>Ga0265338_10009318_pt1 | contig 11731 bp, 10 predicted proteins | sample 42126metaG_FD_193579 | JGI IMG/M metagenome (GOLD analysis project Ga0265338, IMG submission 193579) | Rhizosphere microbial communities from Carex aquatilis grown in University of Washington, Seatle, WA, United States - 4-21-26 metaG | ecosystem: Host-associated > Plants > Roots > Rhizosphere... | reverse complement strand
TCATAAAATTAATTCAAATCGAACGTAAAGTACGTGTTGAAAATGCGGTTCGCTTTGAATTCAAAAACGTACTTTCGGTTTCGGACGCCGCCGCCAAAATAGGCGCCGAGTTCCGTCGCCGTGCCCAAAAAATTTTCGTCGCGAAGCTCAACGGTTGGCTGGACATTTCGTTCATTGTCAATGCGCAGCCCTACGCCTGCCAGCTCGGATTTCTTTTCGATTGCCTTGATAACAATTTCGTTTCTGTCCCCTCTGTATCGGACGTCGATTAAGACCTGGTCGAAGAGATTTGTTGCCATAATATTGGAGATCGCCTGCTGAGCGTTTGATACAGTGAAGATATCTCCGACGGTGAAGGGGAGTTCCCTCCAAATTATCCAATCGCGCGATTTCGTTGTTCCTTCTATGCTCATGTGATAGATGACCCCTTCATCGATGGCGATTCGCAGATATCCCTGCGTTGAATCAAACTGGACAGAGCGGATCCGGGCGAGGGAATATCCTCGGTCGCGATAGAGAGCAAGTATATTGTTTAACGCAGCGCGCGTGCTGTCCGAATTTTCCGCTTTGTTCCTTAGCTGGTCGATGAATGGAAGCAGTTCGTCGATCGTGATGACCGAATCGCCTGTGACTTCGACAGACTGAATCTGCGGATTTGGAATGTTGACGAATGTTACCGAGGCCGATGAATCCCGAAGGACAATTTCGGCATGGACATCCTTGTAGTTGCCCCCCGCATACAGCGTAGAGACTTTTTCCTTAATTAATCCGATCGTAACTCGTTCTCGTGAAGCCAGGCCCGTCAGCTCGGCCTTGATGGTTTGGGGCAGCTCGGAGCCCTGAAAACGTACGGCGGTTATGTTGAACGAGAGTTGATCGACATCCGGCCTGGAAAAATAATCAGCGGATTGCTTTTGCCTGATGCTGTCCAGCAGCGCCGGCATCTGTTCGTCTGCGGCATTTTCCCCCAATACGATGAGCGAATCCAGGCCCGATAGGTCTGCCGCCATGTGTTCCCCCAGGTCGGGTTTAACAACGATCGTGGCTTTTTCGAGGGATTGTTTGTTCGGCAGCTGGGCCATGATATTGATGATCTGGTCTGCAAATTCCCACGGGGCATTCAACTGGTTTGCTTTTCGGAGGTGGCTGGAAGCGTCGACTGCGATCACAATGTCCATATTCATGTCTCGGGCGACTTCAACGGGAATATTTGAGAGCAGACCCCCGTCAGTCAATTCCATTGAATCCCGCTTTACGGAACTATAAAGAAGCGGAACCGAAATGCTGGCGCGGATTGCCTCGGCCAGGTTGCCCGACGCGAGCACAGCTCTTCGTCCGGTGATCATATCGGTGGCGACTGCGCGGAACGGAATTTTCAAATCGTCAAATGAATGATTAGGGTGATAAATTCCCTGGAGAGTCAGTTGATTGATGAACGTCGTGAGCCTCTGCCCGCTCGAGAGGGCGGAAGGAATGACGGGAGTGAAGCCATCGAAACGCATCGTAAGAAGGTTGCGGTCAGCCGCCTGTTTTTGTCCAACGAAAAGATCTGTTCGATCCGCTTCGTCGGTAAACGACAGCACTGACGGCCAATTGGTAGTATCGACAAGCGTCTGCAATTGCTCCGTAGAATATCCCGACGCGTACAGCCCTCCCACCAAGCTTCCTATGCTTGTTCCTACGATGAGGTCAATGGGGATGTGGTACTTTTCAAGTGCCTTGAGGACCCCCACATGAGCGATGCCCCTGACTCCCCCGCCACTCAGGACCAAGGCGATTTTGGGACGCCCAATCTCCTTACGCGGAGCGCTGCCGGTCCCGCTCTTCAGGTACCCCGCAAATCTCGGATACACGGTTATCGTGGTTTGACTGTAGATAACCGGAACATCGAGGAAATAGATACAACTGCAAAAGACAAGGACTGCGCGAAGTTCTGTTAGAACATGGCCCCTAAAGACTCGCAAAATTTTACCCATAGGGAAAATTAAGAAAAATACGATGCAAAGGCAATGCTACTCGGATGCCGTTTTTGACGCCGTTATCGAGACTCCGGAGAGGTTTGAAATTGGAAGGGCGAGGAATTCGGTTGAGGTTTCAGATGGTCAGGGACCGCCAAATAGTCGCAAAAAATAACGATTTCTGATCGAAAGAACCGGCATCACAATTTTCCGCTAGGATGATTGAAGTCACAACTCACTGAAGGTGCTTTGCATATATATATTCAGATTGATTTACGAATTTCACCACAGCAGGGAGGAAGTAAAATGAGTTGTCCGAATTGCGGCACCTTCGTTCACCGGAAGAGCTTCATGTCATTGTTTGTCATGGCATCGTTGGCATTTGTATCGTTTGGTGTTTCCCTCCTGGTATTGCCGTTTGAATTGTTCTTCGTTTTTTCCTTCATGTTGCTTTTTGGATTCCGTTATCTCGAAAAGCAGTTTCATGGTATCGACAAGAAGGAAGTTCGTTGCACGATGTGCGGACACGTCATGGATGTGGCCCACAGTCATTGATAGTTCAATAGATTTCTTTTCCACAAGAAGCCAGACTCAATCTGGCTTCTTGTGTATTTGGGCCAGCGTTTGCAAGAGAGCGGCGCTGTTCGGATCGACCGGACTCGCCGATCTTTTTCTCCTTAGACCTCAATTTGGAAATTGAGCAGAGAATGTGCCGGGAATCGGCGAACGGCGGCAAAAATGCCCTCTCGCCGACATTTCGTCCGCCTTGCAATTCCATACCGATTTTTCTATTTTACAGGCCATGAAGGAAGCTCCCCACGAATCCTACGCCATCCTCATCATAGATGATGAAGAATCGAATGTCGATGTATTAGCAGTATTGCTTGGACACGAGGATTACCGGGTGTTCCGGGCGATTTCCGGCGAAGAAGGGCTTGGCATTTTAGACAGGGAAAAAATCGACCTTGTCCTCCTCGACATTCTTATGCCGGGCCTCGATGGTTTTGAAACGCTCTCCCGCATCCGCGTCCACAAGAGAACAAAAGACCTTCCCGTTATTTTCCTCACGGGCTTCATGCGCGATTCTCTCTCCATGGAACGCGGCTTCAACCTCGGAGTCAATGAATATCTTCTGAAGCCGATCGACACCAATGAGCTCATCGTTCGGGTCAAGTCCATTCTGAGGATGACGGTTGCGGAAAAAAAGGTGATGCGGCTTCAGTCCGATTTCTTTTCGATGCTCGTCCATGATCTTCGCGGCCCCCTCACTGCAATCCGCGCCTTTACCCAGTTGATGATGGAAGAGAAGAATCTCAGCGAGCAGGATAAACAAGAAATGCTCTCCACGATCGAAAAGGCGAGCGAACAGATGCTCGACCTTATCAATGACATTCTCGACCTTTCAAAGCTCGAATCCGAGTACGTGACACTATCGAAGCATCCGATGGATTTGCTAGGTTTGATCGACCATACGCTGATGCAAATGAAGCCGCTCGCGATGAAGAAGTCCATTACTTTCGCTAAGAGATTTGATACGGATGGAGTTTCCATCGTTGCCGACGAGGCGAAGATCGAGCAGGTATTGGATAATCTTCTGATGAACAGCATGAAGTTTACCGGCGAGCGCGGCGAGATTGTGGTCACGGTCCGGAATGCCGTCCAAAATGAAAAAACCTTCGCACACGCCGGCGTCGACAGACCGTCAGTCGTTGTGTGCGTACGAGACAACGGCATCGGAATTTCTCCGAAAGAAATCCCGTACGTTTTCGATAAGTACCGTCAAATTGTTACGTCTGCAATCGTTGCTGGAAAAGGTACCGGTCTCGGCCTGGCAATTTGCAAGAACATCGTTGAGGCGCACGGGGGGAAGATTTGGGTTGAAAGCGAGGAGCGCGTCGGCAGTTCTTTTTATTTTAGTTTACCCTCAAGTTAAGAGCATGATTTCTTTTGTTGTGCATGGCGGTGCATGGGATATTCCCGACGATCTGGTAGAAGCGCACCGCAGCGGTGTGCGTCGGGCGCTTGCGATCGGATGGAATATTCTCTCGAACGGCGGAACGGCAGTCGAAGCCGTCGAGAAGTCAGTGAATTTTATGGAAGATGATGCGACGTTTGATGCAGGGCGCGGGTCCTTCGTGAACTCCATCGGCGAAATTGAACTCGACGCGAGCATCATGGATGGGACGACGTTTAGGGCCGGCGCCATCGCAGCGGTTCAAAACATCCGCTATCCGATATCGCTGGCGCGCGTTATCATGGATAGGAGTGAACATATCCTGCTTGCCGGGAGCGGGGCAATACGGTTTGCCGAAGAGCATGGAATTGTGCAATGCTCGAAAGAAGACCTGCTGGTGGGAAGAGAACTTGAACGATGGAAAGCGATCAAAAACAGCACGAAGAGCATCTCGACAAAAGATGCATTCCGGAAAAAGACGCCGCACGACACCGTCGGTGCGGTTGCCCTCGACAGTTTCGGCGTGATTGCTTCCGGGACATCGACCGGCGGAACGCCGAATAAGTACCCGGGGAGAGTCGGTGATTCGCCCCTGATCGGCTGCGGAACATATGCGGACAGCTCTGTCGGCGGTGCGTCGTGCACCGGATGGGGTGAAGCGATCATTAAAGTTGTGTTGGCAAAGACGGTCATTGATCTGATGGAATACAATGGCGGCGACCCCGCCGCAGCCGCGAAACAAGCTATCGAGCGGCTGGAAAAAAAAGCCGACGGGTTCGGCGGAGTGATCGTCTTAAATAAAAATGGTGCGCCTGCTGTCGCGTTCAACACGCCGCGCATGGCACGCGCCTACCGTACATCCGATATGAATTCTGACGTGATTGAAGTATAGTCATTGAAAACATCCTCGCTTATCGGGCATACCGTGGAAGTGTATGACCTCATTCTCCACAGTGAACACCCGGCCGACAGCACTATCGATACATTCTTTCGCTCTCACAAATATCTCGGCTCCCATGACCGCCGGTTTGTCGCCGAAACGGTATACGGAATGCTCCGGCATAAAAAAAGGTTAGAATGGTTGTGTGAAACATCGGGGAAGAAATTTCTTGGACCGACGGAATCTCCTGCGGCGCTTTTGCAATGCCTTGTCTATAGAATTACCGTCGCACATGACGGGGTCGATTCCCTTGTCCATGACCTCGAAGCTGAACCCGACGAGAAGAGTTCGTTGTTGCTCTTCCTTGCCGCAGCGAAAGAAGAGGACGACAGGTTTGACAAAGGAGCGGCAATGCACTCCGGAAACACCTCCGATCTCTCCCTCCGGTATTCATTTCCGGAATGGATGGTCGAAGAGTGGCGTCAGCAATTTGGGGATGAGGAAACTGTTCAACTGTGCGCCGCGTTGAATATCTCCGCGCCGCTCACCCTGCGCGTGAATACGATCAAGACAAGCGTTGAAGAATGTCAGGAAGCCTTGGCAAAAGAAAATATCGAGACCGAACGGTCAAAGTATTCAAACGTCGGTTTGACGGTTCGCAAGAGGCTCAACATCTTTCAGCTCGATATCTTTCGGAAGGGATTTTTCGAGGTCCAGGATGAGGGAAGCCAGATTCTTTCCATGCTCGTCGACCCAAAGCCGACGTCGAAAGTCGTTGATGCCTGTGCAGGCGGCGGCGGAAAAGCTCTTGCACTCGCTGCGCTCATGAAGAACCGGGGCGCCATCTTCGCCCTCGATACAAACGCGTTTCGTTTGGAAGGATTGCGCAAGCGTATCCGCCGCAGCGGCGTTGATACTATTCGCGTTTGCAAAGTGGAAGAAGGGCGGCTCCCCGACGGCCTCGAGGGCACATCCGACAATGTTCTTGTCGATGCGCCGTGCAGCGGGCTTGGCACGATCCGCCGAAACCCCGGGATGAAGTGGACAGTCACTCCGGCCACAATTTCAGAATTGAGTAGGAAGCAATCAGCTATCCTGGATCATTACGCACGCTGCGTGAAAGTAAACGGAAGGCTTGTGTACTCGACGTGCACAATGATGAAACCGGAAAATGAAGGGGTTGTCGAGAAGTTTTTGGCGGACCATCCTCAATTCGAGCTTCTGGAACCGTCGGCCATCCTTCGCCGTTACCAGCTTGAATCGTTGTCAAACGAAAAGTATTTTCGATTGAAGCCGCACATCCATGGAACGGATGGATTCTTTGCGGCAGTCATGCGGCGAAAACAATGAGGCAATGAGAACACAAAAATGAACAAGGAGAAGTTATGAAGTTTATTGTTTATGGTGTCCCCTGTATGATCCTTTTTCTTGCGGGCTGTTCCAGAATGACGGAGGACGAGCTGTGGAAGAAGGCGGGGCAGACTCGCGCCGGTGGAAATGCGGATTCGACGATTCTTCTGTGCCAAACGATTCTCACAGAGTACCCGCAGGGAAAGGAGGCCGCACATGCGCTCTATACGCTCGCGGAGGCGTACAACGGAAAGCAGGACTATCATGCAGCCGTGAACTGTTACTCTGCCTTCGCCGCGAAATATCCGGACTCGACCGCGGCACCGGTCGCAATGTTCCTCGTGGGGTTCATCTATGATACTAACCTGCAAATGCTGGATAGTGCGCGGACGGCGTATCAAAATTTTCTCACAAGATTTCCGAATCATGAGCTTGCGGCGTCGGCAAAGTCAGAGATCGACAACCTCGGCAAGACGCCGGATGAAATCATCGGTGTGAACAAAGACCTTGCAGTGAAAGCAAAGAAGTCAACGAAGAAGAAATAATTATCCGGCACATGGAACAGGCGCTCACATATCTCCAGCCCAATGTTGTATCGAAACTTGCGAACATGGAACTTCGCGCCCGCATGGTCGTTGAAGGATTCATCACCGGGATGCATAAGAGCCCGTACCATGGTTTCAGCGTCGAGTTCGCTGAACATCGACAATACATGCCGGGGGACGAAATCCGAAGCATCGACTGGAAGGTCTACGGCAAGACCGACCGCTATTACATCAAACAGTACGAAGAGGAAACAAATCTAAAATCGTATATCATCCTGGATGCCAGCGCCTCCATGTCGTTTGCTTCCGAAAAGCCGAACAACAGGAACGAACGGAGAATTTCAAAACTTGAATACGCCTCGTACGTTGTCGCGGCGCTCTCGTATCTGATGGTTCAGCAGCGCGATGCCGTTGGATTGACTGTCTACGACGAAAGTATCCGCCTGACCCTTCCACCGCACGCAACGAAGGCCTACCTCCGGAGAATTCTTGTCGAACTTGAGAACCTCTCCCCGGGAAAAGCCACGGGAACAGCGCAATCGCTGCATCGGATGGCAGAGCGGATTACACGCCGGGGTCTTATCATTGTCGTCAGCGATCTGCTGGACGACCCTGGGAAAGTGATGGCCGCTCTGAAACATTTCCGGCACAATCATCATGACATTCTCGTGATGCAGGTCCTCGACCCGCTTGAACGGTCTTTCGCGTTTGGCGGTGATGCGGTGTTTAAGGACCTTGAGACGGCGGAAGAAATGACGACCCAGCCGTACCACATTCAGCGGGCGTATCAACAAGAGATGCGTGTATTCCTTGAACGATACAAACGGGAATGCCGGGAAAACAATATCGACTATGTTCTTCTCGACACGGAGACTCCATTTGATGCGGCGTTGTTTCAATACCTGAACAAACGAAAAAGAATCGGCTGATGCTTAAATTATGAATTGTGAATTAGGAATTATGAATTGAGGGCGAAAAGTACGAAAAATAGGCCAAAAGGAAAAAAGCTAAAAGCTAAGGGCGAACAACCAGCTCGTCCAACCATCCCCCCATTTACTATTCTCGACCTCGGCTGCGGCCTTCGCAAACGTCCCGGCGCGGTCGGCATCGATATCAATGCGCGTTCTCACGCCGATGTGATTCACGACCTCAACCGTTTTCCATATCCATTTCCCGATGATCATTTCGACGAGATCTTCTGCGACAACATCATCGAACACCTCGACGATGTTCTCAAGGTGATGGAAGAGGTTCATCGGATTGCGAAACCGTCCGCTCTCGTGACGATCATCGTCCCGTTCTATCCGCATCAACAGGCTCATACCGACCCGACACACCGTCATTTTTTCGGCGTTCATTCGTTCGACTATTTCATCGGCGGGACGGCAAACGCGGGATTTCAGTATTCGAACGCGGGCTTCACATTGCTGTCGGTCGAATTTGAGAAGGGGCTGGCGCAGCGCCATTGGATTGACCGCATGATCGTTGCATTCGCAAACGCGCGGAAAGACCTCTATGAAAATCGGCTGGCGAATCTACTTCCGCTGCGAAACCTCACGTTCGAGCTGCGTGTGTCCAAGTGATTCTGCAGACAGCTCAGATTCAGCGCCGACGACAGACTTCTCGCTGAAGCCGAACCGGCATTTTCATGATCCGGGATCATGCTGGTTGAGAATTTCTTTGCATTTCCCGCCGCCAATGAATATCTTTCAATTCTAAACTCAAAATTATTGGAAAGTACTGGAGACGCATTTCTGTCTCTTATCACTTCTCTGGTAAGAAGCTTCTGGCCGGTTCAACACACTCTGAATGCAAGACCAAAATCTCCTCATAGTCAAAGGGGCTCGGGAGCACAACCTCAAGAATATTGATGTTGAGATACCGCGCGACAAACTCGTGGTCATCACGGGACTTTCCGGCTCCGGCAAGTCCAGCCTGGCATTCGACACCATCTACGCCGAAGGCCAGCGGCGCTACGTCGAGAGCCTTTCCGCGTACGCAAGGCAGTTCCTCGGACTGATGGAGCGGCCTGACGTTGATTACATTGAGGGTCTGAGTCCCGCAATATCCATTGAACAGAAGACTGTCAGCCATAATCCCCGCTCAACGGTAGGAACCGTCACGGAAATTTACGATTTTCTCCGTTTGCTCTTCGCACGGGTCGGCGTACAGTTTTGTGTCAACTGCGGGACGAAAGTGCAAAAGCAAAGCGTCGATCAGATCATCGATGCGATACTGAAACTGCCGGCCGGTAGCAAGATTCAAATCCTGGCGCCGGTCGTGAAAGGGCGGAAGGGGCACTACCGCGAATTGTTCGAACAGATCGTGAGAGATGGATTTCTTCGCGTCCGGGTTGACGGCGCGGTCAAAGAAATCTCGAAGGGCATGAAAGCCGACCGCTACAAAATTCACGACATCGAGATCGTTGTGGACCGCATTGCCGTGAAGAAGGAGAGCCGCAGCCGGATTGAGGACTCGGTGGAAGTTGCGCTGAATTTTGGCTCGGGAGTCCTTATCGTGGACGATGGGACATCCGACCATCTTTTCAGCAAACAGTATTCCTGTCCGAACTGCGGAACAAGCTACGAAGAACCGGCGCCGAATTCATTTTCTTTCAATACACCGTACGGCTCATGTCCCTCGTGTGAAGGACTTGGGGAAAAGAAAGAGTTCGACCTTTCACTCATCCTTCCCGATGAAAAACTTTCCATCAATCAGGAAGGTATCGCCGCTCTCGGCAAACCGCGCCAGACGTGGTTCTTCAGCCAGGTACGTGCGGTCCTCAAGAGACATGGATCAGATTTTGACACGCCGTTGAAATCTCTCTCTAAGGATGCACGCCAAGAATTGTTGTACGGCACGGGTAAAGAGAAAATAGAGATCGAGTATTCGCACGGCGGCGGCCGGCCGGTGATCTATAAGCATCGGTTCAGCGGAGTGATCGGCATGATGCAGAACTATTACTCTGAAACTGCGTCGCCGAAGATACGCGAATGGGTGGAAGGATTTATGAGCACGACGCGCTGCGCTGTCTGCAACGGGGGACGCCTCCGTAAGGAAAGCCTGGCCATCAAACTCGAAGATGCAGCCTCGGGAAAGCAAATCAACATTGCCGGTGTTGTAGAATTATCCCTCACCGATGCACGGGAATTTTTTACATCGCTGCGCCTCAATCCGCGGCAGGCAGAAATCGCCAAACAGATCTTAAAAGAGATCAGCCAGCGCATCGAGTTCATGGTGAATGTCGGACTTGGATATCTCACACTGGACAGAGCGGCCCGTACGCTCTCCGGCGGAGAAGCGCAGCGCATACGTCTCGCGACGCAAATAGGGTCGCAGCTCGTGGGCGTTCTGTATATCCTCGACGAGCCGAGCATCGGGCTTCATCAGCGGGATAACATGAAGTTGATCGATTCGTTGAAAGAACTCCGTGACCTCGGCAATACGGTCCTGGTTGTCGAACACGACAAGGAGATGATCGAACAGTCGGATTTTGTGGTCGACCTCGGTCCCGGGGCGGGCGAACACGGCGGGAGAGTTGTTGCGGCGGGAGAGCCTGGAAAATTAAAAATGAAAAGTGAAAAGCTAAAAGTGAAAAATAGAGGGAATGGCGTGTCGTCGACGATTGAATACCTCCAGGGAAAAAAGAAAATCGAAGTGCCGGCGACGCGACGCAAAGGAAATGGAAAATTTCTAACGCTGAAAGGTGCAGCAGGAAACAATCTCAAGAACGTTACGGTCAAGATACCGCTCGGCGTTTTTGTGTGCGTCACAGGAGTAAGCGGCTCCGGCAAATCTTCGCTCATTAACGAAACCCTTTTTCCGATTCTGTCAAAGAAATTCTATAAGACAAAGATAATCACGCTCCCGTACGAATCGCTTCATGGCATCGGCGAAATCGACAAGATCATCGACATCGACCAGTCGCCCATCGGAAGGACGCCTCGTTCCAACCCGGCAACCTATACCGGCATGTTCACGACGATCAGGGACCTCTTCACACAGCTTCCTGAAGCGAAGATCCGCGGCTATAAGGCGGGACGGTTTAGCTTTAATGTGAAAGGTGGGCGATGTGAGAGCTGCGAGGGGGACGGGGTGCGCAAGATTGAAATGAATTTTTTGCCCGACGTGTATGTTGTGTGCGACGTCTGCAAAGGGAAACGGTACAACCGCGAGACGCTGGAAGTATTTTTCAAGGGGAAGTCGATCGCCGATGTTCTTGAAATGACGGTGGAAGAAGCGCTCGGATTTTTCAGCGAGATGTCCCGGATCCAGCGGAAATTGCAGACGCTGTTTGACGTAGGCATGGGATACATCAGACTTGGACAGCAGGCAACGACCTTGTCCGGGGGTGAAGCGCAGCGTGTAAAACTGTCCACGGAACTTTCGAAGGTCGGCACGGGGAAGACGCTCTACATCCTGGATGAGCCGACGACCGGTCTTCATTTCGAGGATGTGAAAATGCTCCTCTCTGTTTTAAATAAGCTCGTTGACAAAGGAAACACTGTTATTGTCATTGAACACAACCTTGACGTGATCAAAACGGCGGATTGGATTATCGACCTTGGCCCGGAAGGAGGGAACGAGGGGGGATATATTGTAGGAGAAGGGACGCCGGAGGATGTGAGCAAAAATCCGAAGTCGTTCACGGGGGAGTATCTGGTGAAGGAGCTTGCGTTAGGCGAGAAGGGGTTAAAAGTTAAAAGTTGAAAGTGAAAAGTTGGATGTCAATCTTTCACAATTAACTATTCACTATTTACTCTGGATTTATCCGCAGCAATGAATCGGAACGTAATTACAATTCTTTTGCTTGCTGCATCCGTTTCCATTCCAGCATTTGGGCAGGATTCTACGGCAACGGAATATCAAAGCACTCAGACAACGACGTATGGAGATGCACTCGAGATCCTCTCCGCCGTTGTTTTGGTTCCTTTGGCAGTCGGATCGACTGTTGTTGGCATTGCGCCGCCGAGTGGTGGCGTCATCGTTCGGGACGGCAAAGCAGACGGCATTCTTTCATTCGAATCAGGAATTGGTTTTGGAA
>Ga0265338_10009317_pt1 | contig 11732 bp, 12 predicted proteins | sample 42126metaG_FD_193579 | JGI IMG/M metagenome (GOLD analysis project Ga0265338, IMG submission 193579) | Rhizosphere microbial communities from Carex aquatilis grown in University of Washington, Seatle, WA, United States - 4-21-26 metaG | ecosystem: Host-associated > Plants > Roots > Rhizosphere... | reverse complement strand
GAAGAAAGAACGCCGCGAGCTAGAACCCAGCCACCGGACCCAGCCCCGCAAGCCCCCGACCGCCACCGCGAACGCCAGTCAGAGGGAGCCAGCCAGGACCTTCCGCCACGATTCAGCCCCCGGGCGCCGCCATCCGCGCACGCAGAACGCGACAATCTGGGCTCGTGAGCGCACCTGACGCGCGCAGCGGCGGTGGAGCAAATAATCGGCGTTATACGGGTGATCGAAGATCAGATCACTACCCTTCGGCCGTATATCGTCGGATACACGGGTGATCATCGCTCAATTTTTCGAAAGCCATAGGAAGATGATCACCCGTGTATCAAGCGTTATATCGCACCGGCTCGATGGGGAGGGTTGACCTCCCTGTGATCGTTTCGGGTGATGAGCAGCTTGGTATGTTTCGCCGCGGCCTGTACGACAAGCCGCCGGACAGTCCGCCTGGCCATCGGGGGCGGCCAGACCGGGCCGAGATCACGGGTGCCCGATTCGGGGCTCTCGTGCCCCGATAAGCGCCGCAGTCGCTGGAGCAGGCCAAGCGGCTCTACCGGGCGGGCTCTTCGGGAGGGGGACTGTCAGTAAGGCGGTTCAGGAGTTTCCTGCCAGCGGATGTGATGGCGTAGGCGACTGCGGTTGTCGGTGTCGCGCTGCGCATGGTCTGGATGAGGCCGTGTGACTCAAGCGTCCAGACCAGGAAGGCAGGGCACCGCCGAATTCGGGGTGGCGGGCTGCGACTGTGGCCAGGGACCAGCCGCCGTGAAAAGGGCTGCCGCTCAGCTGGCCTGGGAAAGGCTGGTCCTCTGAGAGGATCTTAAGCAGCTTGATGTGCGGCACGTCGACATCGGCGACTGCCCTGATGAACAGCAGCTCGTCATCTATGCGCGCGTCATCGCCCTCAATCCCGGCCGCCAGGGCTCGGCCGAGAGCTCGCCGCTTGTCACGCAGCGCGGCATCCTGGGCGGCACCGAGAGTCCGGGATAGCAGCTCATGACGCCGGTCATCAGATACCGCCTGCTCAAGCAGCTTCTCAACCGGCATGCCGGATGCTGCGGCGGCGTCGGTGACTGCCTCGGCCGCGTGACGAAACCGGCGCTGGCCCACAGCACTCGTAACCCGGGCCAGTGCAGCCTCCATCACGGGCGCCAGTGCCGTGGCGACCGCGCCGGCGTCGGGCCCGAGCAGGCTGGCTCCCCCCGCCAGTACGGCCACAGCGGTGCGTATTGACAGCTCACTCTCGTGGTCACCCATGCGGCTCAGCCTATGGCGGCCGAGACAAACCCGAAGCCCGGGAACGGATGACTCGCCCGAACCGCCGATCTGGCGCTGGTCACGTCGCCCGACGCTGGCAGGTCGCGGCGCGCAGATTAGAGTGATCTGTGCGTAAACTCCGCGGTCGGAAGTCAGGATCAGTCCCGTCATGATCATCGATGGGCAAGGGCGCTAACGTGCGCGTCAAACTCGTCCCCCGTCGGGCCGATGCGAGCGTAAGTGACTGGTGGCACCTAATCCTTGCGGTAGGTAGCGCGGATGCTGTGACCGGACGAGGCAAGGCGCAGGTCGAGAAGTGCGGCTTAGTGATGGTGCCCGCGCCCTTATTCGGAGGTCCCAGTGCCAGCCTTCGTACGCATCGTCGCGCTCCGTTCGCTTTTCCTCTATGGACAGGAGCGTATCGAGGATCGCCATCTGAAGGACCAGCGCGCCGTAGTCAGCCCACGACTCGGTGCCGAAGAACGACGCTGCAGCCAGCGTGTCTTTCTCGAATGGCAGCCGATACTTGCGGCTCGTCTTGAACAACGCGAGTATCCGCGCCCGTACTTCGGGTGAGGTGCGCGCCGTCCGCTCGTCAAGGGGATCGGGGCTGCCAGTAACCGGAACCCCTTCGTCCTTTTAGCCTGTCGTACTCGGCCTGCGCCTCCGGCGACAGATCCGCACGAGTCCCGTAGGCCAGGGCGTAGCGCGCCTGATCAACAGGCGTCATCTTCGAGCGCGTCACGATTCTGGTCCTTTCTTCTCGGGCGGCGACTGGTAGGGCGGCGGTTGCTGGTAAGGCTGGTTCGGATACGGCGGTTGCTGTACGTAGACGACCTGCGGCTGCTTGTTCCTGGTGGCTAGCCGGAAGACGAGATAGATGCCTCCGACGATCACGTCAAAAGCGACCCACAGCCCGATGATCAGCGCCGCACCGATTCCCTTCCCGACGTCGCTGGCCGCGTTAAGGCCGTTCCCGTAGTGCGTAACGCAGTCCTGGTAGGACTTGAAGAGTCCCTGCCACTGGTTACCCGAGCACTGCGCGATGGCTTGCGTATGGGCATCTGCCCCGCTGTTGCTGCCGCCGGCGAGACCGGCGATAAGCCAGATCAGGAACGCCATGTTCGCGAGCAGGAACAACCACGGGAAGATGCGACGCTTGCGCTTGGCCTGGGCCGGGGCCCGTGGCGGGTAACCGGGTGGGTACGCGGCCATGCCGGAGGCTTCAGGCTGTGGGCCGGTGGTGCGGTCCTTGCGGCTCATGATGTTGGTCTCCCCTTCACGTCCTTCATCCGGACGATGCCCGGCGTGCCGGTTCGGGATGAACAGGATCAGCGGATGCCTGCTTATTCGGACTCTCGCGGTACCCCATCCACCGCTGTACTGGGCATCTACCTTCTGGACAGTGTCTATGACGCGAGCTCACGGATGCCGCGCCCAAGACGGGCGGAGGGCCAGCGTGAGGGGCCAGGACAGTCCGCCGTGGCTGCGGATCATGCTCGATGAGGTACTCGAGCTTGTTGACGTCGGCGTGCTCGGCGGCTTTGCGGGCCGTCACTGCGCCGACTTGGCCGTAACGGTCCAGTGGCCGGCGGCCTGGACGTTGAACGACTCGACGCCAGAGTCTCCAGTGATCTCGGTGCTGCCCGAGCCAGACGTGGCGATGTCATTGGGCAGGTTGCCCGAGAGCCCGTTCTGGTTGGTGTTCGAGATGCTGAAGTTGGTCGCCTGGCAGCTTCCCAGCGAGCAGTCGCTGTTGCCGTAATACGACCAGGACACGATGATGTTGCCGCTGGCAGGGACGTTGAACCCTGGCGTGACCTCGTTGCCCGATCCCGACCAGGTCCCGAGCGTCGTGCCCGCCGGCCCGGAAGCGGCGGGTTGGTACACCGTCTTGTGGACCGTCTTCGTCGGGCCCGGAACCGGCACCCTCGTCGTGACGACGGGTCCGGGGACTGTCGCTGTCGTAGTGACCGTCACGGTCGGGCCGGCGACCGTCTTCGTGCTCGTGCCCGCGCAGCCGGCTGCTGCCGCAGCTATCGCTGTCAGCAAAAGGACGCATGGTACTGCCGTGCGCCTGTTCATGTGCCCCCGCTCTCAGCCTATCACTATGAGTAATCATATGGTAACCGTGTGCGCATAGTAACCCGGTCGCACAGGTCCGACCAGTACCAAAACTTGTGAGCATGTGAACTTGCCCGGCCGCGGATGCCATGGCCGGGCGCGGCCCTTACCCCTGCCCCATCGCCCGGCAACGCGCGCAGGCGTCGCGCCCGCTCGGATCCGGCGTGCTGGGCGAGGCTCAGCCGGGTCGCTTGATCTGCTCAAGCGGGACTTCACCGCCGCGGCGCTGCGTTAGTCCCGGGGTCGATGTCAGGTGAGGCCTATCCGGGACACAGCACGCTGCCCCCACATGCCTCAGGGACAAACAGGCGCTACTGAACTGGCGCGTACCGAACAACGCGTTCTGCGTGACGCCGACCATCAGAACGTCAAATGTCGCTATGCGCCAGACTCGGCGATCGGGAGCGCTGCTGCCTCCAGGGAGCTTCGGCCTGGCTGCGAGAATAGCTTCATGCGGAACGAAGAGCGCTCACGGCGGCTGGCTGGCTCTGCGGGATCGATCCTGAGCATCGGCTCGAGCGGGTCAATCTTGTCCATCGGCTCGACTGGATCGATTCTATCGGTCGGGTCCGCGGGATCGATCTTGTCGGTTGGCTCGGTTGGCTCCGTGGCCTCGGTGCTCTCGGCATGCTCGTTCGCCAGTGCCGGCTCGGTCCTGTCGGCCCTGTCGGGCTGGTCCATCCTGGCCTGGCGTTCCCAGTGGTCGCTTGCCACTCCATGGCCCAGGTCATCGCAGCCAAACAAAACGTTACCGACGGTAACGGCCTAGACGACCACGAACCGCCGTTCTGGCGCAGGTCTCGTGACTTGGGTCTACCCAGTCGCGAAATACAGATCTGGGCGGTCTGCTTGCCTGCGGACGCCCTGGGGCACCGAATTTAGTGCACCGAATCCTTAGGGCCAGCCGCCGACAATTTTCTCGGCGCGGTCACCCGGAAGGAGGGCCGGCATGAGCGAGCAGCAGTTCACGGCTGACGCGGACCTTGATCCGCTGCTGGTGGCGGCTCTGCGGGACGATCGTGCCTGGCGATGAGACGCTGGGGTCTCTGTTCAGCCAGGACGAGCCGGCCGACCTGCTGGCGCCGGAGCCGGTGCCGGCGGAGCTGACCGCGCGGCAAGTCGCCCGGGCGGACGAGCCGTTCGATGACGAGGTCATCGGAACGATCTGCGCGGCGCGGCGGCAGGCGAACCTGGCGGACTGCCAGCCGACGGTGATGATCGCGGTGTTCGCCCGCCGGCGGCGGGCCCGGTTCGAGGCGGCCAAGGCCGTCTGGCTCGAGATGCCGCTGGACAAGGGGAACGGGTAGCGGGGCTCGCCTAGGTGCCCTGGCTGAACAGCCTCTGGTTGCTCCGCTCAACCTGCTCGGCGCCCTCGGGGCGAAATCTTCCTTCTAGGTAGCTGCGCCGCCGCTGCTCGGCGTCCGCCACCAGGGACCGGATTTGCGCTGGGTCCATCGAGTACGGATCCACGCATTCGAAGTCCGGCCCGTCGTCGGCCTGGACGAGGTTCCAGTAGAAGGCCCCGTAGGTGATGTTCTCGCGGGCACCGAACCGGCGGAAGAGGTCACGCACCCGCTCGTCGGGCAGCCCGGCGACGGCCGCGTCGAATACCTCGGCCGGGGCCAGGCCGAGCAGCCGGGCGACATAGTAGTGCAGCGCGATGTAGCACATGACGTCGCGCGGGTCGTTTTCGTGGATGGTGTCGGCGAGCGCCATGGCCAGCAGTGCGTCGTGCAGCCGGGTGGCCGAGCGGGCGCGCAGGGCCTCGGTCGCCTGCCTGACCCCGTACCGGAACAGGGCGATGGCGTCACGGCGCACCAGGCAGCCCAGCAGGTCCGCCGTCACCCCGTCGCGTGCCAGCGCGATAATCTCCTCGGCCGCTGCGTCCCGGTCCGCTGAGAACCGCTGCAGGTTAGCAGTCACCCGCACATTATGCCGAAGGCGGGGCAAGCCGGACAGGCCGTCGCAGCGGGCAGCCAGGCCGGTTCCGGCGGCGCGGCCGGACCAGGCTCGACGGGCGCCTCGGGAGCCGGGTCGATCCTTTCCAGCCAGCACCACGGGCACGGCAGTGCGGCCGCGGGTGCCGGCCCTGGCCGTGCTCCCAGGCGAAGTACCCCGCCGGCCATCAGCACGAGCTTGAGCCCGCCGCCGAAGGGAAGACCGGGGGCTCCCGGAATGGGAGGAGACATCGCTGTCCATCATCCATGGCTGCGGCGGCGCGATCGGCGGTGACCGCAGTGAGCCGTCCCCTTGAGTGCCGCACCATCAGCCGCCGCCCCTGGTCCGTTTCGTGCCGGCTCGCATGACCGGCGCGCCAGCGGGCAGTGGGGCAGGCAACTGACTAGATCCCCGGGTGGCCGCAGGCGTGACAGCTGCTGCCAAGGTGAGCGGTAGCGCGGCGGGAGGATGCCTATGGGTGAGGGGCTGTCGATCACGGTTCGCCACGAGCGTGTGGCCTCGATCGTGGAGGTCACCGGAGATATCGACCTGACCACGGTGGCGGAGCTGCGAGAACGCCTGTTCGCGCTGGCCGATGAGGGCCAGCCGTTGATCATCGACCTCAACCGGGTCACTTTCATCGACTCGACCGGACTCGGGGTCCTGATCGGCGCGGCCCGCCGCGTCGGCGGCCGCGGCGGCAGCCTGCACGCGGTCTGCTCACAACCGCAGCCCCGCAAGCTGCTGTGGATGACCGGGGTGGACCGCCGGATCCCGCTGAGCTCCACCGTGGACGAAGCCCTGACGCTATCGACGACGCCTCGCACCCCCGGCTGACAGCCGGCCCGCGCGGGCGGCGCTACGTTCAGCCGCGCCGGGCGCGGGCGCGGCGGCGCTTGCCCTCGTGCATGGCCTGTACCCGGGCGATCGGGATCGTGCGGCCTTTCCTCGCCCGACGGCCCGGCGACCATCTAGCGGTCCTTCCCGGCCGAGCCGATCATGGTCTCCGAGGCCTATCACCTCGCCACCGCCACCTTCGCCGCCTGGGTAGACGGGATCGGGCCAGTACCTTCCGCCACCGCATGGGCGCTTTCGCTGCATGGGCCGAGGTGTTCGACCCCGACCTGCGGCTCCCCCGGCTACGCACCGCCCGCGCCACCGACGAGGGTGGGCGGAGGCTGTACCTGGTGGAGCAGCAGGCCACCCGGTGGGGATCGCGGCCGACTGAGGGGGGTAGCGTCTCCGCTACATAAGGCGCGCCTGGCGGTATTAGCGCTACGCCCAGGCACCTATGGGTTCCTCTGTGAGCCCCGCCCGGTCATGTCCTGGATCCTTAGGACGGTGCAATATCCGCCTTATCGGCATCGGTGTACTGATTCAGCTGCCGCCAGGCGCGGCATAGCCGGCTGTTCTGCGCGCTGTCCCTTCCAGGGACTGGTCGTGGCCCGTGCCTGGCCAGCCTTCCGTGCTGGTCCGGAAGTCGTGCGGAAGGCTGCGTTCCCGGAGCGCGGGACGGACGTTCCCAGGATACTATTACGTAGTAGACGTAATACGAGATACCCTCCTGGAGGCGGCCATGGTGCTCAACAGCAAGGGCCAGCTCACCATCCCCGCAGACCTGCGGGACAAGTACGGACTGCACCCCGGGGACGAGGTCGAGGTCGTCGAGGTAGGCGGGACGCTGCAGATCGTCCGCCGCGAGGGGGCCGAGAGCCGGGGGCAGCGGCTGGCCCGGCGGCTGCGGAATACCGCCACCGGCCAGGACGTGGAGGGCATGAGCACCGACGAGATCATGGCGCTGCTGCGTGGCGAGTGATCCCGCGGCCATCCGGCCCGCCACCCTGATCGACTCCTGCGTGCTGCTGGACGTCATCACCGGCGACAAGATGTGGGCTGACTGGTCGGCCGCGCAGATCGCGGCCGCCATCGACAGGGGCCGCGCGGTCGTCAACCCGCTGATCTACGCCGAGGTCTCCGTGGGCTACGAGACCGTCGAGGAACTGGACGAGCTGCTCCCGGCCGACGGCTACGAGCGCGAGCCGCTGCCGTACCTGGCGGGCTTCGCCGCCGGGAAGGCGTTCCTCCGGTACCGGCGCGGCGGCGGGCAGAAGCGGTCCCCGATGCCGGACTTCTACATCGGCGCGCACGCCGCGATAGCCGGCTACCAGCTCCTGACCCGCGACGTCAGCCGGTACCGCACCTACTTCCCCACCATCGACATCATCGCCCCGCCCCCGGACAACAACCAGACAGCGGGGTAAACCGCGCAGCCCGGGCCGGTCTCAGGTTCCCGTCACCGAAAGCCGCAGTCCAGCGGACCAGGGTGCGTGATCAACGGATGGCCGCTTCCACCGACCGATATCGGCGGTTATCTTAAGTCCGTTCGCGAGAAGCCTTGGTGGCAAGGGACTTCTGCGTGGTGGACATGTCTCCGACGAGAGACCCCGACTGGGAGCACACAATCGAAAAGCGGAATCGGCAAGGGTGTTTGCGTGGGCTGCGTCGCGGACACCGCTTAAGATAACGCGTCCACGACGCAGCTAAAGGCATACAAAAGCCCTGCGGCAGCTACATGGTAGACACCTAGATGGGGCTCAAGATAACCGCCGTTAGGCGCTGGCCTGATGGAGCAACTCATAACTTCCGCGGGCGCGCAGAGTTGGCTGGTATGGGCGGCGGTCGCCCAGGTAACCGCATGAATTGGGCGGATTGCGGCGCTGATGCGGCGCGCTTTGGGATGATGCATCTAGATCGTCAAGTGCGGCATGGCAGGCGGCCCGGCGGGCCGGGCGCTTGCGGATGTCGCGTGGCGGGGCAACAGTGGATGGCAGGGGCGATGGCAGGCTTCTCTGTGACGGTGTGTCTTCCCGCGGCGGCGGCCCCGGACGTAACAGCGGCCCTGGGCGCGGCCCTTGCCCCGTTCGGCGATATGTCCGATAGCTGTTGGGACCGTGGCTGGTTCTGGGACTCGTGGCGCATTGAGGGCGGAGCCGATGGCCACGGATTCTGGATCGCTCCCGGGCGGGAGGCGGACCCGCGGCTTATCCACGACGGCCCGGATTACCGTGGCCGGGCAGGCCTGAGGAGCCTGCCGGGCCACTGCGCCGGCGGCCCCCGGGAGCTTCTCGACCTCAGCGAGCGCCCAGCCGTCGGGGTGATGCTTGCCGGGGTGACCTGGGACCTGTGGCATAGGCTGGCCAGCGATTATCCGCCTGCGCTACCCCAGTCCGTGTTCGCGGACCGGTGCCGCCCGTCCCCGCACCACGAATTTGACGATGACGCAGTGCGTGCCGAATTCGAGGCCCAGCCGCTGGTGCAGGCGTTCCAGGCCGCCCATCCGCTGGATTGCGTGGATCCCGCGCTGTTCTCAGCGGACAGCCTGTCCCACCCGGACGAGCTGATGATGTTCGCCGCAGACCGGGAAGGCTTCGTCGAGGAAGTAGCCCGTCAGTCGTTCGGCGGCTGGGATTTGCTGACCCTCGACGGATTCTGGATCGAGGAAGACAGCCTGGGGGTGAGTCACGGTGCCTGCGGTCGGCCATGCGGCCACGTGCCTGCTGACGCCAGCCTGGATCTGGGCCGGCACGGCTTTGCCAAGGCCAGACGCCGCTATCTGCAGGCGATTCCCCAGGAGTCACTGCTTGTGCGTGTCCACGGTCATTACTAGGGGGGCACGGCCAGGAAGACGTGCCGTCCCCGACACGGCAGCTACCAGCAGCGCATAAGCGGTCGCCCGCAACCCGCACCTGGCGGTCATGGACGCCGAGTGCGAGGAGATGTGGTCGGCCGCGCGAGTTCAGCAGTGAGCCGCCAATGTGCCAGCCCGGTTACGAGCCAAGTAACTCACACGCCGCTGCTGACAATCGAGCTCACAGGGCCAACAGATACCCGCGCGGGATCGTCATGGCGGGGAAGGCTCGCGGATGCCGGCGACGAAGGCTATCTCCCGGCGCTGCCGGCCGCTGAGCTTGGGGGTGGCGAGCAGCCGGGCGATGTCGTCGGCCTGGCTGGCGCTTGGCTTGCCGTAGCTGGTCGCGGCCCCGTGCTGCAGCCACGCCAGCAGGTCCGCGCGGGCGTCCTCCGCGAGATCGGGATCCCGGCCGCTGAGGGCGGTCAGGTCGGCGTGGACACGGGTCCAGGTGCCCGCGCCCTGCCGGATCGACAAGGCGACCCGGCGCGCCCGGGAAGTGCCGGCAGCGTCGAGGGTGGCCAGCACGCTGGCCGGCACCGCGTGGCCGCGCACGTAGCGCAGGGCAGCTGCCGCGACCTTGCCGGAGCTGTCCATCAGCAACGGAACCAGGTGCTCAAGGATGCCGCCGGCGCTCGCGTGCCGCCCGACTGCCTGCGCGGCAGCGCGCCGCACACGCGGGCTGTGATGGACCAGGAAAGGCATGGCCGCCCCGGGCAGGCACTCGGCATGATCCTCATCGAGGCCCTGCAGCGCCGCAGCGACCTGCCTGGCCCGACCCGGGTCGGCCAGCACCGACTCGTATACCGGTCCGGGGTCTCCCCACTGCCGCCGCCACCTCCACCGGGCCGCTGACCGGACCGCGCCCGACTTGTCTAGCAGGAGCTCTCGCAGCGCCTGCCGGGTGAGCTGGTCATCACGCAGGTGCCCGGTAGCGAACGCGCGAACGCCAGCCCGATCCGAACCAAGCAGCCGCGGTCCGGCCAGAGCCGGCAACTCCCCTGCCGGGCCGGCCAGGGACCGGGCACACCACAGCGCGACGACCGGGTCGCGATCGCGCATGGCCCACGCCGCCAGAACCTCCGCCGTGAGCAGACCCCTACCCGCCTGAGCCTGCAGCGCCCACAACCGGCAGGAGCGGTCCCCCGACGCCGACAGCGCTGCCAGCGTGGCCGCCGGCCCCTCGGCGACCCCTTCCAGGTACCTGGCCGCCGCCTGCCGTCCGCGCCGCCGCTGTCCCACCGCGAGGAGTACCGGGATGGTCGCGGCTGCATCTTCGGGCCCGGTCCTGGCGGACACGGCGGTCCACGCGGCCGAACTAACCTCAGGCACCCAGTCAGCGACCCGGACCGCCAGCGCAGCGGCTGCCACCGGCGCACGCCGGCCGGCGAGAAGCTTCACCGCCACCTCGCGGATCCTGCCATCGCGGCACATCGACGCCGCGACACCCGCCAGAGCATCACCGGCGGCCAGCAACGGGAGCCAGTCCGCATCGAACGGCGACTGCCCCCAGTAAGGGGCGCCTTGCCAGTTCATCCAGGCTCAGCCACTCCGGCCCGCTCAACCCGGCCAGCTGATCCATAACACGCGCCGTTCTCGCCGGATCCGCGCCGGCTACGGCATCGACCAGCGCTTCGGCCAACATCCGGCCCGCACCACAATCCATTGGGCCATCGTGCCCGTCCCAGGCGCCCAGGTCACCCGAATTACCTCTATCACCGGCCCTGTGGGGGACGGCCACGCCATCAGGCAGGACCGTGCAGAGGGTCTCGGCGATCTACTGCCATCCCGCCAGTCCGGCATGCAGTCTCTTGCCGAACAAGGGCAACCGCGGACACTACCCCGGTGCGTCGGCCACGGCTCCCTGTCAGAACGGACCCACGCCTTGAGGACGTGCTAGCCCGACTGCACAGAACCGGGCAATCTGAACGCGACCGACAGCGGCACCTCGGCGCTTGGCACCGGCGCAAATTCGGCGTTATGCACGGTGGCAGCTACTGTCCATAGTCGTTCTCACGGCGGCTGGACCCCGGCCAGACACTGCCGGCAGACGGGGCACCGGGGCAAGAGGCGCGGCCGGCCGCCAGCCCTGACCTCCCGGCGCCGACGGAGCCTAAGATCAGCGGCATGTCCTACGGCGACTTCCAGCTCGACATCTACCTGGCCGGCCTGGGCGGGACGGTGCCCAGCCTGCCGGTGTCCTTCGCCGAGCTTGAGACCAGGGCCGCCCACGCGCTCTCCCCCTCGGTGCTGTCCTACGTAGCGGGCGGGGCCGGCGACGAGCACACCCAGCGCGCCAACGTGGCCGCGTTCCGCCAGTGGGGGCTGATGCCGCGGATGCTGGTCGGCGCGATCGAGCGTGACCTGTCGGTGGAGCTGTTCGGGCTGCGCCTGCCGTCCCCGGTGTTCCTCGCCCCGATCGGCGTGATCGGGCTATGCGGCCAGGACGGGCACGGGGACCTGGCCGCGGCCGAGGCCTGCGCCGGGCTGGGCGTGCCGATGGCCGCGTCCACCCTGTCGGCCGACCCGCTGGAAGAGGTCGCGGCCCGGCTCGGCCCGGCCCCCGGCTTCTTCCAGCTCTACACTCCGACCGACCGGGAACTGGCGGAGAGCCTGGTGCACCGGGCCGAGCGGGCCGGGTTCAGGGCGATCGTGGTCACCCTGGACACCTGGATCACCGGCTGGCGCCCCCGAGACCTCGCCACCAGCAACTTCCCCCAGCTGCGGGGGCTCT
>Ga0265338_10009315_pt1 | contig 11733 bp, 11 predicted proteins | sample 42126metaG_FD_193579 | JGI IMG/M metagenome (GOLD analysis project Ga0265338, IMG submission 193579) | Rhizosphere microbial communities from Carex aquatilis grown in University of Washington, Seatle, WA, United States - 4-21-26 metaG | ecosystem: Host-associated > Plants > Roots > Rhizosphere... | reverse complement strand
CTACTTCTTCCTCCTCTACCCTCCCTTCCTTCCCCTGCCTTTTCCGGGCCGAGGTACGCCTTCACCAAACCCGCTATGCGGGTCTTGTTGAGAGCGATCGTCATTGCCCGCTGCCATTGAATATCCAGATCGATATAGTTCTGCTGCACTCATCTGAATCCGAACTCCTCAATGGAGTTCATCAGGATGACCACGACGGAATACGGCCGCCTCCCCTTCGTCCCCGCCCGCACGCTGCGCAACCACCTCGTCTTCGAAACCAACGACAACCGTTTCCGCACCGCCGCCCGCCTTCGTCAGGCCCTCTGGCGCGAAGCCGAAGGCCTTCCGGTCGGTTCATACAAAGACGACAAAGGCCGGTGGCGCTCGATCGGCAATTGCCTCAAGGCCGCCGCGGCCCGCGAGGGTGGCAACTTCATGTCCCCCGACATCGCGGCTCTCGTTCGTCGCGAACTCGCCTACCGCGAAGACGGCGCCCTCTTCGACGAAAAACGCCTCTTCGGCAATCTCCTTTCCTCCCACCCCCTCACCTTCAACCTTTTCGGCCCACTGAAGCGCGACCTTCGTGCCGCCTCCAAAATCTTCCGCCGCCTCTTCCCTCAGTTCGTCAAAGAGGTCACTCAGATCCTTTTCGAGCACTCGCCCGGCCGCGGCGATCCGACCCTCATCGCCGACTACAGCGCCTTCGACGTCCTACTGCGTTGCCGCTCCCCCGAGGGCCAGTCCACCTTCATCGCGGTCGAGATCAAGTACGTCGAGACCATGTTCGAGCCGATCCCACGCATGCGCCCGCGCTACGACGAGGCCTCTCGCGCCTCCGGCCTCTTCGTCGACCCGGATGACCCGAAGCTCCGCGACAATCCGCTGCAGCAGCTCTGGCGACAGCATATGCTCGCCGAAATGGCCCGGCAGCGGGGCGACTACCACGCCGGCGCCTTCGTCGTGATCGCGCCGCGCCTCAACGAGCACGTGCACCGGGGGATCCGCCGCTACGTCCCGCACCTCGCCACGGTCCCCGAGCGGACCCAGTTCGTCCCGATCACCCTCGAAACCTTCATTGAGGCAATCCGAGCCGCTGGCCTCGCCCATGCCGCCGACTGGGTTCATCGCCGGTACTGCGACTTCAGCGAGGTCGATGCCCTGATCTAGTCGCCACGCAGGACTAGCGCCGCGGCACGCCCGTCGTGCTGCGGCGCCCTCGCCTTCATCAACACACGGCTGCCCCCGGAGCATCCATGCCCGCACCCCCGGCCCGTCCCACCCGCACATTCGTCTGCAGCAACTGCGGCAGCCACCAGGTCGTTCGTGACGCCTGGGCCGAATGGTCCGTTCATGACCAGGAATGGCAGCTCGGGGAGATATTCGACCACACGTTCTGCCTCACCTGCGAAACCGAGTGCACGGCGCAGGCCCAGGAGACCGAGCCGGCCGCAACCTAGCCCTAGCGCCGCCGACCCCCCTTCACACACCGCCCCGTTCATCAGGAGCCCCATGGCCATGACCACCAAAACACCGACCGCCCCCAAGCCCCGCCCGGACTTCGAAGCCTTCACCACCCGCAAGCGCGAGGGTCAAAAAGATGTCTGGATCGACATCGGGGCCGGCTTCCTTCATGCGGACGGCGCCGGCATCAACATCATCCTCGCCGCCGTCCCGATCGACGGTCGCATCATCCTCCGCCCCATGCCGGACCGCCCCGCCTCCACCTGACGGGATCCGGTGATCGATCGAAACGCAGCCATAGCTGCCCCGCCCTGCGGGTACCGGATCACACCCTTTGCCTCGCCAAAACCGGCATAACTGTAGGGCCGCGGGCATCGTGCCGGGCAACTGAATGCGCAACCCCCGTCAAAAACTTTCCAAATCGACACCGGCGCCTCCGCCGATTCCTCACGTCGGTGTCGATCCATCCGAAGGGGACTACGTACGGCGGCTCCACTGCTCCGCTCAAGCGGCGCGGTTCATCGCCGCCTGGCCATACCGATCGATGGCCGCATCATCCCCCTCCCATCAGGACAGGCCTGCGCCGAGCGACGGGGCATCTTAAGCGGCTAATCCTTCTTGCGGTCCGATTGCAAAAGGGCGATCGGAGAAACCCCCAGCGCCTGCCCAAGCTCATACAATGTGATCACGGTGGGATTGCGCCGGCCGCGTTCAAGCCCGCTGAGATACTGTTGGCTGTAGCCGGAGCGATCGGCCACCTCCTCCTGCGTCAGCCCTTTTTCCTGTCGTATCCGAGCAAAGTTTCGGCCGACAAGCTTGCGCATATCCATGCGCAATCGCTGTCACTTTACACACTCAAAGTTTATCAACTATAGTATGTACCGCCGCGGACTGCTGATTGAGGTCTTCTCGCGGGGACACCCACAATAACCGAGGCGGAATGCGAAATGAGCGGCAGCACTACACCAAAAATCAATTTCTGGACCTGACGGCCGAATTTTCAGAGCCGCTCCATCCTGCGCACAGCGGCGGCCGGCATAATCCACGAACCTGGGGCGAAACGTGACGGAAGTACTAAATGGCTCGGTCGGCAGCACTGCCGAGGGATGGTTCTACAGCCAGGGCGGCCAGCGGCAGGGTCCGGTACCTGCGGAACAGCTCCGGGAGCTTCTTAATGCCCGGCTCATCGACGGCGACACGCTCGTCTGGCGTAAGGGCCTGACGGACTGGCTTCCGCTGCGGACCACCGAGATCGATGCTTCGTTGGGAGATACCCCGCCGCCGATTGCCGCAGCTCACATCAGCAATGTCCTGATGTGGATCGTTGCCATCGCGCCCATTCCATTCGCCTTCATAAATGCGTTCCTGGTCGGAATGGCGCTTGCGGCGGGGGACGACAGCGGCTTCCTACCGGTCCTCGGAATCGTCATTCAAAGCACCGCGATGCTCGCGCTTTGCCTTGTCGACCGCTTCAGACTGAAGCGCGCGGGCTACACGTCGGGCTGGCTCACCCTCTTCGCGGTCATATGCTCACCCATTTACATGTTCCTGCGAGCGAGCCACCTGCGCGAGAGGCCCTACTACGGGTTTGCCGCGATCGGCGCCTTCTTTCTCGCGCTCTTTCTACGCGCGCTCTAATCCCAACGTCTCGACAGCTCCGCCATGCAAGACGATTCCGGCTTTCTCATTCTCCTGGCGATGTTCGGCATCGTCGCCGCCATCATCTTTGCGGCGCCCAGCTTCATTGCCTTTCGCCGACAACACCCCAACCGCTGGGCCATCCTGCTCATCAATGCCGTTTTCGGCGGAACAATCCTAGGCTGGGGCGTGGCCCTCGTCTGGGCGCTGAAAGCGATCCACCGACCCGGCACAGCCAACGGCGGCGGCGGCGGCGGCGGCGGCGGCGGCGGCGAGTCAGGGCTCAACATCTTCGTCAACGACGTCAAGAAAGTCCAAGTCGTCGAGCCGCCACCCCTGCCTCACGTCTCTGCCTCAGAGGAAATCGCCCGGCTCCACTCACTCCTGACCCAGGGCGCGATCTCCCAGACCGAATACGACGGCCTCAAGGCCAAAGTTGTTGGAAGCTAACATATGAAATTCCGCAAGCATTCAGCTGCAACCCGCAACCGAACACTTTGGCCGGTCGCTGCATTGATGCTGATCGGCGCTTCGTCGTTTCACGCGGCAAAAGGCCAAGAGCTTTATTTCTACGTCCCCAACAATCCTTCGCCAGGCGCCTCTGTCCCCTTGCGCACGGGGCCTTCCCTCAATAGCGCCAAGCAGATCCCAGTGCTGCCCAACGGCACCGAACTCCATGTCTTGGAATTGCGTGCCGGCGGCTGGTGGAAGGTCCAGGTCGCGCCTTCGGGGCCGGAAGGCTGGGTCCTCAGCGACGAACGCAATCTACTCCAAGTTCAATGCTGCATCTTGGACGGCCGTGAGCCAGCGCCCTCCCAGCCCGCCGTAGCTCCCGCCCAGCGCACCGCGCAGCTATCCCGCGAAGACCTCGAGCGGCAGCGGAAAGAACGCTCCAGACTTTCCGACATGCATGCCAAAGAACGCTACGAAGAACGGCAACGGCAGCACGCCCTCGAGGAAGAGCAGGCGAACCAAAGGGCCGCGGCATTAAGAGAATTTCATACTGAGCTCGACGCCCTGCCTGACGACCCTGCAGCCGAAGACAAAATTGGCACTCTCTGCCGCGCAGCGCTTTCGCAGCTCCCGGATCAGAATGCGCGGTCTGAAATCATTACAGGCTGCCGCAGCAGGCTCGATTCAATCAGACGCATCAAGAGCAAGATTGAAACAGCTCAAAAATCGCGCGCCGCCCTGGCCGATCTCCTCGCGAAGCTCGACAAGATGCGGGCGACAAAAGAGACCTTCACCGAGCTGACGCGGCTCAGCGAGCGCCGCAATTATCGTCTGCCAATCCTCACGGAGCGGGATCAGGACGCCTACCTGACAGCCATCGGCCGCAAGCTCGACCAAATTCGGCCGGCAGTCGCGCAGGAGCTCCAAGCCGAGAGGCTCGCGGCACTATCTCGGCGGCTTTCGACCGCCGATCCGGAGCTCAAGCGCTTCATCGAAACCCATCCGGATTATCAGACGGCTAGTTCCGTCCAGCGCGCGTTGAACATGCTCCTGGTGCTCTACACTGCCGACGTATCGCTCGAATACTGCACGGAGCAGACCTGGTTCAGCAGCTACAAAGCTCCCCTCGCCGAGGCTCGGCATCGCGAAAGCCTGCTCACCCAAGTCGCTCAATTCTACGGCGCGCCCAAGGCCAAGCTCGACCAGCTCGATCAGGTCAAGCCGCAAATTCGCGAACGACTCCGCTATGGGCTGAAATGGGGGAGAGAGCCGGCCTCCAAGACATGCGACGACGACGTCTTGACGTTATCGTTGAATCAGCCCTGGTAAAACTTCCCGGCCCTCGATGCCTCTGCTTCGCACGTCCGTCCGGGGCGAGGTTCCCTCATGCTCGTGTTTGCCGTCGGCGACATTCATGGCTGCCACAACAAGCTCGTTCATCTCCTCGCGCAATGCCGTAACTACGCCGCCGGCCGCCCCCACCGGTTCGTTTTCCTGGGCGATTACATTGACCGCGGTCCGGATAGCCGGGCAGTCATCGAGCTCTTGATCGAGCTCGAGGCTGCGGCCGACCCGCCGCCCATCTTCCTTCGTGGCAACCACGAGCAAATGCTGCTCGACAGCCTTCAAAATTCTACGGCCGAGCTCCACTGGATTCTGAGCAGCGGTGGTGACACCACGCTCGCCAGCTACGGCGTTTCATCCGCCATCGAACTCCCTCCAGCACACCTCGCATTCCTTCAGAACACCGAGCTCTCGTTCGACGACGGCCTACGCCTCTTCGTTCATGCCGGCATCCATCCCGACCGGCCACTCTCCGAGCAGGAACCACACGGCCTCCTCTGGATACGAGAACCCTTTCTTTCATCGCGGAAGAATTTTGACCGACTCATCCTTCACGGCCACACACCCTTACGGTCCGGACAGCCGGATGTTCAGCCAAACCGGGTGAACCTCGACACGGCCGCTGCATACGGTGGTCCATTAACGGCGGCCGCGTTCGTCGATGACCCGGACAAGCCAATCGAGTTCATCCAATCCACAGATGACCTGCGGCGTTCGCATAGGCCGCGTCGGTGATATCCTGCGGAAACCGGGGCGGCGGAAAGGAAACGCCTCGTTCCCGTCTCCCGGTTTGGCGCAAGAGCACCATTAAAAGACTAGCAGGTCCGGCGGGCTGCAGTAGACAAGTTCTCCCGCGTCCTCGAAGGAACGCGCGTATGACGGTCGAACCGGAGCCGTCACACCGGCCAGACTTGTTCAATGGGATAGACCAAAAATGGGCTCTACCAGGCGATGGCTCCGCCGCCCTTCAGCTGAGTGCACCAACGTTTTTCGCAAACTTTTCAGTCCTCGAGCTGGACCTCGAATTTCGCCAAAAGACATGTCGCTAGACTTGGCCCTTCCAGACACAAGCCAATCTCGTCGAGAGGATTATCGGGTGAACCCGATTGAGACCCCCAATTCATCGTGCTCACGACGACATGATCCGTATCCCACAAAAGAAATTTCGCGTGGACTTGGGGATGCTCCACGGCGATAAGGTCGACGACGCCACTAAGCCGCTCGCGGTGGGCGGCAACATGCCGGCGCTTGATGGGGCCAGACCGACGAGAATAGTAAACACGGACGTCGTCAAGCCTGCGACCTGCGATTTCGGCCGGGTTGAAGAGCCCGGGTACCATAGTGGCGCCTACCTTGTTGGTGCAGCAGACAAACCGTTCATCGGCTTCATGCGCCGCTTTCCGAAGCAATCGCTCATGATCGTCGGCTTGAAGGATTGTCATCCGAACCGGCGTACGCCGGCCCCTGTCGGTACTGGGTGATAAGGGGCTCCGGGTTCGCCTCAGATCCGATGCTGTGAACTGAAGCGTTTCAACCGATCGGCTAGCGCTCGCAAGCGGCGAAATGATCGAACGTAGGAGATCCAGGCCAGCCGCGGCCGCATGATTTTCGGTGAGTTCGACAGATACCTCCACGGCAGAAAAGGGCGATGAGAGCCAATTAGCGGAGCCGAGCACAACGACAGCGCCTCCTTGGCCGTCATCGGCTGCAAGACATTTGACGTGGCTTCCAACCGAATCACGCTGAGCAAACACAAAACCACGCGCGCGCCGCACCGAGGAGAGTCGAACATTCAACTCGTGCATTGCGATCGCGTTCTTTCTCACGGGGTCAAGCGTGGCGCCATAGAATAAATGACAGCGCACACCACGCTCACAGGCCCGTTCGAGCGCCGCGCGAACACGCTCGTGGCGTTCGGTATATTTGTCGTCGTACGGCGCGACGAAGGTCGAAAGTATAAAGATGTCAGATTTGGCTTGTGCGACGATTCGCTCAAAGCATTCGAGATGTTGGTCGCCTCCGACGATCAACTGCTCGTCGGCGATCATCGTATCGAGGGCTGGTGGCCCATTCGGCTGAGGCGTGCTCGCTTCAGGAAGAACACCGGTTTTGATCGTTGCTTGAAGCTCTCTGATTAAGTCCTGGCTGGCGCCCTCGGGAAGCAGTCCATTTTTCACGTCGTTGAGGTCGATGGATAGGTACTTCCTTTCAAGGACGGAATTAATCGTCTGCACGCCGCGCAGCCATTCGCCAGGACGAAGCATGCCGGCCACTAGCTGGGTTACGCGCGCCGCCATCGTGTCATCGGTCTCATCGGGCCCTGGAGGGAAGTTGACCTTGTGATCCGTGTGGGTCAGTCGATACAGCGGAGTAGTTTCAACGTCGCGGTTGCGAAAGACAGAGTGTCCAACCTTCTCCAGCACGAGACTGATGTGAACCTCTCGATCTTCGGTCCGCTCGGGCAAGGCGCCACCCAGTCGGATGAAGTCGTGGCCGATACTGCTTGTCGCCAGTTGAGGAATAGGAGACAGCCGAACCTCGACCAAGCCAAACTGCATTAACCGTGCGGTCGTTGAGCCGGCGACCTGAATAGGAATTCCCAGCGACTTTGCGACATCCTCGATCGTGCCCGGATCGCTATCGAGCGCGAGCAGGATCATTTCTTCGATCGGGCTCCACCCCCAAGTGCGCTGGACGATGGCGCGCGCCCGATAGTGCCAGGCGGGAAGGTAGATCTTCACGCCGGAAATCTCCCATTCTCATCGACGCTAACGATGGAAGCGCCTTTTACCTTGATGATTGAAGCATTCTTTCCGACGAGCTCGTAATCGTTTCGAGCCAGCGCCGCGAGCTCCTTCAGCATTTTTCGAAGGAATTCAAGCTCATCGCGCGTTCCATCCGGGTCTATTCCGTCGACGACTTCGCGAATGAAGCGCTGACTCGTGGCAAGAACCAGCTTTTGCTTGGCGCGGCTGAGCAGGACATTCATACGCTGTGGGTTTTTGACAAATCCCAGCGCTCGCGAACCCACCATAACATTGTTGCGCGTGAGGCTGGCGATAACCACATCGGATTCGCTGCCTTGAAAGCTGTCGCTAGTAAAGAAAAACTCTCCATTCCCGCGCGGGCTAGCGAAACCGAACAAGGTCTTGTCTTTCTTAACCTGTTGATTGAGCAAATGTTTGAACCAATTGACCTGTGCCAGGTAAGGCGACAGGATTACCAGCGTCGGCCGGCGCCCATCCGCGCCAACGAGCGGCCGCAAGCCTTTTAGCGCGGCTATTAGAGCCTGCGCTTCGAGTTCGTTGCGGTATGACCGCTTTACTTTGAGTTCGAAGTTTCGTCTTTCGACTACGCTGAGGGACGGAAAATCGAGAATAATGACCGGCGAGGCGAGGTATGGAACGGTCGACGTAACGGTGAGCTCGCGCTTTTTCACGCGATCGGAAGGAACAAGGTTTTTGTCATAGAAAGTATTCGAGACAAGGTCCCCGATGGCGGGGTGCATGCGGCTTTGCTCCAGGAGGGTATTGACGATCGCGCTTGGTCGCTCCGCATCCCTTTCGCGCTGAACCTCACGCTCGGCGATTGATCGAAACGGCTCTTCAAGACGAGCGGCTGTCGCGAGCACCTCCTTCATCAAGGGCTCGCTCGTCTTAACGGTGTCTAGCGCTTCGTTAACTTCCGGCGGCAAATCGGAGATGGTTTCAAGCTGCGCTTTCGCATCCCGCAGCAGCTCGGCTGCCCGATTAGAATCGTAGAATGTTTGCCGTTGGGCAGCATCGAACGGAGAAAGCTGATTGTGATCGCCGACCATGATTCTTCTATTGCCCAGCAATAGCGCGCCGATCAGTTCCGCACCATTCGCGCGGGCCGCCTCCTCGACGATAACCCAATCGAATTGGTCGCCGTCGGCAATCATTTCTTCGATGATGTGCGACGACGTCGTGGCAAGCGTGATATCGGCGGATCGCAGCAACAGATTATCGGTATCACGAAAAACGCGCTCCGCGACAATTGCTTCCGACGGGCCCCCCGGGCGAAGAGCCTGTTTGATTTGATATCGCTGATTGACCATCATGCCTTTAGCAGCATGATCGGTCGCCGAAACAGATCGGAGGAGATTGGCCGAATCCGAACGCAGAGAGCTGACTTCATCGGTTGATCGTGCCCGCTCAACGCGGACGACGATCTTCGTACCCGTCGTCAGAGCCTTTTTGAGTTCGGACTCCAGCTGAATTAGTGTCTCGTGGTTTTGAGCGGAAACTAAGAGTTTGGCATCCGGCGTTTTTTCAAGAATGCTTTTTGCGAGGCGCGAAATCAGAAAGGTCTTGCCGACGCCAGGAGGGCCGACAATGACATTGATGGACTTGCCTACCACGATGGCATTCCATGCGGCCTTTTTGGACGCATCCATTTCGGGAGGCGGTGCTGGGTCCGGAGCAGCTATCTCGCGCAGCGTCTCGTCGAGGGCGACCTGTGCCGGATCGTCGAGCGCTCTCAAGAGTTCAATATTCGTCCGGGCCGAGACGATATTTTGGAGCCGACGGCGGATGGCGCGTTCGAATCCGCTGTCGCGTCGCGGACGCAGAAAGAGACACTGTCCCGGTACCACCGCTTCACTTGTCGCGAATGTGAATGCCAGCCGGCCATCCACTACGCCGTCCGTACCCTCAAAGCTGAGTTCGGGCAGGCGCTCGCGGTCCCCAGCGAGTGTATCGGCGCGTGAGAGTGTCCAATTCGGCTTACCGTCGTCGTACTTCAATTCGCGACCCAATGCGTCGTACGCCGGGCGCAGCCCCATCATTTTGCGTCTGATGTCCCGGTCGGCATCTTCACGAGAGGCGATCCAGGCCAAATCGGGGTCGCCGCCCGATGGCGGATGGAGCACTTCAACGGGATAGATACGAAATTGTTCACGCAACCAAGTGAAGGATTCGAGGAGGATAAGGGCATACCAAGTTGGAATATCGTCCGAGTGCACCTTGGCGCGGCTTTCGCCGTTAACGTCGATCCAGGGCTTGGCACCAGGGCCGAGTTTACGCACTCGCTCTTCCGCACCTTTACGGGTTCGCGCAAGATGAATCCTGTGGCTGACCTCGACGGCATCATAGATGTAATCGTCAGGCCGTCTTTTGCGGGCCTTCTCGATCATGCCGATGCAATCATCCACGACCTTAACGCTATAGGTGGCAATGTCGGTAACGACACGCACGAACGCCTGATTTACGACAGTGGCGCGTACCGTCGGTCCGCCCAGATCATCTTCGACAAATCGAAGAACCGCATCTCTATCGTCGGCCGGGACAGTACTCGAAGTAAGAGCTGGAAGGTCACTTTGCGTAACTTGGGGTGAAGGGTAGAGGATAAGTTCGCCTTCGGCGCTTGACCCGGACCGATCAAGGTCGGCCACAACCTCGGCCAACTCACTCAGAACAATGCTTCCGTCGAAAAGCTGATAGTGAGGCGGGTTAGCAAGGCGATTGAGCATGCGCCGTTCGATTGACAGCAGGGAGGGACCGCCGCCGTCTTCGGTAAGACCCAGGATACGGGACGCCGCCTGCCCAAGATCGCTCCAGTCTCGCCGAAACGAAACGGTGCCCGAGGGACGCAGGAGATGCCCTGCACCTCCCATATCTCCGTCCGTGATGTGCACACACGCTTCGTAGCCGCCAAGTCGGAAATCCTCTTTTTCATCGCTATGCGAGAAGATGGCGTGTTCGCTCACAGCACCATGCACGATGCCGGCATCATGACAAAGTGCAAGTCCTTCTGCTACGCGCACGATATTGCGCCAAAATGCCTTGCGACCAGTCGTCGTGAGCAGGCGGTTTTTTCGGATTCGGACCCTGTGCGATGACCCGCAGATGGGACTGCCGGGATCGACCATCAGGATGCCGATCTCATCCTGATCCTCGACGATTTCAAGGATCTCAACCAAGAGCTGGCGTGCACGGCGTGATGAGAGAACGCGGCGCACCCGCCTAAGACCGTGGGCGATGAGCCGTTTTAAATCGTCGTCAAGCGCAGTTCCGGTCTTCTTGAAGAGGCGCAAAAGATAGTGCTCGCCATCCGCAATGCCCGTGGCAAACCGAAGTTGAGAGCGCCACCCCTCGGCTCCGCCCGGAAAGCCCGTATCGGCAAAGCGGAATCTTGCGTCGAGTTTCGAATTGGCGTGCTTGGGAGCCCGCGCCATAGAGCCGTGATCCGTTTTAGAGGCTATGCCGGTGATTCGTGTGCGAGGATGCAAATATAAGCTCGCCGCGCGGCGGGCCCAACCAATCTTTTGCACCTTTTTTTGCGTATCAACGCAACATATTCGAGTCGGGCCGACATGTGCCTTTTGAGTACACCATAGCCGCTGTCAACTGAGGCATCGGCCGCATGGCCGGTTGAGGATCGTATGGACGGCTCGTCACGGCAAAGCCACAGACGGTTACCCCTTAATTTAATGAGGCGTCGATCGAATCCGGCTGCATGCACACTGAGCTTCAGCCCGCCAGCTCTCACTCAAGTCGTACCAGTCGCATTCGCGAACTGAACGACACATTCCGACGCACCTTCGTCGGCGGCACGATCATGATCACGCCGGGCATTGAGGCGCTCCTCCCCGACGCTCGCGCCAGACTCCTCCGTCAAGTCCGCCAATTCGATGACTTCGAGATCGGAGGCGACCCGTACGGCGAGCACGACTTCGGCGCCATTGAGATCGGCGGCACCCGCTTCTTCTGGAAGATCGATTACTACAACCGCACGCTTGACGGCGGATCGGAAGATCCAGCGGACCCGGCAAAGACCACCCGTGTCCTGACTATAATGCTCGCGTCGGAATACTGAACAGCCCGTTGGCGGCCG
>Ga0265338_10009314_pt1 | contig 11733 bp, 10 predicted proteins | sample 42126metaG_FD_193579 | JGI IMG/M metagenome (GOLD analysis project Ga0265338, IMG submission 193579) | Rhizosphere microbial communities from Carex aquatilis grown in University of Washington, Seatle, WA, United States - 4-21-26 metaG | ecosystem: Host-associated > Plants > Roots > Rhizosphere... | reverse complement strand
TGATAGGAAGAAAGCTTTAAAGACTATCGAAATATTTAATTTGAAAGATGAAGTATTAAGGAAAAAGAGAGAAAGCTTCATTAAACAAATTCTTGACTATAAAAGAACTCTTCCAAAAGAAACAATACAAAAAATATTTAAAAGCAGATCGTTTCAAAGCTTAGTAGAACAATACATAAATTGAATATGAAAGGAACTTAGATGAAAAAAGTTATTCAGAGTTATTTCTTGGGAAGAAACGAGAAGCTCTCAAAAGTACTAGAAGAAGCTAAGTGAGAGGTGGAGAAAATGATAATAGGAGAATAAAAATATGGCAGTAAAGAAAGAATTGAAAGATTTTAATCTAGATATTATTGAGATAATTGAAACTTTTCCAATGAATAAGGAGTTTAGTTCTCACAAGTTTATACAAAAGTTTACACAGAAGTATCAACGATTTTATGTTATAATACTTAGTAATAATATTTCTGATCATGCCTTTCAAACTGTGCATGCTCAAATAGCGACTCATTTATCTCTGAATGAGACAGCATTTGGTATAAAGAAGACTCGAAAAGGTGATAGTAAAGACATCTTTGGCGATATGGTAGAGGTGCAATGGTGGAAAAGAACAAAATAAAAGTAAACATGACAAAGGACGAAGAGCTATTTGAAAGATATAAATTAATGATTCAAGCCCGAAATTTTCATTATGAAAACTTCAATAAATGGATGACATATTTTTATGTGGCTATAGGTGCTCTCTTTGTGGGGTATTGTACTATAGTTTCTTCTGAAAAAATAGATCATGTAAAGCAAAGTCACTTAGAGCTCATTATCCCAATTGTTGGATATATCGTTAGCCTTTTGTGGTTTTGGTCAAGTAAAGGTTATTATTATTGGAATATTCATTTTATAACTATGATTAATCATTACGAAAAAGACCTTTTAAAGCTAAAAAAGAATAATCGTGTTTATTTTGGATTTGCTAATAAAGCTGTGGAAAATGAATACGTAAATCCATTAAAAGGAGCTAATATATCAACTTCAAAAGTGACTATTTTTTTTGCATTTATAGTTGCCTGTTTATGGGGTTTTCTGTTTTTGTCAAATTACATCGCCTATGAGTTAGAAAGTCTAAATATTAGTTTAATTATTTTGCTTTTTGCATCTATAGGTATCACTTTGAGTTTAAGCTTTGTGCCAAAGCTGTTTTTGAAGAGTAATATAGATTATATGCCTAATCTTAAAATAAAATTTGATATACAAAAAGATTAAAATACTATGACAATATACAAAGGGAGCACATCAAAGCTTGAAGTAATAAAAGAAAATCCGTTTAAACTGGAACGGGAGATTCAACGCCTATTTGAAAACAACTTGTCTTTAATCATGGGTTTGGAATTGGTGAAATCTGAATTTACTATAAAGAATAAACGCATAGATACGCTGGGATATGACCCACAAACAAAAGCCTTTGTAATTATCGAATATAAAAGGGACCGCAATAGTAGTGTCGTAGATCAAGGTTTTACTTACCTTAACCTGATGCTACAAAATAAAGCTGATTTTATTCTTGAATACAACGAGGGATTAAAGAAAAGTATCAAACGGGATGAGGTAGACTGGTCGCAAACACGCGTAGCTTTCGTATCTCCAGGCTTTACCGAAAATCAACGCGAAGCCACTAATTTTAAAGATATTGCTATTGAACTTTGGGAAGTAAAGCAATACGAAGACGGTATTGTGTCAATCAATCAGATAAAAAAGAATAGTGCAGCAGAGAGTGTCAAAGTTTTAACAGATCGTAATGCAGATTTGCAAGAAATCACCAAAGAAATAAAGGTATATACCGAGGATGATCATTTACAGAACAGTTCAGATGAAATTCAAGAGTTGTATGATAATTTTAAGTCAGCAATTTTGAATTTGAGTGATGATATTGAAATCCAACCAAAGAAAGATTATATAGCGTTTAAAAAAGGCAAAAACATTACTGATATTACAATATTAAAGAAATCTCTTAAGATTTGGATTAATTTGAAGAAAGGCAAATTAGAAGATCCAAAGAACATTATGGAAGATGTCTCTGAGAAAGGACATTGGGGTAATGGAGATTACCAGATACAGGTTGATAGTGATAAAGATTTAGAATATATAATGAGTCTTGTAAAACAAGCGATTGTGTAAATTATGTCCAAATTCCTCAACACCGACCTACTTAACGAGTGGATACCTCGTTTGATAAATGAAACCAAGAGCGAGTTGGTAATTATAGTACCTTACATCAAGACTTCCGATAGAATATACAATCATTTGCTGGAAGCTAACAAGCGTGGGGTAGAAACTATACTTATATATCGAGAGAATAAACTTTCGGCCACGGAGCGTGCCAAGTTGGAGGCATTGGATAACCTTAACCTCATGTATCATCCCAATGTACACGCCAAGTGCTACTACAACGAAAAGTACATGATAATAGGCTCCATGAACCTCTATGAGTATTCAGAAAAGAATAACAGGGAAATGGGCGTGTTGTTTCATCGTGAAGATTTGAAAGGTTCGGATGGTCATTGTATGCATGATGATGCTAAACTGTTTGAAGATGCCATCAATGAAACCAAAGCCATTATTAATTCCTCCGAATTTGAAAGGAAAAGCCGTGAAACTAATGAACTCGGCTTCGAGATGGATATAATTAAAAACGAAAAGGATAAAACCGAGGAAACCTGTCAACGCATCAACAAGGTGTTTATGCACAAGCGTTTTGAGGTAGTGCCACATGGAGATTCGTGGAGATGTGTATGTGCCAATTACTTTGATAGAATAGATGTGATGATGGAGGGTAGAGTTCGTATTATACTTAAACACGATGCAAGTAGGATAGAGGGGTTGTTTAATAAAACAGAAAATATATTTATCAAACACCTACCACCCTATAAGGAACATTATTTTGAGGGGTATAAATATTATTGGAACAGGGCACAAGAACCAATCTATATCTATCCAGACTCTCGCCACCAATTGTGGAAAGGGGATAAAACCGAAAAAGAAACCTTGGAATTGTACCGTATAGGTATTGACCGTGTGATTTCTTTTTTACGAGGGTATATGTGATAGCAGCTTTTACCCTGTCAGCGGCTTTTGGTGGCTGAGCGGAGTCGAAGCCAAGCCCTGACATCGAAACAAGGGAAAATTAAAAACAAGATGAAAAATTTATTGCTATTCACTTTTTTATGCATTTACGGATTGGTTTCCGCACATAGTAGTGATACCATCTATTATAATAGAGCTGAGGATAAAGTTAATAATCTAGAGTCAGCTTATAGATATTCAGTAAAGGAAAAGGATACTTTTCGTGTTTATCTGAGAAATGGTTCTCTTGTATTAGAAACCTATCCTATAAAGATAATGCGAAAGAGGTATAGAGTTTCGAAAGCTTGGTATTCTAATGGAAGTATAAAATATGAAGCATTTTTTAAAAAATGGTCAACCAAATATACACTTACTTCTTATTGGCGTAATGGTAGAGTTCGATTTGAAGCAAGTGGGAGTATATACGGATTGGATTCAAGCAAGTGTAAAGCATACTCTCAATTAGGAAAAGATACAGTTTTTAATATAATGAACGCTTTTCCACAGTTTCCCGGTGGAAATATGTCGGAAAGTAATTTTTTAAATCACAATAAGATATGGAACAGTTCATACAGAAATGATTATGTTACTATCAAGTTTTTTGTTGAGAAAGATGGAAGTGTTTCAGGCGCAAGGGTGCTCAATGGTATTGATCCGGATTTAGATAAAGAAGCCCTCCGGTTAATATCAAATTTACCAAAATGGACACCTGCAATGAATTTAGGTGAGAACGTTCGAGTAGAGTTAGAATATATATTTATTACACCGGTTACAGATTCGGAAATCTGTAAAGATAGAGGTTTTCGAAGAGGTATCAACAAGTGTTGCCTCGTGGATTATGACGACTAAAAAGCCCTCGCTTTCGCACGAATCTTTCGCGTGGTGAAATGATATAATTACTGTAGCCTCACTATTTAATCGTGCGGCATCAAGGGGGAGTTGTTATCCGTAAATGTAGTGGTTGGTTTTCTGCATGGCATCAAACAGAAGTTAGGATGTCATATAATACAATAACTCTTGTTAATTAATTGATACAATAGAATCTATGCCTCCAACCGCAGTAAAATCCGTCCGTCAAGTTATCTACTGGCAATATGCCAAGATTATCTCCGAAGCTATGGGTTATGGTAAGCAAAGCTATGGCTTAATCATGAAGCGTTACAAACAATTGGATACGGGCGAGATGCACTGGAGCACGAGCGTGCGCGAATGGGTGAAGGAAAAGGAAATGGCGGATATCTGTATCTATTGTGGCGAGAAAACAACGCTTACGATAGAACACATTCTACCCCGCAACTGTGGGGGTGAGGATATACCCGATAATGTGGTGATGGTGTGCAAACATTGTAATTCTTCTAAAGGAGGTAAGCGTCTGTATGAATGGTTGGGTTTGGAGCTAAAAGATAAGCATCATCGTATTGCCGAAGGCAAATACCTTAAGTATCTGTACATGCTGCACGAGAAGCGTGGTACGCTAGAGATAGATAATGTGCCGCAACTATGTGGTGAATGCAATATGCATCGCAATTGTGAGAAGGATGATTCGGTAGAGAAACTGTCGGTATATTGCGTAGAAGGATGTTTTTATAAGAAGTAATTTAATCTGTATCTCAAGTACTAAAAGCAAATTTAATTTCCCCATAACAATATGAAAGTAATAGCAATTAATGGAAGTCCCCGTGCAGAAGGGAATACCGCTCAGGCATTGAGCGTGTTGGGCAAGCAATTGGCCGAGAGTGGCATTGAGTTAGAAATTGTACATATAGGCCATAAGGCTATACATGGCTGTACGGGTTGTAGCCGGTGTTTTGTAAACAGAGATGAGCAATGCAGCATAAAGGGTGATGGCGTAAACGAAGTGATCCAACAAATGAAACAGGCCGATGGTATTATCATTGCTTCTCCGGTGTATTATGCCGGTATTGCGGGTACGATGAAATGTTTTCTGGATCGTGCGTTTTATGTGTCCGGTGTGAATGGTAATCTTTTCCGCAATAAGGTAGGGGCTTCGGTAGTGGCGGTTAGGCGTACGGGTGGTTCCGTAACCTTTGATAGCTTAAATCATTACCTCTTGTATTCGGAAATGATGATTGCCACTTCCAACTATTGGAACATTATACACGGTCGTGCACCGGGCGAGATTCATCAAGATGAAGAGGGCGTGCAAATCATGCAAGTGCTAGCCAAAAACATGGCTTGGCAACTCCACATGCGTGAAGCTACCAAGGATAGCATCCCTGCACCGGAAAGAACACTTAAGGTGATGACTAACTTTGTGAGGTAAAAATTTTGGACGGATTGAAATCCATCCCTACAATATGGATCGAGACCGGATTAAAATCCGGCCCTACAATATTGGTCGAGACCGGATTGAAATCCGGCCCTACAAAATAATTCGAGCCTACGGCTCTATATAATGCGTTTAAATCCCGTAGGGATGAAATTATTATAGAAAATCAATGAAATATCTCTATGAATGCCGAAGGTATGATATAAATTTATGTCACCACTTCGTGGTTCTTTTTCATGACTCACAATCTTATCTATAATAATATCACCACTTCGTGGTTAAATCACTATATTGAATCTCTTTCAGGGCTCTGTTATGGGAATGGGGGTGTTTCCACGAGTTGCACCCGCGGTTATTCTTGTTTAATCCTTTCAGGATTGGGAGAAAATACAGACCTCTCTATCCTTCGACGGCGCGTTCGACTACGCTCACGCCGAGTCTCAGGAACCATCCTTCGACAACCATTTCGACTCATTTCGACTTCGCTCAATGCAGGTCGCTCAATGCAAGTCTCAGGAACCATCCTTCGACTCCGCTCAGGAACCCTCCAAAGGAGAGACTTTCCCCTCCTGTGGAGGGGTTAGGGGAGGTCGAGGAATGAAATTATTATAGTGAATCAATGAAATACCGCTATGAACCACAATCTTATCTATAATAATATCACCACTTCGCGGTTAAATCACTATGAATTTGATATTAAGCCTTAGACAGCATAATCTCTTTCGCAACAAAGACTTCCAGATCCTTATATAAGTCCTCAAAAAGCGCCTTTATTTTAGCTTCATGAAGTTCGAGAAATGCAATGCATTGTTCGGGTTCGAGCGTTTGTACTTTGTAAATAGACATAATCTTTAAGGATTCGTACAGTCCGTTCGTTTTACGGTATTTATAAAGTCTGTTGGTGAAGATAAAATGGAAAATGAAGCCTTTTACTCTTTCGGGCAGAATAGCGTAGGAGCGTAGGGCGTTAATAGAGAATCGCATCGAAAAGAGCCACAAGCTTTTGTGCTCGGTGTATTTGCTGAAGTTCTTAGCCAAGATATGGTCGAAATACATATCGAGAACAATAGCCGAATATCTGCCAAAGCTCGGTCGAAGCAGGTTTATGGCCTCGCGCACTGCCGGATGATTGTCTGTAAACTCATCTATCTTTCGGTGCAGCACTATTCCCCTCCAAACATTAGCCGGGTAATGAGCCTTTTTGTTGCCTTTCACGAAATCTGCAATGAACCCACCTAGCTGCATCTGCTTGTTGGTTCCCGATAGCGTTATATGAGCCAGATAATTCAATGTGGTATTCTTTTTAGGATTGCAAAGGTAGTTGTTTTGCCTAAGAGGAGAAGGTCTAAGCGGAAAAAAGACCTTCATTACTGACAGTCTTTTGTTTCTTGCTGATTGAGCTTGGATTCACCATTACGGTGCGAATCTTTCGCATGTGATATAATGTAAGATTATTTTTCTGTATCAAGAAAACCTATTAATTTAATATAAAATTTATATCTTGCGCTAATTTTTAATTTATAAAACCGTTTATTCCCATGAAAAAGCTTTCAATTGCCCTATTACTCATTTTTGTAATAGTTAGTTATATCCCTGCACAAAAAATACGCTGGAGTTATAAAGTGGAAGGTTCCATTGCCGGTGCAGGAAAACCAAACACATTTCAAGAAGGATACAACGAAAATTGTGCAGCAGTAATAGACGAAAATATAGAAGGAACAATACCTAAGAAGAAAGCTAAAAGCCCTGAAGCAATTAATTTTTATTTTATGCCTTTTGATGCTCAGCAAGTAGTGATTTGCGAAAACTATAATGCGGGGGCTATTGTAAGAATTGATATTGTATCATTAAGTAAGGATGAAAAGTCAGTTTCCGCAAAAACCATTTATAAAGGAGAAGCAGCCCCTGTAGCAGGATATAGAACAACAAATTACTATTTCGAGTTTACGAAGAATGTAGTTTGTGTAAATGTGTATCTTGACTATAAAAAAATTATGGGTGTAAACCAAATTGCGGGCGTTGGTCTCACTAATTTTTCAGAAAAATATACCCCTCAGATCAACCTGTCCAAAGACAACATGTTTGAGGAAGGAGTTATGTACATGAATGAGGATGTTGACGGTAATTATGATCCCAGTACTCCGATTATTTCCGTAGATGGAAAGTACATCTATTTCAGCCACCAAGACGACAAAAACGATAACCAAATATACAGAGGAACTCTCGGTGCGGATGGGAGAATAGCCAAAGTAGAACAAAGTCCGTTTAATCTTCCTATTAAAAAATCGAGTTCAAGTGTTTTGTCGTCTATCTCTCAAGATAACAATGTGGCCTATGTTAATGACATGACCATGGGTAAACCGATTGTGTACAAAACCTTCTTAAAGCGTGATATAAAAGGGAAATCAGAATGGGTTAGAGAAAAATTGAAAATAAACGATTTCTATACTGTAAGTCCGTATTTATTTGACTGCATGAGTTATGATGGTAAGTATTACTTTGTAAATATGGAAAGAAAAGATGGTGAAAACCAATATTTTGGTAACGACTTGTATGTAGGAACTAGAAATGCAGCTGGTGAATATGGAAATTTCGTACATATGGGTTACGATATCAATACTATTGGCGACGAAATCCCTTGCTTTTTGTCGGCAGACAATAAAACATTCGTATTTGCAAGTTCAGGGCATTTGGGTTATGGAGAAAAAGACCTCTATATCACCAAACGCTTGGATGATACCTGGCAAAATTGGAGTCAGCCAATAAACCTTGGAAAGGTTATTAATACCAAAGCTGATGAGAAATACTTCACCATCGACTCCAAAGGAGAAAACGCCTATTTTGTTCGCGACAAAGATGATAAAAGTACTAAAGCCGACTTGTACCGAGTAGAGTTCTACAAACCTAAAAAAGAAGAACCAAAGAAAGAAGTTGTTAAACCGGATCCGATTATCGTTATTCATGGAAAAGTGCTTGATAAGAAAACAAATAAGACACTGCAAGCGGAAATTATTTACACCAATATTTTAACCGGAGAAGTTATTGGTAAAGCTACATCCAATGGTGAAACGGGAGAATACACGGTGGCACTACCTGCCGGCAAGTTCTACTCGTATTTAGGTAAAGCAGATAACTATGTAGCGGTATCTGAGAATATTGACGCACGAGAAATTACAGCGTCTACGGTGATTGAAAAAGATTTATACATGGTTCCTATTGAAGTCGGACAAACTTTCCGTCTGAACAACATTTTCTTCGATACTGCTAAATCAATACTTAGACCTGAATCAAACGGAGAATTGAATAATGTGGTTCGCATACTGAATGATAATCCGAAGATGGAAATTGCCATTGCCGGACATACGGATTATATAGGCTCGGATGAATATAATATGAAACTATCTGACGATAGGGCGAATGCGGTTAGAACTTATCTGGTTTCAAATGGTATAGCCGGATCGCGTATCACTGCCAAAGGTTATGGTGAATCCAAACCTATTGCCGACAATAATACCGAGGAAGGAAGACAAACGAATAGACGCGTGGAATTCACGATTGTAAAATAGTAAATAAGCAGAAGAGTGGGCGCGACTTAAAGTCGCACTCCCACTACATGATACATCACTACCGCGCGAATCTTTCGCGCGGTTTTTTACATTAAAACCCTCACGATACAATCGTACTGTAGCGAAGGGGGAATACAGACCTCTCTATCCTTCGATTGGCTCAGCCAAGGACGGATTGAAATCCATCCCTACAATATGGGTCGAGACCGGATTGAAATCCGGCCCTACAAAATAATGCGAGCCTACGGCTCTATATAATGCGTTTAAATCCTGTAGGGATGGCTTGTTTTGTAGCGTTGGATTTTAATCCAATGAAATAATAAATCGGGAGGGGTTAGGGGAGGTCAGTTTGTAATTACAAATTGATCTTTCTGTATCAAGAGCAGCTGTTAATTTATGTAAAATAGATATCTTTTGTTAATTATTTTACACAATCAAAACTAAATCTGATTGTAATTTAACCTATTTTTGCAACAAAACTATGGTGTTACCATAAAGACAGGTTTCCTATTTCATTCTTTAATTCATAAAACCGTTTATTTCCATGAAAAAAATTTCAATCTCTCTATTAGTTCTTTTTTTTATTGTTAATTTTACTAGTGCACAAAAAGTTCGTTGGAGTTACAAGGTAGAAAACGCTGTAGGGGTAGGAAAGCCCGTCACATTTGATTATGGATATAACAAAGATTGTGCGGCCGTACTAGACGAAACCGTTGAAGGAAAAGAACCTAAGAAAAAAGCGGTAAGCCCGGGAGTAATTAAATTCTTTTTTATGCCTTTTGAGGCACAGCAAGTGGTGATTTGCGAAAACTACAACGCAGGAGCTATTGTAAAAGTGGAAATTGAAGTATTAAGCAATGATATAAAAAAACCAATAATTAAAACCATTTACCAGGGAGAAGCGTCTCCGGTAGCTGGATATAGAATAAGCAATTACAATTTTGCATCCACCAAAAATATAGTGTGCGTAAATGTGTATTTGGATTATAAAAAGATTCCCGGTGTAAACCAGATTGCAGGCGTTGGTCTTACTAATTTTCCAGAAAAATATACCCCTCAGATCAACCTGCCAAAAGACCAAATGTTTGAGGAAGGAGTTATGTACATGAACGAGGATGTTGACGGGAATTATGATCCTAGTACCCCGATCATTTCGGTAGATGGAAAATACATCTATTTCAGTCATCAAGACAAAACAAAAAATAATCAAATATACAGAGCAACGCTCGGTGAGGATGGGAAAATTTCAAAAGTAGAACTAAGTCCGTTTAATATTCCGAAAAGCAAATCAACTTCAAGTGTTTTGTCTTCCATATCTCAGGATAACAATGTGGCCTATGCGAATGACATGACCATGGGTGAACCGATTGTGTACAAAACCTACTTAAAGCGTAGTAAAAAAGGAAAATCAAGTTGGGTTAGAGAAAAATTGAAAATTAACGACTTCTTTTCGGTAAGTCCGTATTTATTTGACTGCATGAGTTATGATGGTAAGTACTACTTTGTGAATATGCAAAGAACAGAGGGTGAAAGCCAGTATTTTGGTAACGACCTGTATGTGGGAGTTAGAAATGCAGCCGGTGAATATGGAAATTTTATACATATGGGTTACGATATCAATACCATTGGCGACGAAATTCCTTGTTTTTTGGCAGCTGATAATAAAACATTCGTATTTGCAAGTTCAGGACATTTGGGTTATGGTGGAATGGATCTCTATATCACCAAACGCTTGGATGATACCTGGCAAAACTGGAGTGAGCCAATTAACCTTGGAAATGTAATTAATACCAAAGCGGATGAGAAATACTTCACCATCGACTCCAAAGGAGAAAACGCCTATTTTGTGCGTGCCGCAGATGGTAAATCCGACTTATACCGCATAGAGTTCTACAAACCTAAAAAAGAAGAACCAAAGAAAGAAGAAGCTAAGACAGAAGTGGCTAAGGTAGTAGAACCTAAGAAAGAGGTTATTAAACCGGATCCGATTATCGTTATTCATGGAAAAGTGCTTGATAAGAAAACAAACGAGACACTACAAGCGGAAATCATTTACACTAATATTTTAACCGGAGAAGTTATCGGTAGAGCGACATCCAATGGTGAAACCGGAGAATACTCGATAGCACTTCCTGCCGGCAAGTTCTACTCGTATTTAGGTAAAGCAGATAGTTATTTACCGGTATCTGAAAATGTTGACACACGAGAAATTACAGAGTCAACGGTGATTGAAAAAGATTTATACATGGTTCCGATAGAAGTCGGACAAACTATCCGTCTGAATAACATCTTCTTCGATACAGCTAAATCAATACTTAGACCTGAATCAAACGATGAATTGAATAATGTGGTTGGCATACTGCATGATAATCCGAAGATGGAAATTGCAATTTCCGGACATACGGATAATGTAGGCGGGGATGAATATAACATGAAACTATCCGATGATAGGGCGAATGCCGTTAGAAATTATCTGGTTTCAAAAGGTGTAGTCGGATCGCGTATCACTGCCAAAGGTTACGGTAAAACAAAACCTATTGCGGACAATACTTCCGATGCAGGTAGACAAACCAATAGACGCGTGGAATTCACGATTGTAAAATAGGATATAAGTAAGTCTCCGTTGAAGGGGAGACTTTAAGACCAATAGAGCGGTGCGCTGCACCTTTAGGTCTTTGAAATATAAAGAGCACGAGACGCTGTCCCTTAAATTAGGGTGCAGTGCATCGTGCTCTTTTTAAGATGTATAAGTTGAGTGCATAT
>Ga0265338_10009313_pt1 | contig 11734 bp, 10 predicted proteins | sample 42126metaG_FD_193579 | JGI IMG/M metagenome (GOLD analysis project Ga0265338, IMG submission 193579) | Rhizosphere microbial communities from Carex aquatilis grown in University of Washington, Seatle, WA, United States - 4-21-26 metaG | ecosystem: Host-associated > Plants > Roots > Rhizosphere... | reverse complement strand
ACGCTTGGCGCCCCGGCCGCGCACACCTGGATGGCTGTTCAAGGCATAAAAGTGCTCCAGCCCATTTTCAGCCAATAAATCGTGGACCGTCAGGCAGCCCTGGCAGCAAAAAACCTTTTCGTCACGGGCGCAGAGTGTATTCGTGCAAATGTCTCCACAATGAAAACAACTCACGCGTTCCTTGGATGCGCCGCGCGATAGGGCTCCGACGGCCACATTCGTGGCACTCGCATCCGTTGTTATGTTCAAAACGTCGCTCAATCAAAATTTGATTATGCTTTATCCTTAGCGCGAGCGGGTGGGAAAAAGCTTCCCGTCTTTTGCCAATGCGTGAACATTTTTTGGTTGGTATGCGTTTGCGAGATTTCGGAGGGGTCGGGGAAATGCGGTGTTTACCTGCCGTAAAACTGCGCCTTGCTCGTTGCGGGGGAGGCGTATAACTTGCCTTCAAGCGTTTTTCGTGGGAAAGGAATCTTTGTATGTCACAAACCGGACGGCAGACCATTAATACCAGTAACGTCCTTTCCGTCATCATGGGCGGAGGACAAGGCACACGATTGTTCCCGCTCACCAAGGAGCGTGCCAAGCCGGCCGTGCCGCTCGCGGGCAAATACCGTATCGTCGACATCCCCATTTCCAATTGCATCAATTCCGGCCTGCGCCGCATTTACCTGCTGACCCAATTCAATTCCGCCTCCTTGCATCGGCATATCTCGCAATCCTACAAGTTCGATCATTTCGCCGGAGGCTTCGTGGAACTGCTCGCCGCCGAACAAACCTTCACCGACACCTCCTGGTATCAAGGCACCGCCGACGCCGTCCGCAAAAATCTCATGCATTTCCTTACGCATGACTTCGAATACCTCTTGATCCTGAGCGGCGATCAATTGTATCGCATGGATTTCCGTGACATCATCAATCAGCACGCCGAAAGTGGCGCTGACATCACCATCGCCACCATCCCGGTTTCGCGGCGCGACGCGCAATCGTTCGGCATCATGCAGATCAATGAGGAACGCCGCATCACGCGCTTCGTTGAGAAGCCCAAGGATACTGCCGTGCAGGATTCGCTCAAACTGCCGTTGGAATGGTATCCCAAACTGGGAATCACGGATGGCCGGGAACTATTCCTCGCCTCAATGGGCATTTACGTTTTCACCCGCGACGTCTTGCGCAAGCTGCTCGAGAGTACCCACACCGATTTCGGCAAACACATCATTCCGAGCGCCATCGAAACCCACAAAGTTTTCTCCTACGTGTATCAGGGCTATTGGGAGGACATCGGAACCATCCGCTCTTTTTTCGACGCGAACCTCGACGTCACCTCGGAATTGCCGCGATTCAATTTCTTCGACATGAGCTCGCCGATTTTTACCCGCCCGCGCTTTTTGCCCGGCTCGAAAATCAATGGCGCCCAGATCGATCACGCGGTCATCTCGGACGGCTGCATTCTCAATCACGCCCACATCAAGCGAAGCATCGTGGGCATTCGCAGCATCGTCGGCGCCGGAACCGAACTGAGCCGCTGCATCCTGCTCGGATGCGATTATTACGAATCCGCCGAATCCATCGAAGCCAATGAAAAAGCCGGGCGTCCACGCATCGGCGTCGGGTCCAATTGCCGCATTGAAAACGCGATCATCGATAAAAACGCGCGCATCGGAAACAACGTCACCATTTCTCCAGCCGGCAAACCCGAAAACGCCGACCATCCGCTCTACTTTATCCGCGACGGCGTGATCATCATTCCCAAGAATGGCATCGTGCCGCACGGGACGGTGATTTAGCGGCGTTGTAGCTCGGCTTTCATGCCCGCGGCTTCGGGTGATTTTCCAGTCACTAGTTTAAGCACGTTCGCCAGGAGCCGCTTCGAAAACACCGTTTTCTGCTTTAGAGAAAATACTGGCAGCCGTGCCCAACGTGGTGCAAAGTAGTTTCCATGATTTTGTTCTATAAATTGCTCGTCGCCGCTGTCTTTGGGTACGCCATCATGGCCCTGCTGTGAAAAAATTTCGGTACCTTGGCGACGGTTTGTTTCTGGTTTCCTGTTCGCTATACGCGCTAAACCGTTGGGGGATCAGGCCGCATACGCATAACGCCTTCCTGCGGTTTCATTTCAATGACATGCTGCTGATGCCTTGCGCCCTGCCGCCGCTGCTATGGATGCAGCGCAAGTTGAAGTTGCGTACCACGGAAGCCCCTCCCACCTGGGGCGAACTCACGCTCTACACAACTTTCTGGTCGATCCTTTTCGAAGTCATCGGCCCGCATTTGTTGCGCCGCGCCACCGGCGACCCGTGGGATGTGGTTGTTTATTTCATCGGCGGCCTCGGCGCCGGGTTGTGGTGGAACCGGCGGAAAATATTCCCGCGGCCCGTCGTCCATGAGCTTTGATCTTCTGGCGCCGCACTATCGCTGGATGGAGTCCGTGCTGGCCGGGGATAAACTTCAATATTGCCGCACGGCGTTTTTGCGGCGTCTTCCATCCGCAACCAACATCCTGATTCTCGGCGAAGGCAACGGCCGTTTTCTGCGCGAATGCCGCCGTCAATTTCCGGATGCGAAAATCACCGTGGTCGATTCCAGCGCGCGAATGCTCGAGCAGGCTCGCCGACGTCTGACGAAGCTCGAGGTCAAATGCGGCCAAATTAATTTCGTCCACGCGAATGCGCTCACGTGGACGCCGCCCGCGCGAGCCTTTGATTTAATCGTCACGCATTTCTTTCTCGATTGCTTCCGCCCAGAGCAATTGCAGTCCTTGATCGCCGGACTGGCTGACTCCGCTGCGCCCGGCGCCAATTGGCTGCTCGCCGATTTTCAAGCCGCCGCACACGGATGGCGACGCCTTCGTTCGCGCGCGATTTTGTGGGTAATGTACCGCTTTTTCACCATTGTCACGCGGTTGCCTGCCGGTTCATTGACGCCCCCGGACCCTTTTCTCGAACAGCAAGGGTTCAAGCTGCGTGAACGCGTCGTGCACGACTGGGAATTGTTACATTCTGACTGGTGGCGGCAGAATCAGTGATTTGTCCTCGACTAAGCGCGCGCGCTTTGCCCAAATCATGTGCGGTGCGTACCTGTATCATTTTTAATCCGACGGCCAAAGGCAACAAAGCCCGTCATTTCCGGCATCATCTCGATGAATACGCCGCCGAATGCACGTTGAAGCCGACGAAGGCGGTGAACGATGCGCGGCGGCTCGCTGCCGAGGCCGTCGAAGAAGGCTTTGAGGTCATCGTCGCAGCCGGCGGCGACGGCACGTTGAACGAAGTTCTCAACGGCATTGTGGACGCGCCAAAAGGTTTCGAGCGCGCGCGCTTGGGCGTGCTCCCGCTTGGCACCGTGAACGTCTTCGCGCGCGAAGTCCGGATTCCGCTGAAGCTGCCCGAGGCCTTGAAGACCCTTCGCACCGGTCGCGAAACACTTATCGATTTGGGAACCGTGGATTATAAGGAGAACGGTGTGCCCGCCCGCCGTTGTTTCGCTCAACTTGCCGGCGCCGGTCTCGATGCCCGAGCCATCGAACTGGTCGACTGGCGCTTGAAGAAAAAAATCGGCCCGCTCGCCTACGTCATCGCGGGGTTGCGCGCGCTGACGGAAAAGCAAATTAAAATTACCGTGTCCGATGGAAAGCAAAACGGAGCCGGCGAATTGGTCCTCATCGGGAACGGCAGCCTCTACGGCGGTCAGTTCCGGATTTTCCCGCCGGCCGACATGCGCGATGGCCTTCTCGAAGCGTGCCTCTTTTCAAAAGTAAATTTTGCGACTCTATTGCGCATCGCGCCGAAATTGCTGCTTCGCGGAACTCTGCCACAAGCGGCCACCGCGAATTTCCGAACCGGTTCACTGACCGTGACCAGCGAATCAAAAGTCCCGTTCGAAGTGGACGGTGAATTCGTCGGTTACTTGCCGGCGACCTTCACGATGCGCCGGATGCAGATGCGGGTTATTGTGCCGCCGCTTACTTCCGGCAGCGGTAAACAAACGCCGGCGGCAGATTTCGCCACTCCGTCGGCGTCGTCGTCACCTCGCTGAAGTTGGCTTCAAGCAGCTTGCGAAAACGCCGTCCACCCCGCATCCATGCGACGTGATTGAACGCGTAAGTCGTCATCATCCCGCCGGGTCTCAGTGCGCGCACGACCGCGCCAAGCACCCGTTGTTGTTCGTCACCCTTGAATCCCGCCCACGGCAGACCGCTGAGGACGCAATCGGCGGAGGCATGCCCCAGCTCGCGCAAATGCAGGTCCAGACGCGCGGCGGAATCCTTGATGATATGCACGCGCGGAAATTGTCGTTTCAAATGGCTGGCGAATACCTCATCAATTTCAACGGCGACGAAAAATGCCGAGGGCGAAATTTCTTTTTGAATCGCGCGCGTAAAGGCGCCGGTGCCGGGACCGAGTTCCACCACGACTTTGGCCCGGTCTAATCCGACGTCCGCGACCATGCGCTCAGCGAGCCACGGTGAGCTCGGCATGATGGCGCTGGTTGACGCGGGCGCGCGCAAAAAAACCTTAAAGAACTTTGCATATTCGTAAACCATCTAGAGAAGTGTTTTCCGTAAATGCATTTCGGGCAAGAGCTTTTACCAAAAAGGTGATTAAATTTTTATTACATTTTAGGGACGTGTCGACTGGCAGTCGGCCTGGCGCGTGACTCCAAAATGAGCGCCCGCCCTTCCGCAGGCATTCATTCGCAATGCAAATTCACAGCCCGACCAACATTCGCGGGACCTGCTTGCTGGTGACATGTTCGCCGAGCCCAAGCGGAAATTCCGCCGGCATCGTGGCCGGATCCACATAAGTGCCGAATAACCGATCCCAAATGCGAAACGTCGGCGCGAGATTCATGCCGCGATGCGTCGTCGCCGAATGATGAATCCGATGATAATCCGGCGTCACAATCAGCCATGCGAGCGGCCCGATGTTCACCTTGAGATTGGTATGTTCCCAAAATTGAATCAGTATCCCGATGGAGTAACCGATGCCCGCTTCCGCCGGCGTGAGTTTCAGGAGAGCCACCGGAATGACGACCTGCGGGATATTGTATAGGAACGAATGAAAGAAACTCGTGCGAAATCCCGCGAACCAATACATCTGCTCGACCGAATGATGCCATGCGTGCGTGCGCCACATGAGATTGAAACGATGTTGCGCGCGGTGAATCCAATACAGAATAAAATCCACGATGAAGAGCGCAATGATGATTCTCAACGCGCTCGGCAGGCTTTGCAGGTAATGAACGGTGCTGGCGAGATAGGGCGGGGTGACATCACCGACTGCGCTGCGAATGAACCAGGTGGAGAGACGGTTCACCGTCAGGGCGAAAGCGAACGACAACGCATCCAACTTAAAATCCAGCCACCGGTCCACCGGCCGGGCCGGCCAGATGCGCTCGCAAATCTCGAAAACGAGGATCAGCCCGAAGAATGCCGCAATCTGATAATCGTCTGCCTGCAATAACATAACGTTTTTGCTAACGAGACCTTTTTTGGAACCCAGCCATTTAACCAACTTTTCGAAATCGTAGCAAGTGCTATGGAGTAGGCGGTGTCCCCATTGTGCGGCATTCAAAATCGGCGCAGACCAAGAGGATGAACCCTTTGGAGTGGATGAATACGCATTTGGGAATCGGCAGTGAGCCCGCGAATCTTACGTTTCTCCAAATTGCAGTGCGCGGAGTTATCGTGTTTGCCATCTCTCTCATCATGGTGCGGCTCGGCGATAAGCGGTTTCTGTCCAACAAAACGGCGTTTGATTTCATCCTCGGACTCATCCTCGCCTCCATGTTGGCGCGCGCGGTGAATGGCTCGGCGGCATTCTGGCCGACTCTTGGCGGCGGTTTTGTCCTCGTCGGACTGCATCGCTTCATTGCATTTTTGTCCCGGCGAGGACACAAATTCGGCAACCTCGTCAAAGGCACAAGCGATTTGGTCGTTCGCGACGGTAAAATCGTCGAAGACGGTATGCGGCGAAATGATTTGAGCGAGCACGATCTTCAGGAAGACATGCGCTTGAACGGGCAGATGGATGATATCAGCAAAATCAAAGTCGCTTACGCCGAGCGCAACGGCGAAATCAGCGTGGTGCCCAGGGATAAATAGACAGGGCCGGCTTAACAAAATGCGTTTGGGGGCGGGGCACCCGCGCCGTGGCTGGCCGGTTTTTCGTCAGTCGGGGCGCAGCGCAGATTTTCTCAGATTTTCATTTCCCTTTTGACATCGTTCGCTAAGGTGAATGTGTGCAGGAACAACTTTGTTGACTTGCTCCTCGGACTGTTGGCCAGCCGTGAATGCGCCGTCATCTACTTGGGCAGAAGGCCGGATTTTGGTTACGCGACTGAAATCAATCGGCGATATCCTCTTCACCTTGCCCGCCCTACACGTGCTGCGCGAGAATTTCCCGCACCTCAAGATCACATTTTTGACTTCCAAGGAATTTGCGCCGGTCCTTGAAGGGTTTCGCGACGTGGACGAAATTCTTACCATCGACCGCTCGCTTTTTCGCCGCGGCAACCTGGTGCATATCGCGCAGGAAAGCTGGTCGCTCATGGCGTTATTGCGGCAGCGGAAGTTTTCGTTGGTCGTGGATTTTCAGGGCTACGGCGAAACCGCGCTGATCACCTGGCTCACCCGCGCGCCGCAACGCTGGGGCACTGTCTATCAATCCTCTCGCGGATACGCTTATACGCACGGGGTCCGGCGGACTCCGCAAATCCATCCCGCCGCCGACAATCTCCTTTTGTTACAACAATGCGGCCTCAACGTCCGCTCTGCGCGCAACGAGTTTGTTGTCCCTGAGGACGCCATGGCTGAGGCGCGCCGATTGTTTCGCAGATGCGGACTGGACTCGTCCAGGTTGTCGTTGTTCATTCAGCCCTTCACCAGCTCAGCGCAAAAAAACTGGCCGCTGGAAAAATATCTCGCGCTCGCCAACTATTGGCGCGACGCGGGTGTGATGGTTCTGTTTGGTGGTGGACCCCGCGAAAAAGCCTGGCTGGAACCCGTCGTCCTCGCTGGTTTTCCCATTTCCGCCGGGGCGCCGTTGCTCGTCAGTGCCGGCCTGGCGCAACTCTGTAACGTGACGATTGGCGGTGACACCGGGTTGCTCCACATGGCTGTTGCGATGGACAAACGAGTCGTGATGATAGGAGCCCCCCACCGTTATCCCTCCCGGTTTTATCCGTTCCAGCATCCTGAATGGAAACTCATGCCGTCGGACGGGTGTGATATTTCGGCAGTGACAGTTCAAAGCGTGGTCAAAGCCTGCGAAGATGCATTTGCTGATTGCGCGTGTAATCTCGCCCCCGCATTGGCCGTCTAAATTGGCGGATCAACCGAAATGGTGATGCCCGCATTGCGCGTGCAATCTTGCGTGCATGGAAACTTCCGGCATGATTTCCCAACAACTTCATGAAGACCAACCGCCGCAAATTTCTCGGTAGCACTGTCGCGGCCGGTGCGCTTTCGCTGCTGCCCCCACGTCAGGCAAAATCCGCCGAACCCAAAGTTTCCGATGCCGTGCTTGAGCAAGCCGCCGCGCAGCCGGTCTTGAAAATCGGCGCACTGAAGGACCCGGTCATCATTGAATCCATCGAGCTGCTCCGCAAAGGACGCACTCATTTCGTCCGCGTCCGCTCCCAAGACGGCGCGGAAGGGATTTCGGTCGACGATGGCCGCATGGATGTCTTGCATCCGATTCTCAATCGCCTCGTGATTCCCTATTTCATCGGCAAGGACGTGCGCGATCTGGAGGAACACCTGTTTCAAGCCTATCGCTATCAAAGCAATTACAAGCTGCAAGGCCTCGCGCTCTGGGCGCCGGTCGCACTCGTCGAATTCGCCATACTCGACATGTTCGGGCGCATGCTAAAAAAGCCCATCGGCCAGTTGCTCGGCGATATCGTCCGCACCACCATGCCGTTTTATGTGGCCAGCGGCCGTCGCGATACGACACCCGAGCAGGAGATTGATTATCTCAAAACACTCGTCGAGCCGGTTAATGCCAGGGCACTCAAATTCCGCGTCGGTGGCCGCATGAGCCGCAACGAAGACGCCATGCCAGGCCGCACGGATAAATTAATCCCGCTCGTGCGAAAAGTGTTTGGTGACAAAATGGTCATCCACGCCGATTCCAACAGCTCCTACGATCCGCCCAAAGCCATCGAAGTCGGCAGGATGCTTCAGGACGTTGGCGCCATTCACTATGAAGAGCCGTGTCCGTTCGATAATTTCGACGACACCAAAAAAGTGACTGACGCGCTGGAAATTCCTGTCGCGTTCGGCGAACAGGAATCCAGTCACTGGCGCTTCCAATGGTGCATCCGCAATCACGTCGTCGATATCGTGCAGCCCGATCTTTATTATTACTGCGGCATGATTCGCTCCCGCCGCGTCGCGCGCATGGCGGAATTGGCCGGCATGGCCACCACCGTCCATCTCTCCGGCGGATTCGGATTTGTCTATTCGCTGCACTTCGCCTCCTGCACGCCGAAAATTGGTCCGTGGCAGGAATACAAAAAAGGCATCGAGACCTTTGGCCAATGGTTCGACCCGCCGCTGAAAGCCGTGGACGGCGCCATCACTATTCCGCAGGGACCCGGTGTTGGCCTCGCCGATCCGAAGGAAATTTTAAAAGGCGCCGTCATTGTTCCGGATGAAGGCGGCAAAACTTCCGGCAACCCCGGTTAATTTATGTTGTTGAAACGATTGAAGAAGTTATCGCTCGCGTGCGCGGGCATTTTCTTGACGGCGATTTTTTTCGGTGGACATGTTTGGGGAGCCGATGCCCTCTCCGTCAGTAATGTTCGGAGCCAAAACGATTTTGCCCTGGTTCAGAAAGGTTCTGCGGCATCCATTGTCTACGACGCATCCGACGCAAAGGTTGTCGGCATCACCGCGAAATTATTCGCAACCGATGTTCAACGCGTCACCGGCGTCCTGCCGGCGGTAACCAACTCGGTCTCCAGCGCGGGCAAACACATTGTTTTGATCGGAACCATCGGCCACAGTTCGAATCTCGACGCCCTGATCGCCGCCGGAAAAATCAGCGTTAAAACCATCCAGGGCGGCTGGGAACGTTATCAAATCCAAGTCGTCGAAAACCCGTTCCCAGGCGTGACCAACGCCTTGGTCATTGCCGGCAGCGACCGGCGTGGTGCGGCTTACGGTGCATTTTCGCTTTCGGAAGAGATGGGCGTCTCGCCGTGGTATTGGTGGGCGGATGTTCCGCCGCGCAGCCACCCGGAACTCTATGTGAGCGCGGAAAAATTCGTTTCGAGCGAGCCGGCCGTTCGCTATCGCGGCATTTTTCTCAACGACGAAGACTGGGGATTGCGTCCGTGGGCAGCGAAAACATTCGAGTCTGAAAATGGAAACATCGGCCCGAAAACTTACGAAAAGATTTTCGAACTGCTCCTCCGCCTCCGCGCCAATTATCTCTGGCCCGCAATGCATCCCGGCACTACGCCGTTCAACAATTATCCCACCAACCGCGAAATCGCCGATGCCTACGCCATCGTCATGGGTTCGTCGCATTGCGAACAAATGCTGCGCGACAACGTCGGCGAATGGGATGAAAAGGTTTTTGGCGATTATAACTTCGTCACCAATCCCGGCGGCGTCCTGAAATACTGGGAACAACGCGTCCGCGAGAATGGCAAATACGAGAACGTCTACACCGTCGGCATGCGCGGCATTCACGATGGCGCGATGCCTGGCGGCGGCACCGAACGCGAAAAAGCCGCGCGCCTTCACACCATCATCAACGACCAGCGCGAAATGCTCGTGCGACTCGTGAACACGAATGTCGCCGAAGTGCCGCAGCTTTTTTGTCCTTACAAGGAAGTGCTCCCGCTCTATCGCCTCATGCCGGACATTCCGGCGGACATCACGCTTTGTTGGCCGGACGACAACTTCGGCTACATCCGCCAATTTTCCGATGCACGCGAACGCGCCCGCAGCGGCGGCGCCGGCGTTTACTATCATGTCTCTTATTATGGCCGCCCGAATGATTACCTCTGGCTCTGCACCACGCCGCCCGCGCTCATCGCCGAGGAGATGACCAAAGCCTACGATTACGGTGCGAACAAAGTGTGGATCCTCAACGTCGGCGATTTGAAACCCGCCGAACTCGACATCGAATTCTTTTTGCACCTCGCCTGGAATCCCCACGCCTGGAACGGCACGAACACTTACCAGTTGTTGCAGAAACAAATCGCCCGCGATTTTCCGCAAAACGCGAATCCGCTCACATTGATCATGGAGAATTACTATAGGCTGAACTTCGCCCGCAAACCGGAGCACTTGTCTCAGACCAATGTGTTCTCGCCGGAAGAGGCGGCCCGGCGCATGGTGGCTTGGCAAAACCTGGTTAACGCCGTCGACCAGATTGGAGACGAGGTTCCGCAGAAATCCCGCGACGCTTTCTTTGAACTGTTCGGTTATCCGGTCAAGGCTGCAGCAGCCATGAACGAAAAATGTCTCGCCGGCTCGCAATCGGCGGCAGATGAAATTCATCGCCTGACCGACCAATACAATAACCAAATCGCCAGCGGCAAATGGCGCTACATGATGTCCGACAATCCGCGCGGCCAGATTAGTTTTGACGTTTCAAAAGTTCCCAAGTCCGTAAGTGATTTCGTAATCACAAACGAACAGAAATATGCCAGTGGTGCAATTGTGGCCGATGCTAAGGAATTCATGAATGTGGAATCACCCGCGAATGATCATCTGGTCATCATCGAAGCCGAACACGCCTCCGCCTTTATTCCCGGCAAAGACGCGAAGTGGCAGAAAATCGATGGCTTGGGTTACAATGGCGAGTCTGTCGCTGTTTTCCCGACGACCGTGGCGGTGCGCAGTGAGCCTGCAAAAATCGCCGCTGAATCACCGTGTCTCCAATATAAAATTGGTCTTCAAACCCCGGGCGAATGGCAAATCACCGTCCGCGCGCTGCCAACTTTTTCTGTCGATACCGGCAAGCCCCAGCGCTACGCCATCGCGCTCGATGACGAACCAATGCAGATTATTTCGTTGCCGCTCAGTCAGGACGAACGGAATCGCACATGGGGGGAAAATGTCTTGCGCAACGCCGCGACCACTACGAGCAAACACACCGTTTCAAAACCCGGCATGCACACCTTGAAAATCTGGATGGTAGACCCCGGCATCGTGCTCGACACCATCGCCGCCGAGAATGGCGACTCTGAAAAGCTCGGTTATATGTGGCCGTCGGAAACCCGCGCCAATTGATCAGCTTACTTCCCACTCATCAACACCATCGTGTGGTTTCCGCGCGCCGAAATCGCCTTCACATTCTTGAGACCGGCGGGCACATCGCATTGGCCGGAGTTGTTTAATCCCCACGCCACGATGCTGCCATCGCGCCGGAGCGCCACACTGTGATAGTCACCCGTGGCAATCGCCACCACATTGCTTAGTCCGGGAGGCACGTCGCACCGGATAAGCCCGTAAGTGCCCCACGATACCACCGTGCCGTCCTTCCTTAATGCCAAACTGTGAAATCCGCCCGCCGCAATCGCCAGCACGTGATTGAGCCCGACAGGCACTTCACTTTGGCCGTGATTGTCGCCGCCCCACGCGACGACCGTGCCATCCTTCTTCAGCGCGAGGCTGTGATTCATTCCCCCCGCGATCGCTACCACGCTGCTGAGTCCCGGCGGCACATTGCATTGGCCGTTGCCATTGTAGCCCCAGGCAACAACGGTCCCATCA
>Ga0265338_10009312_pt1 | contig 11735 bp, 5 predicted proteins | sample 42126metaG_FD_193579 | JGI IMG/M metagenome (GOLD analysis project Ga0265338, IMG submission 193579) | Rhizosphere microbial communities from Carex aquatilis grown in University of Washington, Seatle, WA, United States - 4-21-26 metaG | ecosystem: Host-associated > Plants > Roots > Rhizosphere >... | reverse complement strand
CGTGGCCGGGGCAGTCGACGTGCGCGTAGTGGCGCTTGTCCGTCTCGTACTCCTGGTGGTGGACGTTGATCGTCACGCCGCGCGCCTTCTCTTCGGGGGCGTTGTCGATCTCGTCGTACTTCTTGGCCTGCGCGAGACCCTTCTTGGACAGATAGTGGGTGATCGCGGCCGTGAGAGTGGTCTTGCCGTGGTCGACGTGGCCGATCGTGCCGATGTTGACGTGGGGCTTGGTGCGGTCGAATTTCGCTTTCGCCATGGTGGTTGTGTTTCTCCTTGTCTTTAGCGCTGCTGCGCCATGGCGGCAGCGTTCTTCTCAACGATAGCTTTGTAGATGTTCGAGGGAACCTCGGCGTAGTGCGAGGGCTCCATCGTGAACGACGCGCGACCCTGGGAGATCGAGCGCACGACCGTGGCGTAGCCGAACATCTCGGACAGCGGCACGTGGCAGCGCACGAACTTCAGGTGGCCGCGGTCGCCCATGTCCTGGATCTGGGCGCGGCGGCTGTTGAGGTCGCCGATGACGTCGCCCATGTTCGCCTCGGGCGTGATGACCTCGCACTTCATGACGGGCTCGAGGATCGTCGGGTTGGCCTTCTTGCAGCCGGAGCGAAGGGCCATGCCGCCGGCGATCTTGAACGCCATTTCGTTGGAGTCGACCTCGTGGTACGAGCCGTCCAGCAGCGTGACCTTGATGTCGACGATCGGGTAGCCGGCCAGCGCGCCGCCGTCGAGCGCCTCGCGGACGCCCTTTTCGACGGCCGGGATGTACTCGCGCGGGATGCGGCCCTGCTTGACCTCGTTGATGAACTCGAAGCCCTTGCCCATCGTCTGCGGCTCGATCTTGAGGATGCAGTGGCCGTACTGGCCGCGGCCGCCCGACTGGCGGATGAACTTGCCTTCCTCGGTGACGGTGCCGCGCACCGTCTCCTTGTAGGCCACCTGCGGGTTGCCGACGTTGGCGTCGACGTTGAACTCGCGCTTCATGCGGTCGACGATGATCTCGAGGTGCAGCTCGCCCATGCCGGAGATGATGGTCTGGCCCGTCTCCGTGTCCGTCTTGATGCGGAACGTCTGGTCCTCTTCCGCGAGACGGGACATGGCGTTGGCCATCTTCTCTTCGTCGGCCTTCGACTTCGGCTCGATCGCGATCGAGATGACGGGCTCCGGGAAGGTGATCTGCTCGAGGACGACGGGATGGTTCTCGTCGCAGATCGTGTAGCCCACGCGGCCGGACTTCAGGGCCACCGTGGCCGCGATCTCGCCGGCGGAGATCTCCTTGATCTCCTCGCGCTGGTTGGCGTGCATGCGCAGGATGCGGCCGACGCGCTCCGTGTTGCGCGTGTTGCCGCACATGATCGTGTCGCCGGCCTTGAGGACGCCGGAGTACACGCGGAAGAAGATCAGCTTGCCGACGAACGGATCGGGCTGGATCTTGAACATGAGGGCCGAGAACGGCTCCTTGTCCGAGGCATGGCGCTCCACGGGCGCGCCCGTGAGCGCGTCCGTCCCCTTGATGGCCGGGATGTCGATCGGGGCCGGGAGGTACATGCAGACGGCGTCGAGCATCGGCTGGACGCCCTTGTTCTTATAAGAGGAACCGCAGAGGACGGGGAAGATCTTGCAGGCGAGGACGCCCTTGCGCAGCGTCTTGCGCAGCTCGTCCGGCGTGAAGTTCGTCTCGCCGTTGAGGTAGCGCTCCATGAGCTTGTCGTCGAACTCGACGATCTTCTCGACCATCTTGTCGTGGTATTCCTTGGCCTGCTCCTTCATGTCGGCCGGGATCTCCACCACGTCCCACTTGGCGCCGAGCTCTTCGCCCTTCCAGATCAGCGCGTTCATCTCGATGAGGTCGACGAGGCCGGCGAAGTTGGCTTCGGAGCCGATGGGCAGCTGGATCGGCACCGCGTTGGCGCCCAGCAGCTTGATGATCGACTGATAAGACATGTAGAAGTCGGCGCCCATGCGGTCCATCTTGTTGATGTAGGCCAGGCGCGGGACGTGGTACTTGTCGGCCTGCCGCCACACCGTCTCGGACTGGGGCTCGACGCCTTGCACGCCGTCGAAGCACGTCACGGCGCCGTCCAGCACGCGCAGCGAGCGCTCGACCTCGGCCGTGAAGTCCACGTGGCCGGGGGTGTCGATGATGTTGATCTGGTACTCGGTGTTGCCGTGCTTCCACTTGCAGAACGTGGCGGCCGCCGTGATCGTGATGCCGCGCTCGCGCTCCTGGGGCATCCAGTCCGTCGTCGTCGCGCCCTCGTGCACCTCGCCGATCTTGTGGATGCGGCCGGTGTAATAAAGGATGCGCTCCGTGGTGGTCGTCTTGCCCGCATCGATGTGGGCGATGATGCCAATATTTCGGACGCGTTCAAGCGGAAATTCTCGGGCCATGTTCTTAAGTTCCTTTTATATTTAACCGCGCTTTCGCGCGATTACCACCTATAGTGGGCGAAAGCGCGGTTAGCCTCCGCCATCTTGTGCGTATCCTCGCGCTTCTTGTACGCCACGCCTTCCTTCTTGTTGGCGGCGAGGAGCTCGTCGGCGAGGCGAACGGCCATCGGCTTGCCCGTCTTCTGGCGGGCGGCGTCGATGAGCCAGCGCATGGCGATCGTGGTCGAGCGCGTGGGCTGGACCTCGATCGGGACTTGGTAGGTCGCGCCGCCGACGCGGCGAGCCTTGACCTCGAGCAGCGGGCGGACGTTCTCGATCGCCTGGGTGAGCACGTTGAGGGCGTCCTGCTTGGTCTTCTCGGCGATGATGTCCATCGCGTCGTAGACGATGTTCTCGGCGGCCAGCTTCTTGCCTTGGTAGTTCAGCTTGTTGACCAGGCGCGAGATCAGCACCGAGTTGTATTTGTAATCCGCCGGCGGGGCGTCGCGGCGATCGCGGGGTCTAAGTCCTTTGCGGGGCATGTTCTAACCTCTTTTATATTTCGAACGAACTGTCGATTGATTATGGATTCAACCTGGCACTACTAGGCGGCCTTCGCGGGCTTCGGGCGCTTGGCGCCGTAGAGCGAGCGGCCCTGCTTGCGGCCTTCCACGCCGGCCGTGTCGAGCACGCCGCGGATGATGTGATAGCGCACGCCCGGCAGGTCCTTGACGCGGCCGCCGCGGATGAGCACGATCGAGTGCTCCTGCAGGTTGTGGCCGACGCCCGGGATGTAGGCGGTGACTTCCATGCCCGTGGTGAGCTTGACGCGCGCGATCTTGCGCAGGGCCGAGTTCGGCTTCTTGGGCGTGGTGGTCGAGACGCGCGTGCAGACGCCGCGGCGCTCGGGGCAGCTCAAGAGAGCGGGAGCCTTCGAGCGGCTCTTGAGGCTCTCCCGGCCGTGACGGATCAACTGATTGATGGTAGGCATGGCTTACTTTCCTTCCTCGGCAGCCTGGGGCTGATTGAAAGCCCCGAGCTCCATAAGTTTTTCGCGGGCCTGCAGGCCGGTACCGGCCGGGATCATGTGCCCGATGATGACGTTTTCCTTGAGGCCCTTGAGGTAATCGATCTTCGACGTCGTGGCGGCTTCCGTCAGGACGCGGGTCGTTTCCTGGAAGCTCGCCGCGGAGACGAAGGAGTTGGAGGCCAGCGAGGCCTTCGTGATGCCGAGCAGCACGGGCTCCGCTTGAGCCTCCTTGCCGCCCTTCTCCTTGATCTCGCGGTTGGCGTCCGCGAACGAGAAGCGGTTGACGATCTCGCCCTTGAGGTAGGCCGTGTCGCCGGAGTTCACGATTTTTACATTCTCCAGCATCTGGCGCACGATGCACTCGATGTGGCGGTCCGAGATGCCCACGCCCTGCAGGCGGTAGACCTCTTGGATCGCGTTCACGAGGAATTCCTGGACTTCCTTGATGCCCTTGACGCGCAGGACGTCGTGCGGGTTGATGGCGCCATCGGTGATGGCCTCGCCCACGCCCACGCGGTCGCCTTCGTACACGACCAAGTGCTTGCCTTGCGGGATCAGGTACTCGCGGACCAGGTCCGTCTCCTCGTTGCGCACGGAGACCTGGACCATGTTCTTCGGGCCCACGCCGAGGCTGACGATGCCTTCGATCTCCGAGATGATGGCGGAGGTCTTGGGCTTGCGCGCCTCGAAGAGCTCGGACACGCGCGGCAGGCCGCCCGTGATGTCCTTGGACTTGGTGACCTCTTGCGGGATCTTCGCCAAGATGTCGCCCGGGTGCACCTTCTGGCCCGCTTCGACCATGAGGATGGTGTCCGTCGGCAGCGGGTAGACCGCCGCTTCCTTGGCTTCCTTGTCGATGGCGACGCGCGGATTGAGGCGCTTGCTGCCGCTCTCCGACTTCTCGCCGGCCATGCGGCGCGTCTCCTGCTCGATGATCTTGCGCTCGATGATGCCCGTGATCTTGTTGCGCTCCTCGTGGAGCGTCACGCCTTCGCGGACGTCCTGCAGGCGGATCTCGCCTTCGTGCTCGGCGACGATCGGCATCGTGTACGGGTCCCACTCGGCCAGCAGCGTGCCGCCTTCCACCTTGGCGCCGTCCTCGACCTTGAGGCGGGCGCCGTAGGTGATCTTGAACTCCTCGGCGACCGCCGAGTCCTTGTTGGTCACGTGCATCATGCCCGTGCGCGAGACGACGACGACCTGGCCCTCGCGGTTCTTGATCGTGCGGATGTTCTTGAACTCGACGGAGCCGCCCTTGATGGTGACGACCTGCGAGCGCTTGGCCACGCGGGACGCCGTGCCGCCGATGTGGAACGTGCGCAGCGTCAGCTGCGTGCCGGGCTCGCCGATCGACTGCGCGGCGATGATGCCGACGGCCTCGCCGATCTCGACCATGCGGGCCGTGGCGTTGTTCATGCCGTAGCACTTGGCGCAGACGCCCTGGCGGGCCTCGCACGTCAGCACCGAGCGGGCGCGGACCATCTCGAGGCCGGCGGCCTTGATCTGGGCGGCGATCTCGCTGGTGACGTAGTCGTTGGCTTCCAGGATCGTCTTGTCGGTGGTCTTGCCCTTGGCGTCGGTGACGGGGACGACGATGTCCTCGAGCACGACGCGGCCGAGCAGGCGCTCGTCGAGGGGCTCGATGACCTCGTCTCCCGTGGACAAAGCCCCCAGGCGCACGCCGTTGATGGTGCCGCAGTCCGTCTCCGTGATCACGAGGTCGTGAGCGACGTCGACGAGACGGCGCGTCAGATAGCCGGCGTCGGCCGTCTTCAGCGCGGTGTCGGCCAGACCTTTGCGGCCGCCGTGCGTGGAGATGAAGTACTCGAGGACGGTGAGGCCCTCGCGGAAGTTCGAGATGATCGGCTGCTCGATGATCTCACCCACGCCGCCGGTCAGCTTCTTCTGCGGCTTGGCCATCAGACCGCGCATGCCGGCGAGCTGCCGGACCTGCTGACGGGAACCGCGGGCGCCGGAGTCGGCCATCAAGAAGACCGAGTTGAAGCGCGGCTTGCCGGCCGCGAACTTCTCGAACTCCTCCTTCTTCATGTCGTCGAACATGACGTCGGAGATCTTGTCCGTGACGTGAGTCCAGATGTCGATGATCTTGTTGTAGCGCTCGGACTCGGTGATGACGCCGGCCTTGGCCTGCGCCTCGATCGCCTTCACCTTCTTGCGCGCCTCGGCGACGGCTTCCTTCTTCAGCGCCGGGATGTGCATGTCCGAGATGGAGATGGACAGGCCGGCCATCGTGGCGAACTTGTAGCCGAGGGCCTTGATGTCGTCCAGGAGGACGACCGTCTGGTAGTGGCCGATCTGCTTGTAGCAGCGCTCGACCAGCTGCGAGAGCTCCTTCTTGCCCTGCTGCTGGTTGATGAAGCGCAGCTCCTTGGGCAGGATCTGGTTGAAGATCACGCGGCCGACCGTCGTCCAGTCCTTCCACTGCGCGACGGGGAGCGGCTCGGCCTTCTTGCCGTCGCCGTCGAGCTCGACCATCTTCTCGTTGATGCCGCGCACCTTGATCTTGGCGTGCAGGTCGACCTTCTTGTTCTGCCAGGCCGTGATGACTTCCTGCTCGTCGGCGAACACGCGGCCCTCGCCCATCTCGCCGGACTTGTACTTGGTGAGGTAGTGGATGCCGAGGACCATGTCGTGCGACGGGACCGCGATGGGCTTGCCCGACGCCGGCGACAGGATGTTGTTGGAGGCCATCATGAGGACGCGGGCCTCGAGCTGCGCTTCCTGCGAGAGCGGCACGTGGACGGCCATCTGGTCACCGTCGAAGTCGGCGTTGAAGGCCGCGCAGGTCAGCGGGTGCAGCTGGATCGACTTGCCCTCGATCAGCACGGGCTCGAAGGCCTGGATGCCGAGGCGGTGCAGCGTGGGCGCGCGGTTGAGCATCACCGGGTGGTTCTTGGTGACGAACTCGAGGATGTCCCAGATCTCCGGCCGGACTTTCTCGAACATCCGCTTAGCCGCTTTGAGCGTCAGCGACTCGGACTTCATGAGTTCACGGATAATGAACGGCCGGAAAAGCTCCAGTGCCATTTCCTTCGGCAATCCGCACTGGTTCAGCTTGAGGTTCGGTCCGACCACGATCACCGATCGGCCGGAATAGTCGACTCTCTTACCGAGCAGGTTCTGGCGGAAGCGGCCCTGCTTGCCCTTGAGGATGTCCGACAGGGACTTGAGCGGGCGGTTGCCGGCGCCGACCACGACGCGGCCGCGGGCGCCGTTCTCGAAGAGGGCGTCGACGGCCTCTTGGAGGAGGCGCTTCTCGTTGAAGACCATCACTTCCGGGGCGCGCAGCGCCTCGATGTGCTTCAAGCGGTTGTTGCGGTTGATGATGCGGCGGTACAGGTCGTTGAGGTCCGACGTGGCGAAGCGGCCGCCCTCGAGGGGCACGAGCGGGCGCAGCTCCGGCGGGATGACCGGCAGGATGGTCTGGATCATCCACTCGGGCTGGTTGCCGGAATCGGCGAAGCCCTGGAGGATGCGCAGGCGGCGGATGAGCCGCGTGCGCTCGGCCTCGGAGGTGACGCCCTGGATCTCTTCCAGGATGCGGGCGGCTTCTTCCTTCGGCTTGACCTTCGAGAGCAGGGCGTGGATCGCGCCGGCGCCGATGCCGACCTTGAGCTTGGAGCGGAACTCCTGCTTGGCCTTGCGCACTTCCTCCTCGGAGAGGAGGTCGGTGGCCTTGTAGACCGTGCGGCCGTTGGAGTCGATGAGGTCTTCCAGCACGATGTACATCGCGTAGTAGACCACGCGCTCGAGATCGGACGTGCGCATGTTGAGCACGATGCCGATGCGGGAGGGCGTCTTCTTGAGGAACCAGACGTGGGCGACGGGCACGGCCAGCTCGATGTGGCCCATGCGCTCGCGGCGGACCTTGGACTCGGTCACCTCGACGCCGCAGCGGTCGCAAACGATGCCCTTGAACTTCACCCAGCGGTATTTGCCGCAGGCGCACTCGTAGTCGTGCGCGGGCCCGAAGATGCGCTCGCAGAACAGGCCGTCGCGCTCGGGCTTGAGCGTGCGGTAGTTGATGGTCTCCGGCTTCTTGACCTCGCCGTAAGACCAGGACATGATCTGCTCCGGCGACGCCATCGAGAGACGGATCGCGTCGAAGTCGAAGAAGTCGAGATTATCGGGCTTCTTCTTCTTCTTGCCCCCCAACGAAAGCTTCTTATCCGCGGTCTGGGTGAATGCCATGGTTATTTCCTCGCGGCCTCCTTCGTCTCCTTCTTCGCGGCTTCGACGCCGTCGGCGCCTTTGCCGTTGTGGCCGAGCTTGAGCAACTCGACGTTGAGGCCGAGCGCCTGAAGCTCCTTGACGAGCACCTTGAACGACTCGGGCACGCCAGGCTGGGCGGGGGGTTCGCCCTTGATGATCGCTTCGTACATCTTCGTGCGGCCCTGGACGTCGTCGGACTTGACCGTGAGGAACTCCTGCAGCGCGTACGCCGCGCCGTAGCCCTCGATCGCCCAGACTTCCATTTCGCCGAAGCGCTGGCCGCCGAACTGCGCCTTGCCGCCGAGCGGCTGGCGCGTGATGAGGCTGTAAGGGCCAGTCGAACGAGCGTGAATCTTATCCTCGACGAGGTGGATCAGCTTCAGAATATACATGTAGCCGATGGAGACCTTCTCGTGGAAGGGCTCACCAGTACGGCCATCGTACAAGGTGATACGGCAATCATCGGTGGGCAAGTACTTTTCCGGCGTGCCCTGATCCTTCAACATCTTTTTCGCCTCGGCGACCTTCTTCCGGATGTCCTCTTCGGTCGCGGAGTCGAACACGGGGTTGATCATCTGCGTGTCGAGCGTATGCGCGGCCCAGCCGAGCATCGTCTCGAGCAGCTGGCCGACGTTCATACGAGAGGGAACGCCCAGCGGCGAGAGCACCACGTCGAGCGGCGTGCCGTCCGGCAGGAAGGGCATGTCCTCCTCCGGCAGGATCTTGGCGACGATGCCCTTGTTGCCGTGGCGGCCGGCCAGCTTGTCGCCGACCTGCACCTTGCGGTGGCTGGCGATGTAGACCTTGACCACCTTGTTGACGGTGACGGCCAGGTCGTCGCCCTCCTTGATGTTCTCCTTATCGCGGGCGGCGTCCTCACGGAGCTTCTTCTCCATGAGCTTGTAGAACTGCGTCAAGCGCTCTTCCTCGTCCTTGCGCTTGGCGGGCGAGAGCGACTCGAGGGCCTCGAAGGACTCCTTCTTGTGCTGGCGCAGGTTCTGCAGCTCGTTCTCGAGCTTGTCCTGCACCGCGTCGATCCTCTTCCGCTCTTCGGGCTTGCCGAGCTTCTCGCGGCGGACGAAGATGCGCGTGCCGATCACCTTGCCCGACACGCCCGGCGGGACGCGAAGGCTGGCGTCTTGGACGTCTTCGGCCTTCTTGCCGAAGATGACCTTCAGCAGGCGCTCTTCCGGGGTGAGCTGCTGCTCGCCCTTGGGAGTGACTTTGCCCACCAAGATGTCGCCTTGCCTGACGTTGGTAGACGGGATCACGACACCCTGTTCGTCCAAGGACTCCAAGGCTTCGGCGCCGACATTCGGAATGTCCCTCGTGATTTCTTCGGCGCCGAGCTTGGTATCTCGCGCCTCGATCTCGAATTCGGAGATGTGAATCGAGGTAAAAATATCTTCCTTGACGAGGCGCTCGGAGAGGAGAATGGCGTCCTCGAAGTTGTAGCCCTCCCAGGGCATGAAGCCGACGAGGAGGTTGCGGCCGAGAGCGAGCTGGCCGTGATCGGTGGCCGGGCCGTCCGCGAGGACAGCGCCCTTCTTGACCTGCGTGCCGGTCTTCACGACGGGCACCTGGTTGATGCAGGTGTCCTGGTTGGAGCGGCGGTACTTCTTGAGCACGTAGAGGTCGATGGGCTCTTCCTTGCCCTTGACCTCGTCGGCGGCCACGGCCACCAGGTCGCCGGCGGAGTAGATGACCTTGCCGGCGCGCTTGGCGGTGACGCAGGCGCCCGAGTCGCGGGCCACCGGCTCTTCCATGCCGGTGCCGACCAGCGGCGCCTCGGCCTGCAGCAGCGGCACGGCCTGGCGCTGCATGTTCGCGCCCATCAGGGCGCGGTTGGCGTCGTCATGCTCGAGGAACGGGACGAGCGCGGCGGACACCGAGATGACCTGCATGGGCGAGATGTCCATGTAGTCGACGCGCGCCGGGTCCACGAGAGGGAAATCTCCGCGGGATCGGCAGCTCACGAGGTCGATGTTGAGCTTGTCCTTCTCGAGGGGCGTGTTGGCCTGGGCGACGATCATGCCGCCCTCGGCGTCGGCGTTCAGGTACTCGACGTCGCCGGTGATCTTGCCCTTGTTGACCTTGCGGTAGGGGCTCTCGATGAGGCCGAACTCGTTGATCTTCGCGTAGGACGCCAGCGACGTGATCAGGCCGATGTTCGGACCTTCGGGAGTCTCGATGGGGCAGATGCGGCCGTAGTGCGTGTAATGGACGTCACGCACCTCGAAGCCCGCGCGCTTTCTGTTGAGACCGCCGGGGCCGAGCGCCGAGAGACGCCGCTTGTGCGTGACCTCGGAGAGCGGGTTGATCTGGTCCATGAACTGCGACAGCTGCGACGTGCCGAAGAACTTGCGCAGGATGCCGACCATCGGCGCCGTGTTGAGGAGGTTGCGCGGCGTCAGCAAGGTCTTGTCCTGCACGCTCATGCGGTCGCGGATGACGCGCGACATCTGGGCCAGGCCGACGCGGATCTGGTTCTCGAGCAGCTCGCCCACGCCGCGGACGCGGCGGTTGCCGAGGTGGTCGATGTCGTCGAGCTTGACCGGGAAGTTCTTGTCCATGAACTGCGGGATCGCCGCCTTCCACTCGTTGATGGCGTCGATGACCTCGAGGAAGGAGAAGCGGTCCTTCTTGAGACCCTGCTTGGTGGCGTCGGCGTCCTCGTCAGAGTCCTTCTCGTGGAGGTCGATGATCGGCAGCTTGTCGAGATTCTCGCCGTTGACCTTCTTGGCGAACTCGTTGAGGAAGCCCTTGACCTCGCCGGCCGTCTCCCACTGCGCGCCGCGCACGGGCATCGGGCTGGTCTTGAACTGACCCTCGGAGATGTGGGTCCAGTTGTTGTTGAGGGCGATCACGTACTGCATCGTCGCGATCAAGTCCTCGAGGCAGAGCGTGCGGCGGTTGAACGAGGGCAGCGCGAAACCGCGGTGCTTGCGGTTCTCGGGGCGCGGCGTGATGTCCTTGCGCGCCGCCAGGCGCCACAGGTAGTAGTGGAGCTTTGTGTTGATCTTGTGGCGGCCGACCTTGGAGAGGTCGTACTTGCGCAGGTTCTTGAAGATGAGGTTGTCGAGGTACGCTTCCGCTTGGCCGGGGACGATGAACTCCTGGCCGCGCAGCTTCTTGTAGATGTCCTGCTGCGCTTCCTTCACGGACTTGATCTTGTCCTTGCGCAGCGTCTCGAGGATCGTGGGGTCTTCCTTCTCCGGGTCGCCGGTCAGCAGCTTGATGCTCTTGACCTGCTTGTCGAGCATGCGCTTGATCGCCTCATGCGTGACCTTCTTGCCGGCCTCGAGCAGGACCTCGCCGGTGGCCTGGTCGACGACGTCCTCGACCGAGATGCGATGCAGCAGCGAGACCATCGTGTTGCTGTCGACGGCGACGTCCTCGTAGTTGTAGAAGAGCTTGAGGATGTCGGCATCGGCTTCCATGCCGCAGGCGCGCAGGAACGTCGTCGCCTCGAACTTCTTCTTGCGGTCGATGCGGACGAAAAGGAGGTTGTTGAGGTCGAACTCGAACTCGATCCAGGCGCCGCGGTACGGGATGACCTTGGCGAAGAACATCTTCTTGCCGAGGGAGGAGATCTTCTTCTCGTCGTCCTCCTCGAAGATGATGCCGGGCGAGCGGTGCAGCTGGGAGACGACGACGCGCTCGGCGCCGTTGATGATGAAGGACGCCGTGTCCGTCATGATCGGGATCTCGCAGAGCACGACTTCCTGCTCGACGATCTGCTTGAGCTTGCCGGACGGCTGGCGCGACGAGAGGCGCAGGATGGCCTTCAGCGGCATCGACCAGGTGGAGTCGTGGGCCTGGGCTTCCTCGGGGCTGGCGAAACGGGGCGGGGCGAACTCGTAGCGGACGAAATCGAGGACCATCGAGCCGTCGGCCGACTCGATCGGGAACACGTCCATGAAAGAGGCCTGGATGCCCATCAGCTTGCGCTGATCAGGCTCCAACTCCGTCTGCAGGAAATCCCGGTAGGAATTCTTCTGCATCTCGAGCAGATCAGGAAGTTCCATCGCCTGCGGGATCTTTCCGAAGTTGATCTGTTTCATGTTTGCCCCTTGCTCTTTTGACAAAAAAGCAGGACGCC
>Ga0265338_10009311_pt1 | contig 11735 bp, 11 predicted proteins | sample 42126metaG_FD_193579 | JGI IMG/M metagenome (GOLD analysis project Ga0265338, IMG submission 193579) | Rhizosphere microbial communities from Carex aquatilis grown in University of Washington, Seatle, WA, United States - 4-21-26 metaG | ecosystem: Host-associated > Plants > Roots > Rhizosphere... | reverse complement strand
TTGGTGTTCTGTCGCGGCCAATTAACCTCTATAATATCTTTCAAAACGGTATAAACTGAGCGCGTGGAAGTTTCCGAGACCATTCAATGCCCGTTCTGCGGGCAGGCTTTTGAGATCAACGTCGACACGAGCATCGCTTCGCAGCGATTCACGACGGATTGCGAGATTTGCTGCCGGCCGTTCGAGGTGACCGCGGAATGCGAGCCGGGGGAAATTCTGAGCTTGGACGTGGCGGGAAATTGAGGCAGTCTGCCGCCATGCACAATTTTGCGAATACCGTCCTGTGGATTTACATCGTGCTGCTCGTCGTGGGCGGGCTGATTGGTTTTCTCAAGGCGAAGAGCAAAGTCTCACTAATCATGTCGGTCACATTTGCGGCGCTGCTAGTGCTGGCAGCGAGAGGAATCATTTTCCAGCCGTATGTGGTGGATATTCTGCTAGCCGCGCTGCTGGTGGTTTTTGGCATTCGCCTGGCGAAAACCAAAAAGTTCATGCCTTCTGGAATGATGCTGATTCTCACGCTGATTGCCCTGGTGCTGCGCCATATTCGATAGTTCGGCGGTCGACAACTCCCCCGTTTCCGTGCCTGAAAAATCTCTCCCCATCTGGGAAATTCATTCGCAGATCATCGAGTCGCTGCGAACGGGCAACCGGCTGATTTTATCCGCGCCCACCGGCTCGGGCAAAACGACGCAGGTGCCGCAAATGCTGCTGGAGGCTGGATTGCTCGGCGAGGGGCAGGTCGTGATTTTGCAACCCAGGCGGCTGGCGGCGCGATTGCTGGCGGCGCGGGTGGCGCAGGAACTGGGCGTGAAACTCGGGCGCGAAGTGGGTTATCAAATCCGTTTCGAAAACGTCATTTCATCGGAAACCAAAATCCGTTTTGTCACCGAGGGCGTGCTGTTGCGGCAGATGATTGATGACCCGCAGCTCAAGGGTGTTTCCGTCCTGCTCTTTGACGAATTTCACGAACGGCATCTGTATGGGGACATCACGCTCGCCCGCGCGCTCGATGTGCAGGAAAGTTCGCGGCCGGATTTGCGCCTGGCGGTCATGTCGGCGACGCTCGATGCGGATTTGCTCGCGCAATATCTCAAGCCGCGCGTGCTCACGTCCGCAGGCCGGACGTTTCCGGTGGAGATCAAATACGCGACGGACCCGAGCTATAGCGACAAGCGTCCGGTTTGGGAGCAGGCGGCGGATGCGTTCAGTCGCTACGTTAATTCCGGCGGGCAAGGTGATGTGCTCGTCTTCATGCCGGGCGGGTTTGAAATTTCACAGACGATTGAAGCGATCCGGCACACGGATGAGGCGAAAGGGTTCATTTTATTGCCGTTGCACGGCGAACTTTCACCGAATGACCAGGACGCCGCCGTGGCCCGTTATCCACAGCGCAAAGTGGTGGTGTCCACGAACGTGGCGGAGACCTCCCTGACGATTGATGGGGTGCGGCTGGTGATCGACAGCGGGCTGGCGCGCATTCCGCGTTTTGATGCGAACCGCGGCATCAACACACTGCTCGTGGAAAAAATTTCGCAATCCAGCGCGGACCAACGCGCCGGGCGCGCAGGCCGGACGGCGCCGGGCGTGTGCATGCGGTTGTGGTCGCGAGACGAGCACGCGCACCGGCCGGCGCAGGAGTTGCCCGAGATCAAACGGCTCGACCTTGCGGAAGTCGTGCTGACACTCAAGGCGGCGGGGATTGAGAACTTACGCAAATTCCGCTGGCTCGAGGCGCCGGATGAAGCGAGCCTGGCGCATGCGGAGGAATTGCTGACGGATTTGGGAGCGCTTCAACGCAAGACGACCGGCTCGCCGGAGGCCAACCAAGTGGGAGAAAAAAGACCAGATGGAGACAGGCAGGATGCCTGTCCTACGGGGATCACTGGCGTTGGGCGGAAGATGCTGGCGTTTCCGATTCACCCACGCTACGCGCGCATGTTGCTCGCGGCGCAAGAGTACGGCTGCGTCTATCAGGCGGCGCTGGTGGCCGCGCTCACCCAGGGGCGCGATTTGCTGCTGCGCAACGTGGGGCGCGAGACGAATCAATTGCGCGAGGATTTATTGGGCGAAAAGGCTTCATCGGATTTCTGGATTCTTATGCGCGCGTGGACTTACGCGTCGAAAAACCAATTTCGGATGGATGCCTGCCGCAAGCTCGGCATTCACGCCGTCACGGCGAGGCAAGTCGGGCCGCTGTTCGATCATTTCCTGCGCATCGCCAAAAAGGAAGGCCTCAATGTGGAACCGCGCGAAGTCAAAGATGAGGCGCTGCAAAAATGCGTGCTCATCGGGTTCTCGGATCGCGTGGCGCATCGGCTGGACCAGGGGACGCTGCGCTGCGAGCTGGTTCACAACCGGCGCGGCGTGCTCGCGCGCGAGAGCGTGGTGCAACACGCGCCGTTGTTTGTGGTCGCCGAGGTGCGCGAAGTCGAAGGGAAGGACGAGGAGTTGCGCACGATTCTTTCGCTCGCCACGGCCGTGGAAGCGGATTGGTTGCGCGAGCTTTTTCCGGATGACATTCAAGGTGATTTGAAGGTTCAATTCGATTCCACGCAGAAGCGGGTGGTGGCCGCGGAGTTGTCGCGTTTTCGCGGTCTCGCGCTTTCGGCCAAACGCGTGGAACCGCCGCCGGCGGAAGCCGCGGCACGTTTGCTGGCGGATGAAGTGGTGGCCGGCAATCTCGTTTTGAAGGAGTGGGACCACACGATTGAACAATGGATTCTGCGCCTGAATTTGTTGAGCAAATGGTGTCCGGAATTTGAATTGCCGCCGATCACGGACGATGACCGGCATCATCTCATCGAGCAGGTTTGCCAGGGCGCGATTGGTTACAAGGATATCAAGGAACGCGACGTGCGGCCGGTGGTGCAATCGTGGCTGTCGCACGCGCAACGGGAATTGCTCGACAAACACGCACCGGAACGGCTCTCGCTTGGGAACGGACGGACGCCCAAAGTATCTTACGAGGCGAGCAATCCGCCGCACATCGCGATGCGCATCCAGGAATTGTATGATGTGACGCAGACACCGAAAATCGCGCTCGGCCGCATGCCGGTGCTGGTGCATATCCTGACGCCGGGCATGAAACCGGTGCAGGTGACGCAAGACCTGGCGAATTTCTGGCGGGAACATTATCCGAAGCTCAAGTCGGAATTGCAGCGGCGGTATCCGAAGCATGAGTGGCGGTGAGGCGGTTGATTTAGCTCGACAGGTTTCGCTGACGGCCCAACATCCGAACATGAGAAAGATTTGTTCTCAGAATTTGCTTCTGCTCGGCGTTTTGTTAATTCCCCTGCAGTTCCTACCGTTAATAACCCGGGCAGAATTGCCACTCGCGCAAGCCGCGGCCAACGGCCGAGCATTCCTGACAAATCTTCTAGACCGGCAATTGGATTTGCTTCCGGAATTTCAAGGTTCGAAAACCTTTTGGCTTTACCACGACAATTACCTCGCAGCGAAAGTGCTGGGCAAAACGAATCCCGAAATCTCAGCAAAAATCATGGCAGCCATCCGACGCGAAAGCGCCGAGCAGGACAGCAAAGCCAAAATCCTTTTCAATGAATCCGAACAGTCACTGCCATTTCGACAGTATCAACTGACGGATGTGCGCTGGCTGACAAACGGGATGATTCGGACCGAAATCACCACGACCAATGCGATGGACGATTGGACGAATTATGCCGACCTGCTGTTCCTGGCTTGCATCGCCGAAACGAACGCCGCGAGCGCCCAGGCGGATTGGAATGCAGCCATGATTTTATGGGATGGTCACGGGTTTATGGATGCGGCCGCTCGAGCACAAAAACGGTATGCCACTTACAAACTCGGGCTGGCAGCCGTGGCGGCGCGGCACTTGCGCCTCGAATCCAAATTGCCACCCAACCTCCTTAAACAGTTGCTCTCGCTTCAAAGTACCACCGGAGGATGGATCACGGATTACGACGCGACCGGTGAAAAAATCGGCGTCCCCAATGTTGAAACGACCTGCCTGTGTATTTTGGGCATTGAGGCAAGGGCGGGAGTTCGATAAAAACGGCTCAAAATTTTAGGAAACAGTCCGCATTGCCCAAGTGACGCCGGCAAACTATCTTCCCCGGATGAATTTACTGCCGTTTGATTCCTTGCCGGCGCATAAACCGCGTCGATTCGTGCCGGAACAAATTGACTTGGGCGATTGGGCGCAAATTGCGCCGCTGTTCGACCAGCTTCAATCGCGCGCAGCCGGGTGCAACAGCATCGCGGAGTTGGAAAATTGGGTGCTGGACTGGAGCGAACTGAGCGCGGCGCTCGACGAGGAATCCTCCAAGCGTTATATCGCGATGACCTGCCACACGGACAATGCGCAGGCAGAAAAGGCGTATTTGCATTTCGTCGAAAAGATCGATCCGGAACTCAAGCCGCGACAATTCGAGTTGGAAAAAACTTATATCCGGCGGAAAGACGAATTAAGCAAATCGCAAAAGCAAAGCGACGACCGGTATTTCGTGTTCGATCGCGACGTAAAAAGCCACATTGAACTGTTTCGCCCGGAAAACGTGCCGCTCGAAACGGAGGAAGCCAAGCTCAGCCAGCAGTATCAAAAACTCAGCGGCTCGCTCACCGTGATTTTCCGCGGCGAGGAGCGAACGCTGGTGCAGATGGGCCGCTATCTGGAAGAACCGGATCGTCCGTTGCGCAAGGAGGCGTGGGAGGTGGTTGCCAATCGGCGATTGCACGAGGCGGAGAAGTTCGACGAAATTTTCGACAAACAAATCAAGCTGCGCCAGCAGATCGCGAAGAACGCGGGGTTCGATAATTACCGCGACTACATGTTTCGCCGAATGGGACGCTTTGACTATACCCCGGATGATTGCGTGAAGTTTCACGATGCGGTGGCGAACGAGATCATGCCGGTCGTGCGCGAGTTGCAGGCGGAACGGCGCAAGAAGATGAACGTGGAAACGCTTCGGCCGTGGGACCTGGCGGTGGACCCTTTGAATCGTCCGCCGTTGAAACCGTTTGCGGAAGTTGGCGAGATGGTTTCGCGCACGCAAAATATTTTCAATCACCTGGACGGCGATCTGGCGGCCGGTTTTCAACGCATGCAGACACTGCGCTTGCTGGACCTGGCGAATCGCAAGGGCAAAGCGCCGGGTGGTTATCAATCCACACTGGCGGAGTCGCGCGTGCCGTTCATTTTCATGAACGCCGTCGGATTGCAGCGGGACGTGGAAACGATCCTGCACGAAGCCGGCCACGCGTTCCACGCGCTCGCGACGCGCGAGGAGGATCTTTATGCCTACCGCGCCGCGCCGATCGAGTTTTGTGAAGTGGCATCGATGAGCATGGAGCTTTTGGGCAATGAATTCCTGGAGGAATTTTATCCCGGCCCGGAAGCCAATCGCGCGCGGCGAACGCATCTGGAGGGGATCATCGGAATTTTCCCGTGGATTGCCACGGTGGATGCGTTTCAACACTGGATTTACACGCACCCGGGCCATACGCGAGCGGCGCGGGCGGTGGCGTGGTTGGAATTGATGGATCGCTTCGGCGGCGAGGTGGATTGGACCGGTTACGACAAGAGCCGGGCTTATTTGTGGCATCGCCAACTCCATATTTTCCTGCACCCGTTTTACTACATTGAATATGGGATCGCGCAATTGGGAGCATTGCAGGTATGGGCGAATTCAAAGCGCGACAAAGCGAAGGCGCTGAACGAATACAAGACTTCACTGGCGCTGGGTGGTTCGAAACCGTTGCCGGAATTGTTCTCGGCGGCGGGTTGCCAGTTTGAATTCAGCGCGAAGACCATTCGACCACTGGCCAAGACGATGCGGGAAGAACTTGCGAAATTGTAAGGCGGCCGGATTGAAACGAGCTCCTCGCCCCGCTTAGCCGTCTCTATGCAGTTGAAAAAGGGGAGCACACGCCTCTGGCGTGTGGTTTGCCGCGTCTCGCCACAAACTTCGACTTACAAACTTCACTCACCAAATAGTGAAGAAGATGGTTTAACGAAATTGCCGGCGAGACGCCGTCAATAGCACGCGAGACGCGTGCGCTCCCCTTTCGCTATTGCATGGATACGGCTTAGGCGGGGCGAGGGAATTGAATTTTGCTTCGAGATTCGATAGTCATTCCTGAAAATTTCCCTCCGTTTTGTCAGTGCAGAAACAATATAAACGCACGAGCCTCTTCAAAGGCATTAACAAAATCCAGACCTCCGTCACCCTCGCCCCGCCAAACGGGAGAGGGCCGGGGTGGGAATGATGCCAAGACATGGTTAACACTTTGATGCCAGGACATAGCTTACACTTTCAGTTTGGGTTTGGTCGGATGCCGGGGGATGTAGGCCGTAGGCCGGAGTCCCCCGGCATCCGACGGCTCAAACGGAGGAAGAAAAGCAGCTTTGGCGTGAGTTGCGAGGACGGCGATTCGCCGGGTTCAAATTTCGGCGGCAACACGTGATTGGTGATCACATTTTGGATTTTTATTGCGCCGGCGCTAAACTCGCCGTCGAGCTCGACGGCTTTCAGCATGGTGTTCCCACAAATATCCAAAAGGATGAAGCGCGCAGCCGGAGCCTGGCAGAAAAAGGCATCGAATTACTCCGATTCTGGAATCATCAATGGCGAAAAAACCGCGACGGATGCCTGATTGAAATTTGGAACGCTGTGCAACGACGGTCGGGCGTCGTTCGCATTATGAATAACGCTGAAGAGCAGAAATTCATTCCGCCGGAATCGGATGCCATAAAATTACATGAGAAAACGAACCTCTCCCCTGAACCCTAAAGACCTCCTCACCCCGGCCCTCTCCTCCTTTTAGGGAGGAGAGGGAGACGGATTCGCCGGTCGTCATTGCGACTCAGGGGTTCAACGAGCGCGACTGACTTCAGGTATTTTGGAAATTTGCGATTTTCAAAAATAGATTTGTCCACTTCGGCGGTAGCGTGCGACTAATCTGACAGGAACAATGAGCGATCCTGCCGATATTCTCTGCGAACGCGCCCGAAAAGGCGACGTGGCGGCCGCTTCGGAGCTGGTCACCGCATTTTACCAGCGGATTTTTGCGTATCTCCGCCGATTGAGCGGCAATGATGACGACGCCGCCGATCTCACCCAAAAAACGTTCGCGCGCACCTGGCAATCGCTGGGGTCCTATCAGGGGCGCTCGACTTTTTCCACGTGGCTGCATGGGATTGCGCATCATGTTTATCTCGATTGGCGGCGCAAACGCAGCCTGGGCGATGCACAAACCGATGAATGGTGGGAGGCGCAATCGGCGAACTCGCCGACGCCGTTCGAGCACACCGCCGAACGCGAATTGGCGCATCAGCTTTACCGCTGGGTGGAGGAGTTGGACGATGAAAAGAAACAAACCGTACACCTGCATTACTACCAAAATCTAACCCTGAACGAAACGGCGGTAGTGCTGGGCGTGGCGGCCAGCACGGTAAAATATCGGCTGCGCGAAGCACTGGATTTTCTACGCGCTCGATCCGTCGAAGCTGAAACGCCCACGGCAAGGAGAGTTGTATGAACGACACCACGATTGAAAACATTTTATTTCGCGCGCCCCGACCGGTCGTGCCGCCGGACCTCTTGAGAAAGATTCAGGCGGAAATTGCTTTGCCGGCGGGAAGGTCGCCGGGCAAAACGATAGAATGGCAGAATCCGTTACGGCGATGGTTTCCCGCGCTGGCGTTTGGCGTGCTCATGCTGAGTTGCGCCATCATGGCTGCGGTGCAGGCGAATTGGAGCACGAACTTGAAGCGCCAGAATGAAGCGCTGCGGGCGGCGACGGCTGCCTTGCCGCAATTGCGCGAGCAGCACGCGGCGCTCGGACAGGCGCAGGCACAACAGGACGAGCTGGTTCAATTGCGAAAGGACAATGAGGAGATGCACCAATTGCAGACGGAAGCGGCACAACTGCGCAGTTTGCCCGGGCAAATTCAGCGGTTGCAGAATGAAAACCGGCGACTTTCAGCGACTCCAGCCACAAACACCAATGCAGTGACGGCTGCCACTTTCTTCGATGAAGCGCAGCAGCAAGCCGAGCGCATTCAATGCGTCAATAACCTGAAACAACTCGGCTTGGCCGTTCGGATTTGGGCCGGTGATAATGGCGATAAGTATCCAACTTCGATGGGGGTAATGAGCAATGAAATCAGCATGGTGAAAGTCCTCGTCTGTCCCAGCGACAAAAGCCGGCTTTCGTCCATATCTCCAAGCTGGGGAGATTTTCAGGACGACCTAAGCAGTTACCAATTTCTGGCTCAACCCGATGATATGACCTATCCAGAATGCATCACCGCCAAGTGCCCGATTCATCACAATTACCTGCTGGCGGATGGAAGTGTTCAGCAGATTAATCCAGAAAAATACCGCGAGGTGAAACGGGACGGACGTTTATATCTGGAACCTGTCCAGTCGGGCGCCACCTGGAGAGACGCAATCGTCCAGCCGATTAAATGAAAATCCTGATCTTCAGCTCGCTAGCTATAGCCGGCATTTTACTCGTGGCTGTGCAACATCAGCAGCTTGGGCAATTGCGCGCGGAGAACGCAACGCTGGAACAAGCTTCGACGGAGGCCGATCAGTTGAAGGCGGACTTGGCGAAATCCACGGGCAATGAAACGCAGGATGCAGCGGAGATTGAACGGTTGCGTGGAGAAAATCGCGATTTGCTTAAACTGCGCAATGAGGTCAATCAGTTGCGCGATGCGAGGGTGCAATTTGAAAAGGTGAGTGCGGAGAATCAGCGGCTGCAATCGGTGGCCAAAAGCGCGCCGAAGGCTCAGCCAAAAGAAAGAACGATGCAGCCGATCGTGGTTCAGATGGCGAGTGTTTATGACCGCGGCCAGGCGACGCCGGAATTCGCGCTGCAAACTTTTTATTGGGCGCAGCGTGAACGAAATAGCGATGCGCTATCCCGCTGTGTGACGCCGCAAAGCTGGACGGGATTCCGGGAATATCTCGATGGCTGGCGACGGCAAAACCTCGACCAGATTGCCTCCATTGAAATCGTTGCGCGACGTGATCTCGACGCGACGACGGTTCAACTGGGTGTTCAAATTCACAATACGGGAAACCCGCAATACGGGAGAAAAATTATCGTAACGCTAGTGCTTCAGGATAGCGATTGGCGTGTGCAGACTACCTCCGAATGACCCTGCTTACCGCGCCGAAATAGATGGGACAGGCGGGACGCCTGTCCTACGTTATACTTCGATCCCGTAAGCCTTGATCTTGTTGTAAAGGGTCTGGCGGCCGATGCCGAGGCGTTTGGCGGTTTCCAACTTGTTGCCGCCGGTTTCCTTCAGCATCTGCACGATCGCGTTGCGCTCCACGCCTTCCAACAGGGTGAAATTCGTGTCCTGCGTCTGGTCCGCCTCGGGCTTGATGCAGGTAATAGAGAGATCCGTGGAATCAATTTCCGTGGATTCGCACAGCAAAACGGCGCGCTGGATTTCATTCTGCAATTGGCGCACGTTGCCGGGCCAGTCGAAGGCGGTCAAGCGCTCCGCGGCTTCGCGGCTGAAACCGCTGATGGGACGGTTGGCCTGCGCCACGAAACGTTTCATGAACGAATTGGCCAGCGGCAGGATGTCCTCCCGGCGATCGCGCAACGGGGGCAGGTGCACGGAAATGGCGCTGATGCGATAAAACAAATCTTCACGCAGCTTGCCGTCGCGGATGGCTTCCTCCGGCTTGCGGTTGGTGGCGGCGACGAGGCGACAATTGGTCTTGTAGCTGACCTTGCCGCCGACGGGGCGCACTTCCTGGTCCTGCAATACGCGCAGCAGTTTGCTTTGGGTATCGATCGGCATTTCGGAAATTTCGTCGAGGAAAAGCGTGCCGCCTTCGGCCTGGCGGAACAGGCCTTCACGGTCCGAGTGGGCACCGGTGAACGCGCCTTTGACGGAGCCGAAGAGTTCGCTCTCGATCAATTCGCGCGGCAACGCGGCGCAATTGATCTTGATGATCCGGCCTTTGGCGCGCGGGCTCATGGCGTGGATCAAGTCGGCAATGACTTCCTTGCCGGAGCCGCTTTCGCCGGTGATGAGAATTGCGACGTCGCTGGGGGCGACGCGTTCGACGGTGCGCACGACGTTCTGCATGACGGCGCTCTGGAAAATGGGCTGGGGCACGCCGCTCATGGTGGAGAGCGCGCGGCGCAAGGTGCTGTTTTCCTCGTTCTGCAGCTTGTGTTCGAGGGCGCGTTCAACGGTGACGAGCAGGCCCTGGGTATCGAAAGGTTTATTGAGGAAATGATACGCGCCGCGTTTGGTGGCTTCGACGGCGGCTTCGAAGGTGGCGTTACCCGTGAGGACGACGACTTCGGTGTCCGGCCATTGCTTTTTGATGACGGGCAGGAGGTCGAGTCCGTCGGCATCGGGCAATTTGATATCGAGGAGCATGACGTCCGGCTGAATTTGGGTGAACGCCTGCTTGAGGTCGGCGCCGCTCTTGGCTTCGGTGACCTCGTAGGTCTCGCTTAGGATCGCGCGGAGCAAATCGCGGATGTCGGCCGCGTCGTCAACGACCATTATTTTGCCCTTCATAGTTTTCTTTGAGATAGCGTGCACGCTTGGGTGAAAGCGCGAAAAATCGCCCGGTGTTCCGGATAACGATCCACCAGCCGTTCGGGATGGAACTGCGTGGCGAGCATGAATGGAAGCAAACGGGCCGCTTGCGGCTTCAGTTCCATGCTTTCCACGACGCCATCCTCGCTTGTGGCGGTCACCTGCAACAAATCGGCGACCCGGCCCACGGCTTGGTGGTGCGTGCTATTTACGCCCAATGTCCGCTTGCCGGTTATCTTGGACAGTAATGATTCGCGTGTCAATTGCACTTCATGCACCACCTCGCTGCGCTTATCCATGCGGCCGTGATTCAGCGCGTCGGGCACTTGGGTGGGAATATCCACGACCAAAGTGCCGCCGAGCGCGATGTTCAACATCTGGTGGCCGCGGCAAATGGCGAGCAGCGGTTTGTGTTGGCGGAACACTTCATCGATCAAAATCAATTCGCGGAAATCGCGTTCGCCGCCGTCCGGGGTGGTTTCCACGGTTTTGCGGAGCTTGCCGGGCACGCGATCCTGGTAAAGGCGGGGTTCGATGTCATCGCCGCCGGTAATCAGAACGCCATCGCAACGGCGGACGCATTCGGCGATGAGCGCGCGGGATTGGCCGCTGGGCATGGTGAGCGGGAGGCCGCCGGCATCGGCAATGGCGCGCGGGTAAGCCTCGGACAAACTGAGGGAGCGGTCATGGAATTCCACGCCTTCGGCCTCGATGCTGGGCGAAATTAGAATCAATGGCGGCTTCGTCATGCGGGCAGAATGTAAACAGTTCGGAGTCCACAGTCCAGAGTCCTCGGTCCAGAGTCCACAGTCCACAGTCCACAGTCCACAGTCCAAGGTCCACAGTCCAAGGTCCACAGTCCAAGGTCCAGAGTCCTCGGTCCGAAGTCCGAAGTCCGAAGTCCGAGTGGTTGCGCCAAGCCGTGGAGGCGCAGCCAAACGACCTTGCAAAATAAAGGGATGAAGTTTTAAATTTGCGCGTGAACAAGGAAACGGACAAATGAATGTTAGTCTGTCGATTTTTTAGTTTTAATCTTATGCCGTGGTACGTCGCAGAACTCATCGTTTCCTGCCGGATTGAGAAATCTCCCAAAGGCAAGACGCTCTATGATCGGCAGATAAAGGTGTTGCGAGCCTCAACTCACGAAGCTGCATATCAGCTCGCTTTA
>Ga0265338_10009310_pt1 | contig 11737 bp, 6 predicted proteins | sample 42126metaG_FD_193579 | JGI IMG/M metagenome (GOLD analysis project Ga0265338, IMG submission 193579) | Rhizosphere microbial communities from Carex aquatilis grown in University of Washington, Seatle, WA, United States - 4-21-26 metaG | ecosystem: Host-associated > Plants > Roots > Rhizosphere >... | reverse complement strand
CGCAGGCGCGCCAGGAGCTGCTCGACTTCGCCGCCGCGAACCACCTCGAACTGGACGACGCCCGCGCCGCGCGGGCCGTGGCCGCGGGGCGCGGCGACGAGCTGCGCCGCCGGCTGGAGGAGCGGTTGTCCTAAGGGGCGGTTCGGGTGGTCGCATGCGACCACCCGCCGGACGGCGCATGCCTGTGCCCCGAACGGGGTGCGCCGTCCGGCCGGGGGTGCATGCCTGTGCCCCGAACGGGGTGCACCCCCGGAACAGCGAAGTTCACACCAGCCGCACGATCGCGACGATCCCGACCGCCACGATCAGGGCCCGCAGCGGGCCTGGCGCCAGGCGCCGTCCGTAGCGGGCGCCCAGGGCGCCGCCGGAGATCGAGCCGATCGCGATCAGTCCCACCGCCGGCCAGTAGACGTGCGCGACGAGCGCGAAGATCACGCCGGAGAGCAGGTTCGCCAGGCCGGCGAGGATGTTCTTGGTGGCGTTGATGCGCTGCAGCGTGTCGTCGAGCGCGAGCCCGAGGATCGCCAGCAGCATGATTCCCTGCGCCGCGCCGAAGTAGCCGCCGTAGACGCCGGTCACGAACACCGCGGCCAGCGTGGCGGGACCGATCCGCGGATGCGCGTGCCCGCGCCGGCGGCGCAGCAGCTCGCCGAGCCGGGGCGCCACGATGATCAGGACCAGGGCCGCGCCGATGAAGACCGGCACGATGTCCCTGAACGCCGAGGCCGGCAGCGTCAGCAGCAGGGTCGCGCCGGTCGCCGCCCCGGCCGCCGTCGCGCAGGCCAGCGTTCGGATCCGCGCGGCCTGGCCGCGCAGCTCGCGCCGGTAGCCGACCGCCCCGGCGACCGAACCGGGGACGAGCCCGATCGTGTTGGAGACGTTCGCGACGACCGGCGCGTAGCCGAAGGCCAGCAGCACCGGGAAGGTGATCAGCGTGCCGGAGCCGACGACGACGTTGATCGCGCCGGCCGCGCCGCCGGCGGCGAGGATCGCCAGCGCCTGGAGCAGGCTCACGGGTTGGTGGCGCTCACGAGCCTCACCGCCCGACAGGCTAGGGGATAATTCTGTGCCGTCCGCAATTCCCCGCCGCGAGGAGCCCCGCCATGTCCGCCAACAGCTTCGATGCCCGCGCCGAGCTGGCGGTCGGGTCCAGGCGGTTCGAGATCTTCAAACTCGGCGCGCTGGACGGCCGTTTCGACATCACGCGGCTGCCGTTCTCGCTGAAGATCCTGCTCGAGAACCTGCTGCGTACCGAGGGCAACGGGGCCGTCACCGCGGCCGACATCGAGGCGCTGGCCTGCTGGGACGCCGCCGCCGAGCCGGCCGTGGAGATCGCCTTCACCCCCGCGCGCGTGCTGCTCCAGGACTTCACGGGGGTCCCCGCCGTCGTCGATCTCGCGGCGATGCGCGACGCGATCGTGGCGCTCGGCGGCGACGCCGGGCTGATCAACCCGCTCGTGCCCGTGGAGCTGGTGATCGACCACTCGGTGCAGGTGGACGTGTTCGGCACCCGCGACGCCTTCGCCGCCAACGCGGCGCGCGAGTTCGAGCGAAACGCCGAGCGCTACTCGTTCCTGCGCTGGGGCCAGAACGCGTTCGAGCGCTTCGCGGTCGTGCCGCCCGACACCGGGATCGTCCACCAGGTCAACCTCGAGTACCTGGCCCGCGTCGTGTTCGTGGCGCCGCGCGACGGGGCGCTGCCGCTCGCCTACCCGGACACGCTGGTCGGCACCGACTCGCACACGACGATGGTCAACGGGTTGGGCGTGCTCGGATGGGGTGTCGGCGGGATCGAGGCGGAGGCCGCGCTGCTCGGTCAGCCGATGTCGATGCTGCTGCCGCAGGTCGTCGGCTTCCGCCTGAACGGCGCGCTGCCGGAGGGCGCGACGGCGACCGACCTCGTGCTGACCGTGACCGAGATGCTTCGCGAGAAGGGCGTCGTCGGGCGTTTCGTCGAGTTCTTCGGCTCGGGCCTGGCGGGCCTGCCGCTCGCCGACCGGGCGACGATCGGCAACATGTCGCCCGAGTTCGGCTCGACCGCCGCGATCTTTCCGATCGACGCCGAGACGTTGCGCTACCTGCGCTTCAGCGGACGTCCCGACGAGCAGGTCGAGCTGGTCGAGGCCTACGCGCGCGAACAGGGCCTCTGGCACGACGAGGACTCGCCGGAGCCGCGCTACAGCGACACGCTCGAGCTCGACCTCTCGAGCGTCGAGCCGAGCCTCGCCGGTCCGCGGCGCCCCCAGGACCGGGTGCCGCTGCGCGCGGCGCGCGAGCGCTTCCACGAGGCGCTCGGCAGCTTCGTCGAGGGCGGCGCGGGCGGCGGGGCGGCCGTCGCGGAGGAGGGGGCCGGCGGGGTGGCGGTGGCGCGGGAGATCGACCACGGCTCGGTCGTGATCGCCGCGATCACGAGCTGCACCAACACGTCGAACCCGTCGGTGATGGTCGCCGCCGGACTGCTCGCCCGCGCCGCCGTGGCGCGCGGCCTGACGAGCCGGCCGTGGGTGAAGACCTCGCTCGCGCCAGGCTCGCGCGTGGTCACCGAGTACCTGGGCCGGGCGGGCCTGACCGAGCCGCTCGAGGCGCTCGGCTTCAACCTCGTCGGCTACGGCTGCACGACCTGCATCGGCAACTCCGGGCCGCTGCCGGCCGAGGTCTCCGCCGCCGTTGCCGAGCACGACCTCGCCGTCGTCGCCGTGCTTTCGGGAAACCGCAACTTCGAGGGGCGCATCCAGAGCGAGGTCAAGATGAACTACCTCGCGTCGCCGCCGCTGGTCGTCGCCTACGCGCTCGCCGGCACGATGGACATCGACCTGGCGAACGACCCGCTCGGCTCAGACGCCGACGGTGAGCCGGTGTACCTGCGCGACATCTGGCCCTCGACGCGCGAGATTGCCGACACCGTCGGCGCGGCCGTCCAGTCCGACATGTTCCGCCGCAGTTACGCGGAGGTCTTCGACGGCGACGAGAACTGGCACTCGCTGGCGGTGCCCGACGGCGAGCACTACGACTGGCGCGAGTCGACCTACGTGCGCCGGCCTCCGTTCTTCGACGGCCTGACGGCGGCCCCGGTCGCCGCGACCGACATCGCCGGCGCGCGCGTGCTGGCCGTGCTCGGGGACTCGCTGACGACCGACCACATCTCTCCCGCCGGCGCGATCAAGCGCGACAGCCCGGCCGGACGCTACCTGCAGGAGCACGGCGTGCCGGTGGCGGAGTTCAACTCCTACGGCGCTCGGCGCGGCAACCACGAGGTGATGGTGCGCGGCACCTTCGCCAACATCCGCCTGCGCAACCAGCTCGGGGCGCCGGGGCGCGACCCGCTTCCTGAGGGCGGCTGGACGCGCCACCTCCCCGACGGCGAGGTGCTGGCGATCTATGACGCCGCGATGCGCTATGAGCAGGAGGGCGTGCCGCTGGTCGTGCTCGGAGGGCGCGACTACGGCTCCGGCTCCTCGCGCGACTGGGCGGCCAAGGGCCCGCGCCTGCTCGGCGTGCGAGCCGTGATCGCCGAGAGCTTCGAGCGGATCCACCGCGCCAACCTGGTCGGCATGGGGCTTCTGCCGCTGCAGTTCCCGGCGGGCGAGAGCGCGGCATCGCTCGGCCTGAGCGGTGAGGAGCTGATCTCGATCGAGGGGGTCGCCGGGCCGCTCGCGGCGGGCGAGCGCCCCCTCAGCGCGACGGTGACGGCCGACGGGCGCAGCTTCGAGGCGCGCGTGCGGATCGACACGCCGATGGAGGTCGAGTACTACCGCCACGGCGGGATCCTGCAGTACGTGCTGCGTCAGCTGCGCGGCTGAGACGGGCAGCCTGCGGCGGCGTGACGGCTGCCGGCGTGGCGGGCGCGCGGGGCGCCCTGACGGCGTCGCGTTCGCTCAGCTGCTGGTGAGCTGCGGGGACTGCTCGGCCAGCGCGGGGACCTTGCTGTCCTGCTCGGTCTCGAGCGTCCCCTCGCTTTCGGTGTCGCGTGCGACCTCGAAGGGCTCGACGAAGCGAGAGTGGCCGTAGCGGCTCCAGTAGCGGCTCGTGGCCCGCAGCAGCTCGGCATCGAGGTAGCGGCGCTGCTTGACCTGCGAGGTGTAGGAGCGGATCACCGCGAGCTTGCGGTCCATGAATTCGTCGACCGGCACGAACCTGGTCGGGCGAAATTCGACCGTCGAAGACGGCGTCTGGTAGCAGAACACGCGGGGGACGCGGCGCGCGGCGACGGTCGTCGCGTGATGCACGTTGCGATGGTCGGGGTTGAGGTCGTGCGCGCTCGGGGCGTAGATCGTGTCCGGGTTGAGCTCCTCGATCACGCGCGTGATCTCGGCGATCGTTGCGCCGCCCTCGCTGACGCTGGAGTCCGTGAGGTTCACGTGGAACAGGCGCACCCCCATCAGCTCGGCCGCGCGCGAGGCCTCGCGGGCGCGGTCCGCCGGCACCGACTCGCCGCCGGTCAGGACGAGGATCGACACCGCGTGGTCCTGGGCGACGTGGCTGAGCAGCGTGCCCCCGGCGCCGACCTCGACATCGTCGGGATGGGCGCCGATCGCGAGCACGGCGGAGCTCGACGCGGCCTTGCGGCGCGCGCTGAGTGCGACCAGCTCGTCGATCTTCTCGATCAGCGTCTTTCGATCAACCGGCTTGGTCAGGAAATCGTCGGCGCCGACGCGGATCGCCTCGACCGCGTTGTCGAAGCTGCGGTGGCCGGTCAGGATCAGCGTCGCCACGTGCGGCTGCGCGGCCTTGATCTTCATCACCAGTTCGAGGCCGCTCATGCCGGGCAGCTCGATGTCGGTGATGATCAGGTCCCAGTCCTTCTCACCTGCGGCCGCGATCGCCGACTCGGCGGTCGGCGTCCAGCGCACGAGTGCGCGCTCGCGCATCACCTCGGCCGTCACCGCGGCGAAGATCGCATCGTCCTCGACCAGCAGGATCCGAAGGCGGCGCTGGGGGGCGTTCATCGACTGGCCCTTTCGAGTTGCGTGTTGCGCCAGAGCGTGCCGAAATCGCCGACGGCGCGGCTATTCTCAGCCAGATGAGCGTTGCGGACGAGGGAGTCCCCGGGTTCCACTCCGCCCCGGGCCTGGAGCGCTCCGACGAGCTGGCGCGATGGCTGATCGGCGCGATGGACGAGGGCGTGCTCGTGTTCGATCACGACGGCAGGCCGGTGATGGCCAACGACCGCGCGATTGAGATCACCGCCATACCCTTCGCCCGGCTCGCCGCCGGCGGTGCGGCTCCGCCAGACTCCGGCGAACCGCTGGCCGCGTCCGGCGCCGCCGGTGAACGTCAGGTTTGGGAGCAGCTGCTCGACGTCATCGGCGAGGCCCCTGTGGACGGCCGGCGGATCGAGGGCAGCGGGCGGCGCAGCGACGGCAGCGAATTCCCGTTCGAGGCCGAGGTCGTCGCTCTTGAAGTTGGTGGGCGTCAATTCTTCGTCACCTTCGTACACGACATCACCGATCGCAAGGCTGCTGAGCGCCGTCTCGCGGATGCCCGCGACGCGGCCCTGCGTGCGTCCGTTGCGAAGTCCGAGTTCCTCGCGACGATGAGCCACGAGATACGTACTCCTATGAATGGAGTCATCGGCAGTCTGGACCTGATGCTTGACTCCGAACTGGCCCCCGAGCTTGCCGAGCTTGCCCAGATCGCGCGGACCGCGGCAACCGACCTGCTCGGGATCATCGACGACATCCTCGATTTGTCCAAAATCGAGGCCGAGAAGCTGGAAAGCCGGCGCGAACCGCTGGATCTGGTGGCGATCGTCGAGGGCGTCGGCGACATCGTCGCCGTGACCGCGCGCCAGAAGAGCGTCGCCCTCGCGACCTACATCGACCCCGAGATTCCCGCCGGTGCGCGCGGCGACGGGCGCCTGCTGCGCCAGGTCCTCGTGAACCTCGTCGGCAACGCCGTCAAGTTCACCGATCGCGGCGAGGTCGTCGTGCGCGCCGAGCGCCAGCCGGCGCCGTCCTCTCAGGTTCTCGTCCGCTTCACCGTTCGCGACACCGGCTCGGGGATCCCGCCCGAGTCGATGGAGACCCTGTTCGAGCCGTTCACGCAGGTCGACCCGCGCTCCAGCCACGACCGCGGCGGCAGCGGGCTGGGCCTGGCGATCTCCTCGCGCCTGGTGCGGCTGATGGGGGGCCGTTTGGCCGTCGACACCGAGCTGGGCCGCGGCTCGGTCTTCTCGTTCGAGCTGCCGCTGGAGCTGCCGGCCGAGGCGGTCGAGGAGACCTCCGCGCCGGTTGTTCGCGGCGGGCGTCCGCTGCGCGTGCTGATCGCCGACGGCGCCGACGTCTCCGCCGACGCCGCCGAGCGCTACCTGCGCGCGGCTGGGATGGTCACCGCACGCGTGTCGGGGCCCGACGAGGCGCTCGAGCGGTTCGCCGCCGCACCCGCGGGCGAGCATTTCGATGTCGTGATCATCGCCGCGGCATCGAGTGACGACGGCGGTCACGGACTCGCGCGCGCGCTGCGCGAGCGGGCCGGAGCGGACGGTCTTTACGTGCTCGCACTGCTGGACATCGGCGAGCGCCGCGCGGAGCCCGGCGACGATGGTTCGGCGCCGGCGTTCGACGCCGTGATCGGCAAGCCGGTCAAGCAGTCGCAGCTTTATGAGGCGCTCGCCCGCGTCGGCGCCGAACGTCAGGCGCCGGTGCCTGACCAGGCGCCGGAGACCGCTGGTGACCTGACCGGCCTGCGCGTCCTGATCGCCGAGGACAACCCGGTCAATCAGCAGGTGCTGATGCGGCAGGTGCAGCGGCTCGGTCTCGTCGCTGACGCGGTCGCGAACGGTCAGGAGGCGCTCGACGCGCTCACGCGGGCCAGCTACGACGCCGTGCTGATGGACTGCCAGATGCCGGTCATGGACGGCTATGCCGCCGCGGAGGCGATCCGCGCGTCTGAGGCCGGCGGGACCACGCGCGTGCCGATCGTCGCGGTCACCGCCAACGCGATGCGCGACGACTACGACCGCTGCCGCGACGCCGGGATGGACGATTTCGTCGCCAAGCCGGTGACGCTCGGGGCGCTCGCCGCCGCGATCGAACGCTCCGTCGCGGCCAACCGCGAGGCCGGCGCGGCCGCTGCCTCGTCGCCCGCGGCCGCCGGCGGCGATTCGGCTGCGCCGGCCGGGCCGCTTGAGGCCGGGAGCGGGGCCGCCGCGAACGACGCCGTCGTTTCCGGTGCTCCCGCCGCGGGCGCGAGCGCCGGCGCAGCGGGTCCGGATGCGGGCGCCGGCGATCCCGTTGACGACGGCGTCCTCGACCGTCCGGCGCTTGACTCGCTGCGCGACGATCTCGGCGGCGCGTCGGCGCTGCTTCGGATCGTGCGCCTGTTCCTCGAACAGCTCGAGCCGCAGGCCGACCAGATCGAGCGCGAGGCGCGTGACGGTGAGCTTCAGACGCTCGCGCGCAACGCTCACCGGATGAAGTCGAGCGCCGCGACGCTCGGGGCGAGCCAGCTGGCGGAGCTGCTGATCGCGCTCGAGATTGCCGCGACCGACGGTGACGCGTCGGCCTGCGTTCGCATGGCGGACGGCTTCGCCGGCGCCGTCGCGCTCGCGCGCAGGGCGTTCGAGGCGATCGTCGAAGAGCTCGACGTCGAGGTCGCGGCGGAAGGCTGAGCGCGAGCCTACGGAATGCCGCAGGCTGCGACGCTGGCGGAGCATTCGGTCTGGTGCTGCACCGTCCACGCCACCGAGATCGGGTTCAGGAAGTAGGGCGGCTCGGCGTAGGCGAGACGGTCGTCGTAGACGTAGTTCTTGCCGTAGCCGCTCGAGACCGTCCCCGAGCCCGAGCCGACCGGACCGCGGAACAGCTGCGCGATCGCACCGATCACGTTCAGCGTGCCCGGCGAGGAACCGCAGTCGTAGTTGTCGACGATGAACGAGTGCTGCACGGCCAGGACCGCGCCGTAGACGTAGGGGTTGTTCAGGGTCTGGTAGGTGCCGCTCGTGATGTTCGCGTTGGACCCGCAGCTGAACGCGGTCGTTCCGCGGTCGGCGCTGACGGGATGCTCGATGCGCACGAAGTTGTTGGCGATCAGGCCGAGCAGGTTGCTGCCGGTCGGCGTCCCGCCGAGCGCCCCGGTCGAGGTCTGGTAGTTGCTCGCCGAGGAGCCGGGCCAGATGTTGCCGGCGACGATCACGTCGTTGTCGCTCGCGATCGTCAGCGACATGTTGTAGTAGCCGCTGACGTAGACGTTGCCGCAGCCGAGGTTGGCGCCGTAGGTGGCGTTGGCCGTGAACGGCGTGTAGTGCTCGGCGCAGACCGGGGTCTGCGCGCTCGAGACGTAGATCACGCCGTTGGTGGCGGACAGGTTGACCGAGGTGGGCGTGCCGCTGTTGAGGTTGGCGTTGGTGATCGTCGCCGTGGTTCCGGTCAGCTGGATCGTCGTCGTTCCGCTGTACACCTTGCCGCCGGCCTGGGCCACGTTCAGCAGCTGGCCGTTGGTGGGCGGCGGCAAGAGCGATGTTGCCGCCGAGTTGTAGGTGCCCTTCATCGTCGCGCCCCAGTAGGGAGCGCTGTTGGAGCCGCATCCCTGGCCCTCGTTGCTCAGCGCCGGAGCCTCGATCGCGTCCGCGGCGCTTCGCCCGAACGTCGGGTTGCCGCAGATCGACAGGGTGTCCTCGCTGTGCAGCGGGCCGTTGATCGTGTCGGCGCTGATGAAGTTGATCGGGCCGCTGCAATCGCTGCCGCGCCCCGGGCTGTCGCTGTAGTGCCGCTTGCAGTCGGTCGGATTGCCCGTCAGTGCGGCAGGGTCGAGCGTCTCGTAGTCGGTGTAGTAGACGAAGTTCAGGAAGCTGTTGCGCTTGTACTGCGCGACGATCGTGCGCGAGACGTTGTTGGAGGTCCCGGTCGAGGCGACGCGGAAGGTCCCGGCGGCCGGGTTGGCGCCGCCGCCGGTGAGCGTCGTCGCCTCGATCATCGTGCCGATCGGGTTGGCGCTCGAGCAGGTGGTCGTGCCACCAGGCGCCGTGCTGGCGGGGATCGGCGTGTCGAGGTAGGTCTCGGTCGAGCCGCTGTCGGCGGCGCCGATCGAGCCGCTCGGCGACGGGCAGCTCTCCCAGTAGTTGGGGTTCTGGTTGAGGTCGTAGTCGTACTGCTGGACGCCGGCCTGCGCGGCCGAGTAGGCGCGCTTCTGGTCGAGGTCGTTGCGCGACAGGTGCTGGTCGGTCAGCACCGCGACGTAGGACGCGCCGAGCAGCAGCGTCGTGATCGTCAGCACATACAGGGCCAGGAGCATCGTGAAGCCCCGCTCGTCGCGGCCGCGGCGCAGGCGCTTGGCGATCGCGCTCAGCTGCATGGGAGGTTCGACGTCGAGCTTGACGAGGGCGACAGGCGCAGCACGACCGTGTCGCTGAAGGAGGCGGGACGACCGAGCGCGGTGCCGTTGGTGGTCGGGTTTGCCTGGAAGTTGATCTGCACCTCGGCGGTCGTCGCGGCATTGGTCGAGCCGAGCGTCGTGGCGAGCGTGTAGGGCGTCGTGTTCAGCGCACCGCCCGACGCGTATCCGTAGTACTGGAAGATCGGCGTCGATCCGACCTGGGCGGCGTGCGGGAGGAGCACGAACTGGCTCGTCGCCGTCGAGGCGAACGTCCACGACGCCGGTCCCGTCCCGCCCGTGTTGGCGAACGTGTTGAGGACCAGCTGACCCCCGCTGAAGGAGACCTCCTCCTCGCTCGGGGTGATCGTCGGGTTGTCGCCCAGCGCGCTGTAGAACCAGAGGTTGTTGGCGTCGCTGGTGGGGAGGATCGGGGCCACCGATGCCGCCACACAGCTAGAATTGAGCAGCTGCGTGAGCTTCTGCATCGCGGTTCGCCCCTGCTGCGTCGCGTCGACGCGGTCAGCGTAATTCGAGCTGAAATGCACTGAGGTGATCACGATCGCGAGCGTCGCGGTCGAGACGACCATGCCGATCGCGGTGGCAACCAGTAGCTCGACGAGCGTGAAGCCGCTCTCGCTGCGCAGGTCGAGCCGGGTCATGTGCAGCTGCCGCTTGTGAGTCCGGAGGAGCCGGTGGCGAGGTAGACGTTGACGACGTTGCCGGTGGTGTAGCTCGTGTTGTTGACGGTTGCTGTGTTCTTGACGCCGCCGCTGCTCGCGCAGACGGTCCAGCTGCCGTATGGCTGGCCGGGGTCGGCGAGTGCTCCCTGGCTCGCCGATTCGTTGGCCACCGTCGCCGGGTAGTTCTCGCTGGAGCAGCTGGAGTTGTTGTCGGTGAGGGTGACGAGTGGCGCGGCGGCCAGAAGGCCGGAGGACTGTGTGCCGTAGATGAACGAGTCGAGCTGGACGTAGTTGTTGGTCGAGGCCGATGGTTTCGTGCCGGTGACGACGATCTTGAGCGTGTGCGAGGTGTTGGAGAGGCCGGCGGTGCTCCAGATCACCTGCTGGTAGATGGTGCTCGCGCTGTAGGTGCTCATGTTGGAGGCGACGAGCGTGCCGTCGAGGTAGATGCTGGCGTAGCCGCCGTTGTTGGACACCGGTGCCAGCCATTCGATGCTCGTGCCGGTGAAGGTGAACTGCACGTAGTCGTTGGCGGTGAGGTCGAAGCTCTCGGTGCTGCCGTAGTTCTGGTTGCCGGTGCCGCCGTGCGTCCATCCGGATCCGCTGTAGGTGACCGACGAGCTCGCCGGATCGTCGACCTGGGAGCTGGTGCCGGTTCCGTAGATGAACGCGTCGAGCGGGACGTAGGCGGCGCTTGAGCCGGGTGCCGCGGTCCCGACGACAGAGATCTGGATCGTGTGCGAGGCGTTGGACAGGCCGGAGGCGCTGAACAGCACCTGCTGGTTGCTCACGACGCCGCCGTAGGTGTTGACGTTGGTCGCGACCTGCGACCCGTCGATCAGGACGTTTGCGTAACCCTGGTTGGAGTTGCGCGGCGCGATCCACTCGATGTAGGTACCGGTGAACGTGAACGTGACGGAGTTGCCGGCCGTCTGGCTCCAGCTTTCGGTGCTGTTGTAGTTGCCGCTCTGGCTCGTCGAGTGCGTCCAGTTGGCGCCGCTGTAGACGACCGACGAGCTCGCCGGATCATCCACCTCGGTCGGCGCCCCCGATCCCCACACGTCGACGATCATCGCCGGCTGTGGCAACACGACCGACTGTGTCGTTCCTGCCGTCACGGCCGCGACCTGGTAGCCGCCGTTGGAGTAGTCGCCGGAGCAGGTACCGGCGTAGACGGTGTAGTTGCCGGGGGCGTACTGAGCGCCGGAGCTGACGGTGCTCTGGTAGGTGTTGCTGCCCAGCGAGCTGGCCGTTCCGAAGACGTTGTAGACGCTCGGATCGGCCGGGTTCCAGGCGGTGACCTGGTCGGCGCTCGAGGCGTGGCTCGAGCCGTTGTAGGTCGTCGTGAAGGTCGCCGAGATGCCGCCCGTGCCGCCGGCGGGTGTGAGGATGATGGTCTTCGTCTGGGTCGCGACCACGGTCGCCTGGCCGGTCGTGACCGTGCTGTTGATGGTTCCCGAGGCGGTGTAGGAACCGCCGCTGAGGCCGCCGAACTCGACGCAGCCGCTGGAGTCGGTGGTCAGCGGCGTGACCGACGTGGGACCGCTCAGAGACACCGTCACGCCGGAGATGCCGTTGCCGCCCGAGTCGAGCACGCGAACGATCAGCGAGCCGCCCTGCGGTGGCGTGACGAGGCCGTGCAGCACGACCGGCCCGCCGGCGTAGATGTCCGAGTTCCAGCTGACGGTCGTCGTCGTCTGCACCTCGTCGGCGGTCGTCGTCCCGCTGGTCGTGCACGATGCCGC
>Ga0265338_10009309_pt1 | contig 11738 bp, 9 predicted proteins | sample 42126metaG_FD_193579 | JGI IMG/M metagenome (GOLD analysis project Ga0265338, IMG submission 193579) | Rhizosphere microbial communities from Carex aquatilis grown in University of Washington, Seatle, WA, United States - 4-21-26 metaG | ecosystem: Host-associated > Plants > Roots > Rhizosphere >... | reverse complement strand
GCGAAGGAGACGACGGCAGCGTGGCGTTCGGCGCCGTGCAGCGAGAAGAGGCCGGCGATCGCCGGAGAGGCAGCGACGAGGAGCGCGCCGACCGGCACCGCGATCCCCACGAAGATGAAGAGCGTGGCCGAGAAGATCCCGGCGATCGCGTCGTCGTCCCCCTTCCGTCGAGCGTCGGCCATGAATCGAACAGCGGCCTGCTGTAGACCGAGATCCGTCAGCGTGAGATAGCCGGCGCTGATCGTGAGCGTCAGCGCGAGCGCCCACACGCCGAACATGCTCGCCCCGAGACGGTCGAGCATGAACGGCGTCAGCACGATCGTGATGACCATGCCGGAGCCGATACCGAGGGCATTGACGAACGTGTTGCGGACGAGTCGAGCGCCCGTCACCGCCGGCCGGCCGACCCTGCGCCGTTCGTCTCCAGCGCCGGGCGTCGTCATCAGCACCGGCTGAGCTTAGCCGCGGTACGCAGACCGCACTGCGTCTGCGACTCCGGCTGCGGTCGCCCGCCAGGAGAGCTGTGCGGCACGAGTCCGACCACGATCGGCGAGCTCCGTTCGCAGTCGCTCGTCCGCGAGCAGCCGACCGACCGCCGCCGCCGCAGAAGCGGTGTCGTCGGGGTCGACGAGGGCAGCGGCACCACCGGCCACTTCGGGGAACGAGGAGCGATTCGAGCCGACGACGGGCAGCCCGTACCGCATCGCCTCGACGACGGGGAGTCCGAAGGACTCGCAGCGAGACAGGAAGAGCAGGATGCGCGACGTGGCGTAGAGCGTGGCGAGCTCCGCTGCTGGAACGTCGCCGCGAATCGAGACGCATTCCTCGAGCCCGAGCGCGGCGACGCGCGCCCGGACGAGCCGGCCGAAGCCTCGCCAGTCCGCGCCGACGATCTCGAGCCGAGTGTTCGGGTCGTTCGCCCGCAGCCGAGCGAAGATGTCGAGCGTCTCGTGGAGCCCCTTGTAGGGCGCGAGCGTCGATACGACCAGGATCCGCCGGTCACGCTGCGCATCGGCGCGTGGCGCAGGCATCAGGATCGAGTCGGCTCCCTCGTGGACCACGACCGTCCGCGCGGGATTCAGGCCGGCGCGCGCCATGAGCACACGCTTCGTCTCCTCGGAGACGGCGACGACGACGTCCGCACGGGCATAGCTGCCGTGTATGCGTCGCCGCCAGTAGGCGAATTGGGCGAGCGTTCGCAGCCTGTCGCCCACAGTCGCCCCCGTGAAGGCAGGTTGCGCCGCCGGGCAGTGGTACGCGAGATTCTGCGCGACGACGACGATCGGGCACGACAGCCCAAGCGGCAGGGACTCGTTCGGCGAGACAAGGACGCCCGCACCGCACGCAACGAGGGTGCGGCGCAGCGCGAGCGACTCGAACGCGGCGCGACCGAGTGGACCGCGGATCGACGGCACGCGAACGACGTCGAGACTCGCCGCCGCGGGGATGCGATCCTCCGCTGCCCGCGCAAACACGACGATGCGCGCCTCGGGTAGCACATCCGGAAGATGCCGGAGCACGTTGAGCGTGAACGTCGCAGCGCCGTCGACGACCGTGGGGCGCACGCTGAGCGCGTTGTACGCAACGATCATCGGATCGCCTCGTAGAGGCCGCGCGCGCACGCTGCAGGCGAATTGGTCAGGCGCAACGCGCCCGCAGAGGCGCCGAGTCGAAGAGGCAGGCCGGGGTCGTCCGCGACCCGGTCGAGCGCGGCACGTAGAGACTCGACCTCGCCGGCGCGAACGACGAGTCCGTTCTCGCCGTCGTGCACGAGATCGCGGGTGGCGCCGGCTGCGTCCGATGCCACAGCGGCGAGATCGGCACATGCGGCCTCGTTCAGGACGAGCCCCCAGGGGTCGTAGAGCGACGGGAACAAGAGAAGCGTGGCCTCGTGGTAGAGGCGGCGCAACGTGCGCGCGTCGGTGGAGCCGCGGAACTCGACGCCGGGCGGGGCCGAGCGCTCGAGCCTCGCGCGCTCCGGGCCGTCGCCGGCCACGACGAGACGGGCCGACCCCGCGAGGCGTGAGCGTGCGAATGCGGAGAGCGCGATATCGACCCCTTTGCTCCGCACGAGCCGGCCCGAATACAGGAGCAGCGGCCGCTCCGGGTCACGCGGCTTCGCGTCTGCGGGGCGCTTCGACCAGAACTCGACGTCCACAGCGTTCGGCGCGACGTGAATCGCCTGCGAGGAAGCACCGAGCTCGCTCAGGTAGCGACCCGCTGACGGCCCCGGAACCACGTAGGCGTCGGACGCGCGCACGACGGCCCGCTTCAGCACACCGCGAAGCGGTCGGCGGGGCATCGCGCCGAGCAGCGGAGTCTCCGACCAGAGCACCATGCGTCCTCCACGCAGACGAGCCCACATGAGCGCCCAGTAGCACTCCAGGTGGTTCCAGCCGCCGACGATCACGGAGTCGAAGCCGCCGCGCAGCAGCCGAGGCAGCAGCGGCGGCGCCAGGTAGACGGGCTGACGGTCACCTCGAAGCGGGACCGAAAACTCGAGCCCGCCGAGCACCTGATAGGAGAAGCGGATCTGCCGGCGGTCCACGGCCCAGTCGCGTCGGCCTTCCGACTCGTTGATGAAGAACACTTCCAGGCCGCCGTCGAGAAGCTCGTCGAGCTCGTTGAAGACAGGCACGCGGTAGGGAGCGATGACTTCGGTGACGAGTGCGACGCGCGGGCTCATCACGAGATGCCGAGACCTCGCAGGCTCCCGGCGACGAACGCCGTTCGCCCGCCGATCTCGAGGCCCACCCATACGAGCCGCACGCCGACTCCTCCCTTCCCGACGGTCCGCCGCCAGCAGCCGAGACCCGTGCGCCCGAGGTAGGCGGGAAACAGCAGCGACCGCGCGATCACGCGACCGCGACGACCCTGCTTGCGCGCGAGGCGGGCCTCGCCGAGACCGCGCCGGTACATGTGTCGCATGTAGTCGGCGTAGTCGTCCAGCTCGCGGTGGTACACGATGGCAGCCGGGACGAACTCGAGTCGGTAGCCTGCCGCCCGCGCACGGGCGGAGAGGTCGGGGTCGTCGCCACCGGGGTACACGAAGCCCTCGTCGAAGCCTCCGAGAGCCTCGAGCGTGGATCGGCGATAGCACGCGTTCGCAGTGGCAGCGTTCTCGAACACCGGCTGGAGCCCGCTGGAATATGCGCTCGCCGAGCAGAACCGGCTCACCCAGTTGTGGGGCGGCGCCGCAAGCACACGACCGCCCACCGCCCCGAGCCGCTCGTCGCCTTCGGCGAACGGACTCGTCAGCTGCTCGAGCCAATCCTCAGCCGGAGAGCAGTCGTCGTCGAGGAATGCGACGAGCGGCGCCGTGGTCGCGGCGATCCCGGCGTTTCGGGCAGCCGCAGGCCCGCGATTCTCCTGCAGCAGAAGCCGTGCAAACCGCACCTCGCGAACTGCCCGCTCGAGCGCCGCCCTGTCCTCCTCAGGCGAGCCGTCATCTACGACGACGAGCTCGACGCCGGCTGTGTCACGCATCCTGCCGACCGCGGCCAGTGACGCCGCAGCGACGTCGCCGCGCTTGTACGTCGGCATGACGATCGAGACCCGCTGCGTCACGAGGCGAGTCGGTCGGCGAGCCGACTGGAGCGACTCAGCACCTTGTCAAGCGCACGCACGACGCTGACGACGTCATCGTCCTTCATCGAGGGGAAGAGCGGCAACGTCAATATTCGCCGATACGCGTCCTCGGCGGCCGGGTAGCTGCCCTCCGCGACATCGAGAAGCCGACGGTAGAAGCCGAGCAGATGGACGGGTTTGTAGTGAACGTTCACGCCGATGTTCTCCGCGCGAAGCGCGCGGAAGATCGCGTCGCGGTCGGCGTCGAGACGCTCGAGCACCAGGCGGACGACGTAGAGGTGCCACGCCGGCGTCGTCTCGTCTGGCACGACGGGGAGCATGAGATCGTTGCGATGGGCCAGAAGGTGGTCGTAGAGCGCCGCCAGCTCGCGGCGCCGCTCGAGGAAGCGATCGAGCTTTCGCAATTGCGAGAGGCCGAGAGCAGCCTGAATGTCCGTGAGCCTGTAGTTGAAGCCGAGCTCCTCGATCGTGTACGCGTGACCTCCGCTCTCTTCGCGCTCGCGTCCACTGGTGTCCATGCAATGGTTGCGGAATCGGCGTAGTCGGCTCGCGAGCTGCTCGTCGTCGGTCGTCACGATGCCGCCCTCACCCGCAGTGAGCTGTTTGGCCGGATGGAGACTGAAGACGGCCATGTCGCCGATCGTGCCAACAAGCTGGTCGCGCATACGCGCACCGATTGCATGCGCAGCGTCCTCGATCACCACGAGCCCGGCGCGACGAGCAATGTCGCCGATCGACTCCATGTTCGCGGGAATCCCCGCGTAATGGACGACGACGACCGCGCGCGTACGAGCGGTGAGGGCTCGTTCCAGCTCCGCCGGATCGAGATTGAGCGTGCCCGGTTCGACGTCCGCGAGCACCGGCGTCGCACCGACGTAGACCGCGCACGCGGCGGACGCCGCGAACGTCATGGCCGGCACGACGACCTCGTCGCCCTCGCCAAGCCCGGCAGCGAACGTCGTGCCGTGCAGAGCCGCTGTTCCCGAGCTGTACGCGACCGCATGCCGGGTACCGACGTACTCTGCGAACGCGTGCTCGAACTCTTCGACGCGCGGACCGGTCGTGAGCCAGTCGGAGCGAAGGGCGGCCACGACGGCTTCGACATCGTCGTCCTCGATCGTCTGCTTCGCGTACGGAAGGAAGGACGACCTGACCGGCGGCCCACCGTCGATCGCGAGCTCCTCGCTCATCGGGCGGCCACCTCCGAAACACCCGCGATCCACGCAGTCGTACGACGGACACCCTCATCGAGCGAGACACTGGGTCGCCAGCCGAGGACCTGCTCGGCTTTCGTGCTGTCGCAGACGAGTCGTGCGATCTCGGCCTGCGGATGCGGGTGCTGCACATGACGCACTTCAACGCCGTCGTCCGCGATGAGGCGTGCAAGCTCGTTGATCGAGACGTCGCGCCCCGTGCCGGCATTCAGCAGTTCGCCCCTTGCCCGCTCCTCGTAGGCTGCTCGCACGACGAATTCGGCGCAATCTTCGACGTAAAGAAGGTCACGCGTCTGCGTACCGTCTCCGAAGACGTCGATCGGCTGCTCGCGCAGGGCTCGCTCGCAGAAGATCGCGACAACGCCGCCCTCGCCGTCCGCGCGTTGATGCGGCCCGTAGGTATTGAACGGCCGAACGACGGTGACCGGAAGGTCGTAGGCGATGCCGTAGGACAGCGTCAGGTACTCGCCGGCGAGCTTGCTCGCCGCATACGGCGAGGCAGGCAAGACAGGGTGAGACTCGGCGATCGCCGCGTTCGACGCCGGCGCATAGACCATGCAGGAGCTCATGAAGAGGAAGGCGGCGCGCGTCGCTCGCGCCTGCTCGAGGAGGAACAGCGTCCCAGTCACATCGGAGCCGAACGTTGCGACCGGATCGTCGATCGAACGCTGAACGTTGATCTTGGCCGCGAGGTGCACGCACCGCTCGGGCCGCGCCTCGAACGCGCGCTCGACCGCTCTCGGGTCTGCGACGCTGCCCTCGACCACCTCGAGGCGACCGCCGAGCCCGGCGAGGTTGTCGCGCGAGCCGTTCGAGAAGTCGTCCAAGACGACGACCGTGCCGCCGTCGTCGAGCAGCGCCTTCACAACCCAGCGGCCGATGAACCCGGCACCGCCGGTGACGAGCACCACGCTCACGCGGGCACAAGCACTTTGCACGAAACAAGCAACGCCAGCAGCTCCTCCTTCGACAGCGGCCGGGCACTGTCCGAACGTGTCACGTCGGTCGCCGGCCGGCCGCCAGGATACGTGTAGCCGTCGGAATTGCTGTGCGGCAGGCGCAGCTGGGGTAAGACGATGAACATCTCGTCGGTCTCGAGAGAGCGCTCAGCCTCCTCGTCGGTCATGAGCTCCTCCCAGACCTTCTCACCCGCCCGCATGCCGATCTCTTTGATCACGACGTCGTCTGGCCGATGGCCGTGCTTCGCCGAGAGGTGCTCGCGAAGCGCAGAGGCAAGATCCTCGATCCGCAGAGCCGGCATCTTCAGCACGAAGACCTCGCCGCCATGCGCGAGTTGGAGCGCTATGAACATGAGGTCGACCGCACGTTCGATAGGCATGACAAAGCGCGTCATGCGCCGGTCGGTCAGGGTGATCGGCCCGCCGGCCGCGATCTGATCGACGAAGACGGAGATCACACTGCCGCGAGACCCGATCACGTTTCCGAAGCGCACCGTCGTAAACACGGTCGGATGGGGGCCGCGGAAGCCGTCGGCCGCTGTCATCAACTTCTCCGCCATCAGCTTCGATGCGCCCATCGTCGACGTCGGGTTAACTGCCTTGTCAGAGCTGGCGAACATCACGCGCTCGATCCCTTCGTCGAGCGCCGCATCGATGACGTTCTGCGTACCGACGATGTTCGTCTGCACTGCTTCGAACGGGTTGTATTCGCAGGAGTAGACGTGCTTCATCGCAGCGGCATGAAAGATCACATGCGCGCCCTCCACCGCGCGGCGCAGACGCGACGAGTCCCTCGTATCTCCGATCAGGAAGCGCAGCCTCGGATCCTCCGGAAGCAAATGCCGCAACTCGAACTGCTTGTGCTCGTCGCGGCTGAAGACCCGGATGCCGGCTGCCTCACTCGCGAGCAGGCGGCGCACGATGGCGGACCCAACGGTACCCGTACCGCCCGTGACGAGAACGGTCTTCCCCGCGAGCTCCACTTTGTTCCTATCGATAGCCATGCCCTCGCACGCACCCTTCGGCCAAACCCGCAGGATACTCGGGCCCAGCCCACGCCCCGCCGGCTACGGCGGCGCGCCTCGTGCCAGACACTGGTAGTGCCGGACGAAGGGCCCGAAAGCTCGGCCGCTCGACCTCGGCGGCCATCTCAGACCTGCGCTATAGCGCCGATGAACCAGCCGAAGCGGTCGCCGAGCGCCCCCGCGAGCGGACCGCCGACGCGCTTGTCGTACGGCGTCAGAAATCGCCGCAGCTCGACGCGCGAGAAGTGCGGCGCGAGCAGCGCCCGGATCTCGTCCTCGGTGTACGACTTGACGCGCGGCCCCTGCATGTGGCGCGCCACGGACTCGCCGAGCGACGTGAACGGCCGGCCGTGGAGGAGCTCGTGGCGGCCCCAGAGGCCGAGCGCGACCCACGAGTGGCGCCCGTAGAGCATGATCCGCGCCTGGCCGTCCGGCCGGGTAACGCGGTGCACCTCGGCGACCGCCCGCTCCGTGTCCGGTGTGTGCTGGAGCACGCCCCACGAATAGACGAGGTCGAACGCGCCGTCCTCGAACGGGAGCGACTCCGCGTCGGCGCGCTGGACGTTGGCCTCGAGACCCTCGAGCTCGAGCCTCCGGCGCACGTTCGTCACGGCGGCCTCGGTCAGGTCGACGCCCGAGAGCTCGGCGCCTGCCCGGGCGAAATTGACAAAATCGCTGCCGAGCCCGACGCCGACCTCGAGGACGCGCTTGCCCCGCCAGCGGTGGAACTCGGCGAAGCTCGGGATGAACGGCTCGAGCGCGTAGCGCTTCCGCTCGATGTCCTCGTAGTACTCGACGGAGCCGGGCTCGAGCTGCGTCAAGGTGCTGCCGCACGGCTCCGATTCCCAGAAGCCGCGCACCGCTTCCTTCAGCTCCGCCACGGCGTCCCACGCTAGCAGAGGCGAACAGCAGGCAACACGCCGCATAGACTGACCCCGATGGCAGGGTCTGCGCTCGTCGCGCACGTGGTCGGAGCACGGCCGAACTACATGAAGATCGCCCCGCTGTACGCCGAGCTGGAGCGGCGCGGCGTTCGACAGCGGCTCATCCACACCGGTCAGCACTACGACGCGGCACTGAAGGACGTCTTCTTCCGCGAGCTGCCGCTGCCGCGGCCGCACGTCGAGCTCGAGATCGGCTCGGGCACCCACGGCGAGCAGACGGGCCGCGCGCTGATCGCGCTGGAGCGCACCTTCGTCGAGCTCCGCCCCGCGCTCGTTGTCGTTCCCGGCGACGTCAACTCGACGCTCGCCGGCGCGCTCGCCGCCGTGAAGCTCGGCATCCCGGTCTGCCATCTCGAGGCGGGACTGCGCAGCTACGACGAGACGATGCCCGAGGAGCACAACCGACGGCTCACGGATCACGTCTCGGCCCTCCTGCTCACCCATTCCGAGAGTGCCGGCGAGAACCTCGCCCGCGAGGGGATCGCACCCGAGAGGATCGCGTTCGTCGGCAACACGATGATCGACACGCTGGTCGCGAACGTCGACGCCGCAGTGCAGCTGCGTGAATGGGAGCGGCACGGTCTCGAGGAGCGCGGATACGTGCTCGTCACGCTGCACCGCCCCGCGCTCGTGGACGATCCCGCGCTGCTCGAACAGGCGCTCGCAGGACTGAATGCGATCGCAGAGGCGCTCCCCGTCGTGTTCCCGGTCCACCCGCGCACGGAGGCGCGTCTCGGCGCATGCGACCTGCGGCGGTCGCCGCGGCTCCACCTCGTCGGCCCGCTCGCCTATCGCCCCTTCCTCTCGCTCGAAGCCCGGGCCGCTGCCGTGGTCACCGACTCCGGCGGCGTGCAGGAGGAGGCCACCGCGCTCGATGTGCCGTGCTTCACGTTGCGGGCGAACACCGAGCGTCCCGTCACCGTCACCCACGGCACGAACACCGTTCTCGGCCTCGACCCTTCCCGTCTCGCCGAGGTGCCGGGGCTGCTCGGCTCGCCCCGCCACGCCGGGCTGCCGCCGCTATGGGACGGCCACGCCGGCGAGCGAGCCGCGGACGCCGTGGAGGGCGCGGTCGGCTAGCGGCGCCGGCGGGCGACCTCGAGCAGCACCTGCTCGAGCCGCTCTGCCTGAACCGACCGCAGCCGCTTGTGGGCGAACATCCGGCCGTTCTCGCCCATCGCGGCAGCCGCGCCGGGATTGGCGGCGAGCCAGAGCGCGGCGTCCGCGATCGCCTGCGGGTCCTCGGGCGCCACAGCCACGCCGGCGTGCGCGAGCTCGAGGATGCGCGCAGGCTCGCCGGCTGCCGCGAGCAGCACAGGCTTCCCCGACGCCATGAAGTCGATCATCTTCGACGGGACGAACTGCGAGAAGGTCGGATGACTCGACAGCGGCACGAGCAGCGCGTCACTCGCGGCGAGCACCGACGGCATCTCCTCGAGCGGCATCTGCGGCAGGAAGTGGACATTGTCGAGGGAGCGCCGCCGCGCGTCGGAGACGATCCGGTCGCGCAGCGGGCCGTCGCCGACGAGCAGGAAATGAGCTCGACCCTCGACACGCTCGGCGGCGTCGAGGATCGACGGGAGCCCCTGTGCGATTCCATGCGTTCCGGCGAACGTGACGAGAAACTCGCCGTCGAGCCCGAGCGTGCGCCGCACGCCGCCGACGTCTCCCTTCGGGTCGTCGAAGAAGAGATCGAGCGTCCCGTTCGGGATGAGGATCGTGCCGCCCTCCCGCCCCCGGATCGCGTCGATGTGGTCGCAGAAGGGCGCCGTCACGGCGACGACCGCCGCCGCACGGCGGTAGAGCACGCGCTCGAGCTGCTGCGCCACCGTCGTCACGACGCCCGGCGAGATCTGATTGAGGCTGACTGCGGCCGCCGGCCAGAGGTCGCGGACGTCGAGCACGAGGGGTGCTCCGCTCATCCGTGTGATCGCAACTCCGGCCAGGCCCGTGAACAACGGCGGTGAGGTGGCGAACACGACGTCTGCTCGACCCGCGAGCGGTGCGACGGCGGCGGCCATGGCCATGAACGAGACGTAGAACTGCATGCGCGTGACCTGGTTCTTCTCGTGCTTCGCCCAGACCCAGACGCGGAGGACGCGGTACGGATTCGTCCGGTCGTCCACGAGCACGCGGCTCCGGTACTCCGGCGGGATGATGCCCTGCGGGTGGTTCGGAAACTCGCAGACCACGGTCACGTTATGACCCCTCGCGGCGAGGTACTCGGCGAATGCCTGCATTCGGGACTGGGTTGCCCCGATCTCCGGCGGGAAGTACTGGGAGACGAGCAGGATCCGCAGCCGCTCGCGCCTCGGTCGCCGGCGCGGCAGCGTGGACGCGGGCAGCGCCGGTGTCAGCGGCCGGCTCGGGGGCTGAACGACACGCTGTGAGGTCGGAGCGGCGATCGACAGCAGCGTCCGATAGAGACAGTCCATGTCGTCGAGCAGGCGCGGCACCGAGTAACGGGGCACGACGAATTGCCGCCCGGCCTCTCCCATGCGCTGCCGAAGCTCGGGGTCGCGCGCGAGGCGGTCGAAACGGTCGACCAGCGCGCCGATGTCGTCGGGCGGGACGAGGAAGCCTGAGACACCGTCGCGGACGACGTCCGCAACACCGCCGACGTCGGTGACGACCGCCGGCCGGCCGGCCGCGAGGGCCTCGATCACCGACACCGGCGTTCCCTCGTTCGCCGATGTGAGGGCGACAGCGTCGATCGCCGCGTATACAGGCGAAACGTCCTCGTAGAACCCGACGAAGTGGCAATGCTCTGCGACGCCGAGGTTCCACGCGAGTCGCTCGAGCGAGTCCCGGAGCGGGCCGTCGCCCGCCAGCAGCAGGTTCGCATTGCGCCCCTCTGACCGGAGCGCGGCGAACGACCGCAGCAGCAGGTCGACGCGCTTGATCTCCGTCATCCGTCCGAGCCAGCCGATCAGAAAGCGATCGTCGGGGATGCCGAGACGGTTACGCAGGGCGGCACGCTCGGACGGCCTCGGACGCACGCGCTCGTCGAGGTCGAGCCCCAGCCGGATGACGGCGATACGGTCGGCCGGTGCGACGCCCAGGCGCACGAGGTCGTCCCGGACCTCGGGCGACACCGCAATCAGAGCGTCCGAGACCCGCGCCAAGCCTTGCTCGAGACGCCGGAAGACCGCTGTCGCCCGCGGCTGGAAGTAGCCGCGCAGGACATGGCCGTGGAATGTGTGCACGACCACGTTCGGCCGGTCTCGGCCGGCGAGCATGGCGGCAGCCCGCCCGACCGCGCCGGCCTTCGCCGTGTGCGTGTGGAGCACATCGGGCTTCAGCTCGCGGATCAGCTTCAGGACCTGCACGACGGCGGCGGCGTCCAGGAGCGGCGCGACGTCGCGGTGCAGGCCCGGAACAAGGAGCGGGCGGACGCCGAGGCTCTTCGCGACGTACTCCATCGAGCCCTCGCCACGGCTCACGCTCCCCGCGGCGAGAGTGGTCTCGTAGCCGCGCTCGTCGAGGCCGCTCGCCAGGTGCGCGACGTGAAGCGCCGGTCCGCCTACGTTGAGACGGGCGATCAGCCGCAGGACGCGGATCGGCTCGTCCACAGGCCCATTAAAGCCGCAGCAGACCGCGGCTACGCCGGAAGGCCGACGTCGACCGGCAGCCCCGTCCGCGCCGACTCGACCAGCGCGATCGCAGCGGCGGCGACGAGCGCCTGCTTTTCGAGCGTCACCGGCAGGGGCCGCGTGCCGCGGGCCGCGGCGACGAAGGCCTCGAACTGCGCGGTGTGCCCCTTGTCCCGGGCGGAGGACTCGGTCTTGCCGCCGATCTCGAGGCGACGGAAGTCATCGAGAACCGCCGTCCCGCCCGCCCACAGCACCTCGAGCCGCTCCTTGCCGAGACCGCCCGGCTCGCCGGCGCCGTACGCGAGCGCGAGGGAAGAGCCGCCTTCGAAGCCGATCGTCGCGACGAGCGAGCTCTCGTCGCCGGTCGGCACGGTGTTGGCGAACACCTGCACCGGCGCAGCACCGGCAAGAAACG
>Ga0265338_10009308_pt1 | contig 11738 bp, 8 predicted proteins | sample 42126metaG_FD_193579 | JGI IMG/M metagenome (GOLD analysis project Ga0265338, IMG submission 193579) | Rhizosphere microbial communities from Carex aquatilis grown in University of Washington, Seatle, WA, United States - 4-21-26 metaG | ecosystem: Host-associated > Plants > Roots > Rhizosphere >... | reverse complement strand
CATGCCGACGCGGGGTGGAGCAGTGGTTAGCTCGTTGGGCTCATAACCCAAAGGCCGGAGGTTCGAATCCTCCCCCCGCTATTCTTAATAAGGCGAGAAGCATGTACGATGAAACAGCTTCTCGCCTTATTTTATCTTGCTCACTTTCCAACATTTCTCACTGCTTCCCGACTGTTGCGAGCAAAAGTGCGAGCAAAAGTATACTTATATCAGACTGCTAACCCAAATTTGAGACGCGATAGGACTGCAACTATACATTGGTCAAAACTCTATGCCAGACCGCAATCTAGCCTCACTAATCCTCACTAATACCTTCAACGATTGAAAAAATTGCTCATTCCCAATTCGCCGGGCGACTGGTTCAGGATTGTTAACTGCATGGCAATCTCGCTGCGATGCTGAGTCTGATGATTGATCAAATGGAACATCGTTTTCCAAAGAGGCAGAGTGAATACCTGGCCAGGGGTTGCAGAACGGATATACTGAATCTCTTGATTGAGATCTTCATCATGAAGTATTTCAAGAAAACGCTGTACATGTTCCTCTTCCTCTTGCCAACGTATACGAATCAATGGGAGGGTAGAAAAATCATCCGCTTGGAGCGCGTGTGTGACTATACCGCCTTCCCAACGGGTACACCAGGTCCATACCCCATTGACCATATGAAGGAGCGTTGTCAAAATATCACCAATCCCATTATGAATGTTGGTGGTCAGTTGATCCACGCTCAAACCTGTTACTGCTTGCCAGAGTCTATCATTTGCCCAGTTGTTGTAGTCATACAACTCCTTAATCTGATCTACTTGCATGATTCTTCTCTCCTTAGCTATCAGAGTCTACCTTTTCTATCTACTAAAACGGATAAGCACCTTAACCATCAACTTTATTTCCCACATTCCGCAGATTGTTGACAGGGTTTCTGGAATTTGGTAGCGTAGGGTCCAGCACGGAGGAGGACCCCACATGCAAGCAGAAGAGAGCTATGTCAATGAACGGCTGGACCACCTGGGGATCGTGGCGGGAGTGTGCCAGGAGATTGGTTTGGCGAGCTGGCTAGACGCACAAGAGCCGCCCAAGCGACAGAATGTGAGCGTGGGAACGGCAACGACGGCCATGATCCTCAATGGACTGGGTTTCAGCAACCGTCAATTGTATTTGGTGCCGCAGTATTTTGAGAACAAGCCAGTGGAACATTTGTTAGGCCGAGGGATCAGCGCCGATATGCTCAATGATGATTGTCTGGGACGGACGCTGGATTGGCTCTACGCGCACGATCCCACCAAGCTGTTTGCCGGAATAGCGCGTCAAGCGCGCCAGGTCTTTGGCGTGCAAACGAAGCAAATTCATGTGGATACCACCTCCTTCTCGGTGAGCGGGGAATACGCGAGCAAAGAGAGTGAGGAGGCCGCAGGAGCGTCTGTGGAGCCGGAAACGGCCACCGATCCCGCGCTCATCGCCATCACGTACGGCTATTCACGCGATCACCGCGAGGATCTCAAACAATGGATGCTGGCCCTTGCCACGACCCATGATGGCGATATCCCGGTGTTTTTGCAACCGTTGGATGGCAATAGCAGCGATAAAGTCAGCTTGCTGGCAGCTATCCAGGCCATCCAGGAGCAATTGCAGGTCACCGATGAAGCACCAAGCGTGTATGTGGCAGACAATGGAGTCTACAGCGAAGCGAATATGCGGAGCTTGAATCAAGCGCAGGTGAAGTGGGTCAGCCGTGTCTCGGAGACCTCAACGGAAGCCAAGGCGGCCCTCGCGCAGAGCTACGAGACCTGGCAATCCTCCGCCGATGGCCAACTGCATTGGGTCAGCCAGACGATGAGCTTGCCTCAAGGCCAAGAACGATGGGTGATCATTTACACGTCCGCTTCCCAGATGCGCGCCCAGGCCAGTTGGCAACGCCAGGTGCAACGGGTCCAGACGAGTTGGGAGAAGAAATGCTGGCATCTGGAAAAACAGCGGTTTGCCTGTCAAGCTGATGCGCAGGCTGCGGTGGCACGGGAGAGCAAAGGCCAACCTGCCTGGTTGCTCTTGCAGACGGAACTGGTGTCCCATCCGCGTCATGCCAGCCGTGGGCGACCTCGTAAGGATGCTCCAGCGCTCACAGAGGAGTGGCAAATCGTTGCCACGGTGACCACCAAGCAGGAGGTGGTCGAGCAAGAAGCGTTTCGCAATGCCTGTTGGATTGTTGGCACCAACATCCTGGAGACGTCTGAGCTTTCTGATGAGGACCTCACAGCGACCTACAAAGATCAGGGGGGCGTCGAACGGGGGTTTCGTTTTCTCAAAGATCCCTTGTTCCTGGCTTCTTCCGTCTTCGTCAAAAAACCTGAACGGATCATGGCTCTGAGCTTCATCATGGTGTTGTGCTTGCTGATCTATCGCCTGGCTGAATTTCGCCTGCGGGCGCGTTTAGCGGAGACGGCGCAAACCATCCCTGATCAACTCCAAAAGCCGACGGCTCGTCCCACCATGCGCTGGGTGTTCCAGTGTTTTGAGGGCATTGAGCTGCTCCATATCCACTCCTTGTCCACCTCACGCACGCTGGTTCTGCGCCTGCAGCCCGTTCACCAGCTCATTTTATCTCTACTGGGGCCACGCTACGAAAAATTCTATCTTTCTTCCAGTTGAAACTGCGGAATGTGGGTATTATAGAATTGGGGGTCTTTTTTGTTCACAAACACAACTATTTCCCCTACGCGTTTGTTTCCAACTCCATATAAAAAAAACGCTGGAAAAGCGACCTTCCCCCTGGATTTTTTATCATAAATATAATATACTATAATCAGCATTTGAAATATAAGCGTTTCTTAAAATATAGAAACAGAGACAACCTTTGTTCGAGCTTCAAAATTCGTCCATTTCGTTATACTTTACAGGAAGCAAAGGATTTTCTGTATGTCAGAAAAGGATTCGAGTTTACGCCGAGCTGTGGTCCTTACTGCTATTCCTATTGAATATCAGGCGGTTCGTGCTCACCTCGTAAATATTCACGAAGAGATTCATCCTCACGGAACTATCTATGAATGTGGTATCTTCCCAACTCAAGAACAATCCTGGGATGTGATGATCAATGAAATTGGAGTCGGCAACTCTGGAGCCGCGTTGGCAGCCGAACGAGCAATTAACCATTTTAAACCAGAGGTAATCCTTTTTGTAGGAGTCGCAGGCGGGCGGAAAGACGTGAAACTGGGTGATGTCGTGGCTGCAACAAAGGTCTATGGATATGAAAATGGGAAAGCAGCTACTACTTTTCTACCCAGACCCAGTATTGGTAATTCCACATATCATATGGAACAACGAGCACGAGCTGAGTCAAGAAAACCAGACTGGTTACGTCGAATCAAGGGAACAATGTCAGAACAAACTCCAATAGTCTACATTGCTCCTATTGCTGCAGGCGAGAAGGTAATCGCATCCACCCAGTCGAGTACTGCAGCGTTTTTGCAAGCACAATATAGCGACTCGTTGGCCGTAGAAATGGAGGGTTATGGGTTCCTGCAAGCAACCCGCGCAAATCCCCAGGTAGAAGCGCTTATTCTTCGAGGGATTGCCGATCTCATCGATGGGAAACAACTCGTTGATGATAAGCGCCTTCAAGAAAGAGCCGCACAAAACGCGAGCGCTTTCGCGTTCGAGGTTCTCGCTAAATTTAAGAATCTACGCAGTATTGAACCCAAACAACTGCGCTTTCCTTCCGCTTTCCCAACTATCTGGAATATTCCTCATCGTTATAAGCCATTTTTTACTGGCCGCGAACACATTATGAACTATGTTCACGAAGCGCTCTTTACGCTCGATAACACCAGCGAAACAGGACATCCGCGCACCCTCAGTGGTCCTGGTGGCATTGGAAAAACCCAGACGGCTGTGGTTTATGCATATAAATATCGCGCCCATTATCAGTCGGTTCTCTGGATCAAAGCGGATACGCGCGATGCCCTGATTGCCGATCTCAGAAAACTTGTTCACTTGCTCCAATTACCAGATGAGGCATTGCAAGATGATTCTTTCTTGATTGCAGCAACAATGGAGTGGTTCAAACAGCACAGTGATTGGTTGCTTATATTCGATAATGCTGATACCATTCCCTTGATAGAAACGTTCATTCCTCTGGCAGCCAGAGGACACATACTTTTGACAACGCGTGCAAGAGCCACCGGGGGTATCGCTGAAAATATCGAGCTAGAAAAACTAAACCCGGAGGATGGAGCTTTGTTTATATTACGCCGGAGTAACATCATCGGCCCACATGGACAGGCTGGTCATACAACAGAAGCACGGTACGCTACAGCCCAAGAAATTTCAAGGCATGTTGATGGCCTCCCTCTGGCACTTGAGCAAGCAGGTGCTTACATTGAAGAAACGGCCTGCGGAGTGGCTGGTTATCTCAAATTGTACAGGGAACGGAGCGACAAACTGCGACAAGTACGTAGTGGACCTATTCCAGATTATCCAGAAGCCGTCGCTACCACCTGGGATGTCTCTATCAAGGCTGTTCAGGCAGTTAACCCTGCTGCTGCTGAATTACTTCGGCTTTTCGCATTCTTTGGCCCGGATGCTATTCCTGAAGAGATCCTTGTAAAAGGCTCGGCTCACCTTGGCCCACTTCTCCAGACCACCACCACAGACCAGATCACCTTGAACGCTGCCATCAGCGAACTGCTTAAATATTCTCTCATCCACCGGGATACAAACCATGATACGCCTCTATTCACTATCCATCGTCTGATCCAGGAAGTCCAGAAAGATGTCATGGCTACAGATGTTCAACGCATATGGGCAGAACGGGTTGTGCGGGCTACCAGTCATGTGTTTCTCCAAACAGACAGTAGTGATTGGCAATTTTATCAGTCATTACTCCCACATGCACACGTCTGCGCCAATTTAATTAAACAATGGCAAATGACCTTTCTTGAAGCGGATCAGTTATTGGCAAGACTAGCCTCTTAAAAATCTATCTGATATTCGGGATATTACTGTAAATCAGGTAAAAACTGACTTAGATTTTTGTTAAATAGACAGATCAACTACCTGTACGAGGAGAAAATAACAATGCAGACACAAACAACACGGCCTCCTCTCTGGAATATTCCTTATCAAAGAAACCCGTTCTTCACAGGACGGGAGGATATGCTAAACATACTCTACCGGACCCTACAAATAGATAATACAATTGCTCTTTCTCATCCACAAGGGATCAGTGGCCTGGGAGGTATTGGTAAAACACAGACTGCTCTCGAATATGCCTATCGCTATGGTATGAACTATGATGCGGTATTCTGGGTACGAGCAGAATCCACCATTACACTCATCTCCAGCTTTGTAGAAATGGCACATTTGCTAAAGCTTCAGGAGCGCAATGAGCAAAATCAGAACCTCATTGTTGAAGCAGTCTTACACTGGCTGCATATCCATTCTGGCTGGCTACTCATTTTTGATAATATGGACAATCTGTTAATAGCAGAACCATTTTTGCCAAAAGCAGGTTCAGGGCACATTCTCCTTACAACTCGTTCGCGCTCACTTGGTGGTATCGCCCAGTTTCTGGAGGTACAAAAAATGGAGCCAGAAACTGGGGCATTGTTGCTCTTGCGCAGAGCAAGCATTCTTCCCTTACAAGCCACCCTGGAACTGGCAACCAGAGATGACAATAAACTTGCGATGCTGATTACGCAAGAGCTGGACGGACTCCCGCTCGCCCTTGATCAGGCAGGTGCTTATATCAAAGAAACACCCTGCTCTTTGCAAGATTACCTGGCTCTCTACGAAGCACGTCGCCACACTCTTCTACAAACACGCGGAAATTTTGAGAAAGATTATCCTGCATCGGTAGCAACAACCTGGTCTCTCTCTTTTGAGAAGGTAGAAAAAACCAACTCAGCAGCATCAAAACTCCTGGATCTCTTTGCTTTTCTCGCAGCAGATGCCATTCCAGAGGGCATCCTCACTGAGGGAAACGCTCAGTTGGGCCTGGATCTTCAGGAAGTAGTAGCGGACCCGATAGAACTCAACGTGGCTATCAAAACCCTTCTTGCCTACTCGCTTGTACAACGGGACACTGATCTAGAAACAGACCTGCAGGTACTTGGTATTCATCGTCTGGTCCAGGTCGTAATCAAAGATACAATGAGTCAGCATGAGCAACAGACATGGATCCAGAGGGCAGTCCAGGCAATAGGGAAAACATTTCCTTATGTCAAATTTGACGTATGGCGAGCATGCGATCTCTGGCTGCCCCATGCCCAAATTTGTATTGATTATATTCACCAGAATCACATTCAGACGCTGGAAGTTGCGAGATTGCTGAACCAGACAGGTATGTATTTGCAAAAGCGTGGACGCGACGTTGAGGCCGAATTGCCACTCCAAAAAGCGCTAGAGGTAAAAGAGTCTCTGCTGGGAACTGAACATCTGGAGGTTGCAGAAAGCCTGAACATGCTGGCAGAGTTCTATAGATTTCAGTCAAAATATGCAGAGTCTGAACGGCTTCATAAGCGGGCATTGCTCATCAGGCAACACTGCCTGGGAGAGATGCATCTGTCAGTGGCAGAAAGTTTGAATAATCTAGCCTTTGTCTATCGAGCTGGAGGGAGATATATACAGGCGGAACCTCTCCAAAGGCAAGCATTGGAAATTAGAAAAAAAGAGTGGGGATTGGAACATCCAGGTGTGGCAGTCAGCCTGGACACTATGGCAGGACTCTTCAGAGCAATGGGGCAGTATTCAGAAGCAGAAGCATATTATCAACAGGCTTTAGAAATCAGAAAACGGACTCTCGATGAGAAACACCCATATATAGCGGTAAGCCTGAGCAATTTAGCCGGGTATTACCGTGCTCTGGAAAGGTTTGAAGAGTCCAAACTCCTGTACGAACAGGCTTTAGAAATCAGAAAACACATCTATCAATCTACTGAGCACCCAGAAATAGCCTTGAGTTTCCACGGATTAGCAGAAATCCACACCGAAATGGGAAACTATCAGGAGGCTGAGCATCTGTTTGATCAGGCATTACGGATCAAGGAACAAACACACGGCAAAGCTCATTGGGATGTTGCAAGAATGCTCAATGGCAAAGCCATACTGTTTGTCGATCTCAAAAGATATGAAGAGGCAGAAGCACTCTATAAACAATCATTAGCCATATGGAGAAAAACACCTGGCCTGGAAATAGCTGATGAGGAAGAGAATCTGAAAAATCTGGCGCTAGAAATTTTGGAGAAAGTACTGGGATTACATACCGATGTTGCAAGGAGCCTGGAACGCCTGGCTGTTCTCTATAGTAGCAAAGGAGAGGAAAAAGAAATAGAGCCTTTACTTGTTAGAGCATTGCAGATTAGAGAACAAGTGCAGGGACCAACACACATAAGCCTGATAAACGGTCTGAATACGCTGGCTGCATTGTATCTGGCACAGGGAAGGAGCGAAGAAGCTGCCACGCTTTCCCAACGAGCACAAAATATCATAATTCTTCCATGAGATGGTTGAAGTAACCCACAAAATAGTCGCCTGCGCAAACGCTATCTCACATAGGCAAACTCCTGGATGAGTATCGCTATGCTTCGTGCCAGCGTGATAGCTATATCCTGCCTTGCTGGAAAGCGGGCAGCAAGAAGGCTTCGAGGAGGCAATTATGCGGACAACACAGACAAATCTCAGTCTGGCTGAACAAAAACTGGCGGCTTTTGAGCAACTCCAACCGGAATTCGAGCGCTGTTTTAACTTCGTACAGGATATCCAGGGACAGAGGCGTTTAGTGGCCTTGCCAGTCAGCGAAACGGTGCGTTATTTGCACTCACTCTGGATCTGTGAGTGCAAAGATCGGCTGCTGAGTGTCTCAAAAACCATACCACGCTATGAAGGCTCCAACTGTCTGAAGCTCTTGCAACGCTGGCAAACAGGAGCAAGCTCTGAGGTCATAGCTTTTCTTCAGCATAAACTCGATGGAATGTTGTTTGCTGACCTGACCAGCCAGATCGAACTGGCACGCGGGACAAGAACAATGAACAAAGGGGCGTTCGAACGCCTCACGCACGGACGCCAGGTCCTGCTAAACCGGGACATCAACCTGACACAGGCTTTCGACGCTATCTTTGCTCTCTCAGAGCAGGATCTCATCCAGGAAGTACAAACGGCATGTGGAGCATTCGGGCATCGGCCTGAACAGATCGAGCAACAACTGGCCGAGATGGAGACACCACTGTATGCCTGTGTTCCGCACCAACTGCTGGCACAACGGAATATGCTGATCATGAACAAAGTGGGAGTCATCGTCATGACCTTACCCGACGATCTGCCTGGCAAGCGCTCAGAGAGCGTCATTCCTGCGAGAGTACCGGCCCTTGCTTTCGCCGAGTATGTCATCTCAGACTATCGCGAACTGACCGATGCCCCCTGAACAAACGGGAATCAGTGGCAAAAGTCTCAATTGATTGCATCTTCCCTTCGGGCGTGTTAGTATGACTTCGTCATGGATCAGCACAACAGTAAAACAACGATCGACGAGATCGATCAAAAGATCATTGAGGCATTGCAAATTGATGGGCGGCGACCTTTCACCAGGCTGGCAGCGGAGCTAGGCATTTCCGAAGCCAGCGTACGCCAGCGCGTCTCAAATCTCATCGCGACCCATGCAATGCAAATAGTCGCAGTAACGAACCCTGTGAAGCTTGGCTATAGCATGGCTAGCATGATCGGGATTCGGGTCAGCGGAGATAAACTTTTCGAGGTAGCAGAGAAGATCGCAGACTTTGACGAGATCATTTATCTCATTATTTGTGCTGGAAGTTTTGACCTGTTAGCCGAGGTCGTCTGCCAGGACAATGACCATTTCCTGCGTTTTTTAGCAGAGAAGCTGTATAAGGTGGACGGGATACAACAGACGGAGACTTTCATGTATTTGCGCGTGTGTAAACAAAACAACTGGGCGTTCCTATCACAGGCTCGTCTGCTGCCATCTCCAACTCAGCTTCCAAACGACTTTCCTGCACAAAAGCCCTGAGTGTCTGGCCAGGTCCCCCAGGAATATCTATGCAGGAAGAGTCTATAGTACTGCAACGTGAGAAAACATATGACAGCCCGCTACTGGCTGGTGTATAATAGCAACGCGTGCAACAGTGCTGAAAAAATTGTGGCGTAGTTCATAGCTCAGCACCGCCTCATCACCAATACTATATGCAGGAGAAAAACTAAAGGAGCGGCGCTCTTATGCAGCAAATGGAAACGCTGCCGTCGGGTACCATACTGCACGGACGCTACCGAGTCGAACGGGCCCTGGGCAGCGGCGGTTTCGGGCATGTGTATCTGTCGGTTGATTTGCAAACCAACACGCAGTATGCTATCAAGGAATATTTAGTAACCGGGGCGAATGGGAAGATTCAGTTAGAGCATGAAGCACAGGTTTTAAGTCAACTTCATCACCCCCATTTGCCTGCCTTTCTGTCCGCGTTTGATGAACGCGGCCATTACTATGTGGTCCTTGGCTATATCGAAGGCAACGATCTGACCGACTTTGTGCGAGTCGTACGTCAGAAAAATGAGATTATTCCCATAGCTCGCTTGCTAGAGTGGATGCTCTCTATTTGCGATGCAGTTTCCTTCCTGCATAGTCAGCACCCCTCAATTATCCATCGAGATATCAAACCCGATAACATTCGCATTACCCCGAATGGGACCGCGACTCTGGTGGATCTGGGCAATGCGAAAACCGCGGCAGACGGGGCCAGAACGCTGTTCTTTATTCGCCACCAGGGCACACCTGGCTATGCTCCTCTCGAACAGTATCCAGGTGGCAGCGGCACTGATGAGCGTTCCGATGTCTATGCGCTGGGTGGTACGCTGTATTTCGCACTCACTGCTCACGAGCCGCCCAGTGTCTCAGCACGCAATCAATCATTACAGCAAAAACAGGTAGATCTGCCCACATTGCAAGAGCGCCTGGCACAAAACCCGCCTGATGGACCCCAGGAGGCGCGTCAATTCCGCCTGGGCGTCTCTAAACCAGCCAAACCAGCGCCACGCCACTCGCGCCACCTGGCGCAGTTGGGCCAGCTCCCTCCTGAATTATTGCGCAAATTGGATGCGATCATTCAGCGCGCTATGGCGATGAAACCCAAAGATCGCTATCAGACTGTCGCGGATCTGAGCAATGATCTGAAAATGGTGATCAAAGCGCTGCCTGCTTCGACAACACCTCCTGTTGTCAATGGACGCCCGGTTGATCCACATAGCACCCAGCCCGACCTTCCCATGCTTTACGAGGCCCTACAAACGCAAACGGCGCAGAACCAGAACGCGTCCGCTCCGGTTCAGACACCCCCGGTTCAGACGCCCAACGCTACCAGTATCCGTTGCCCACGCTGTAGCACTGAATTACCTCAGTCGGCCACATACTGCCCACGCTGTGGAAATTCACTCCAACAACCCCAGCAGCCCAGAAACCAGTCTGGAGCTAACCCGAACTATCCTGATCGAGGTATTCCACAATCTCTGCAAGGCCATGATATCTCCGCGGAGGAGACAATGCTGATCCCGCCGGGCACAGTGCCACAGGAGATGCTGGATCAAACATATCGCAAGCCTTCAGCGGCCCAGATTGCGCCTCGGCCAGCGGCAAACAATGCCCAGACGATTGCCGCCGCGACGCGTCAGCAAATGTTGAAAACGCCATCTCAACCCATTCCGGCGATACAACCCCAGCCACAACCATATAATGCTCCGTCCAAAGCGCCCCGGCCAGGCACACAATCAAACATCAAACCATTTATCGCCGCGCCCGCACCCACGGCAAATCGTCAGATGCAGCCTGCTGTCTCTCCATCACCCATTCCCCCGGCTGGTGGCACAAACTCACAACAACAGAGCAATGCCGGGCGCAATATTCTGGTAGCTGTGGTGATCATTCTGGTCGCCTTGCTGATTATTATGCTGCTTCTGCTGGCATTTCTCCATAACCACGGATAGCCCATCTGTTGAAGAGCGACAGACAAACGCTGTCTGTAATGCTCTTCTTGCGTTGAATGAGCCACTTCTTCCATTCTGGACGCCTGAATGTTCTGGCGTTTTTCTGTTGAGCATGCAGTATAATACGTTCCAGGACGGGCTATCCAATAAGAGAGAGCCTGAGCGCCCGTCAGAAAGCGAGAAACATAGCTATGGATTTCAGCAGACAAGTAACCGGCGCCTGCCGCTTGATTGACCGCTGGCTGGCTTATAATGTCGCCATGGAACGTATTCCTGGTCTATCGGTGGGCATTGTCTATCAACAGCAGGTGGTTTTTCAACGAGGATATGGCTATGCGGACCTGGCAGGAGAAACAAAGGCCAGCGCGACTACCTGTTACCGCATCGCTTCTTTCTCTAAAGTTTTTACGACTATCGCGATCCTCCAATTAGTGGAACAGGGGCTGCTACAGCTTGACGAGCGCGCACAGCACTATCTGCCATGGCTGCAATCAACACACGATGATCGTGTAGCACAGATCACGATTCGCCAGTTATTGACCCATACGTCCGGGCTCAAACGCGACGGAGAAACGACTCACTGGGTTGATTTTCGCTTTCCGGCTCTGGAAGAAATTCAGCAGCAGGTTGCAGCAAGTCCTATGGCCTATACACCAGCCATAACATGGAAATATTCAAATTTTGGCTATACGCTGCTGGGCGAGATTATCAGAGTGGTTTCGGGCCAAGCGTATGAAACATATGTGCAGTAACATATTGTGCAG
>Ga0265338_10009305_pt1 | contig 11741 bp, 13 predicted proteins | sample 42126metaG_FD_193579 | JGI IMG/M metagenome (GOLD analysis project Ga0265338, IMG submission 193579) | Rhizosphere microbial communities from Carex aquatilis grown in University of Washington, Seatle, WA, United States - 4-21-26 metaG | ecosystem: Host-associated > Plants > Roots > Rhizosphere... | reverse complement strand
CGGGATATAGCGGCGATGTCACTTTCAGCGGAATGTATGCGTAGGCAAGATCGGGCGCCAGCGCCTCATTCAGCGGCGCACCCGACCGCGTCACACAGCCGGTGAGCAGCACAAGCAGAGCAAGGCTGAGAACGGCCTGCCGCTTAGAACGGAATTTCGTCATCCAGCTCGCTGCGATCAAAGCTGGCCGGAGCATCGCTGCCGCCTTGCGAAACACGCGCCGAACCGCCGCCACCGGCAAAGCTGCTGCCGCCTTCGCCGCGGGCATCGAGCAGCACCAACTCGCCGCGGAAGCGGTTCAGCACCACCTCGGTCGAGTATTTCTCCTGCCCGTCTTTGTCGGTCCATTTGCGGGTGGTGAGCTGGCCTTCGAGATAAACCTTGGAGCCCTTCTTCAGATACTGCTCCGCCACTTTGGCGAGGTTTTCGTTGAAGATCACCACACGGTGCCACTCGGTCTTTTCCTTGCGCTCGCCCGAGGCCTTATCGCGCCAGGATTCCGAGGTCGCCACCGACAGGTTCACGATCGGTTCACCCGACGTCATCCGCCGCACCTCGGGATCGCGCCCGAGATTACCGACCAAAATCACCTTATTCACACTGCCTGCCATGATGACACCCTTTACCGGACAAGAGGGCCGGACCTTAGCGCGGCGCCGTTCGTTCCACGTGCGGGAACTTAGCCTATGTTCTTATTATGTTCTCATAAGTGGAGTCAATCCCCAACAAATTGGCCCCAACAAATTGGGACCCACAAATCGGTCCCAGCAAATACGGTCCCACTTGTCGCAGGGTCATGCAGCATTGGCTTGGCTGGGGTAATCTGAGCCGCCATGAGAGGCCGCAAGGCGCCTTTCAGCACGGCGGGGGCAGAGCATGTTTCAACGCATTTTTCCCAAACAGATCGACAACCATTTTCCTGGCCATTGGCTGGCGCAGGTGATTTTCGCGCTCCTGATCTTGGCGCGCGGCGCCATGGGGTTCAATTCCATCCTCCTCACGCATGACGTTGTGACCAAGGCCGATGGCATTCCTCTCGACAGCTACGGCGCGCCGGCGGCTGCTGCGGTGCTGCTGTTGTTCAAGATTACCGGGCTGCTGATTGTGCTTTTGGCCCTGCTCGGCCTTCTCGCTTTGATCCGCTACCGCGCCATGATCCCGCTGCTTTATCTGGTGCAGATCATACAGATCGGTGGCAGCAAATGGCTCGCGATGGCCTATCCCGTCACGCGCAGCAGCGCCATCGCCATGGGCGTTCCCATCGTCCAAATCATGATCGCTTTGGCACTGCTCGGCTTTGTCCTCTGCCTGATCAAGCGCCGAACGCCGTAACCGCCCTCAGCGCAGCAGCCGCATTTCGAGAAGGCGCGCCAGGATCAACAACACCAATGTGAGCACGGCGCCGATCACCACCACCGGCCAAGCCGCTGCCCCTGCCCCGGCGCCGAGAGCAGCCGCGGTCCAAATCGCCGCCGCCGTGGTCAGCCCATCCACAGAGGTCTTGTGATGCACGATCACCCCGGCGCCCAAAAAGCCAATGCCGGTGAGCACGCCTTGGATGACGCGTGAGGAGGCGTTGGCGTCACCCGGTGCCAGGATCATCATGGCGATGGCCGCTCCCAACGAGACCAGACCAATGGTCCGCATGCCGGCCGATTTGTGCAGCAATTCGCGATCAAGCCCGATCGCCGCGCCGAGCAAAGCCGCCACCCCAAGCCGCAGAAAGATTTCAGGCCAAGCCATGCTTCCCTCCAAACGGCGCAACACGGCATTATAGCCCGCTACCCTGCGCCGCAAAGAGCCCATCCTCGCAGACTTACGGACTCTACTTAGGCGCGCCTGTGGGTATATGCCGAGCCTATTGTCGGCGCCGCCAACTGTTACGGTTCGCTCACGGCAGGAGGGCGCTTTTCCTCCCTTGGAGTGAGCCTTATGGTGAAACGAGCTTCTTTGATTTTGGCAACCGCGATCCTCGCCCTTGGCGCGATGACCTCATCGGCCTATGCGGATCGCTGTAGCGGACGCAATCACAACACCGGCACTGTGGTCGGCGCCGTCGGCGGCGGTCTCATCGGCAATGCCATCACCCATGGCAGCGCGGTCGGTGTGGTCGGTGGTGCAGTGGCTGGCGGCTTGGCAGGCAATGCCATTCAACGCGATGGCGATTGCAACCGCGGCGGGCGTCAGCCGCGCCACAAAGTCTATTATTACGACCGCGATCACCACCGCCAGTACCGTTACGAATAGCCGCTCACATCTTCACTTCGGCATGCACACGGCCTTCAGCGGAGACGGTGGCGACAAAGCCGTCTTTGCTCCAGCTTAAAGTGACGGGCCCGAAAGCCTGCACCTCGCCGCTTATCGTCACCACATTGCCTTGCGGCTTGGCCAGCGCCGCCGAGACTTGGCTCTGCATCGCTTTGATCTGACCACCAACGTTAAATTGCAACGCCTGCTCCATAGCCTTGGCAAGATCGCCGCCCGCCAGCCCGCGCATCGCACTCAGCATCCAATTCTGCGTCAGCACGTCGTAATGGATTCGGGTGATGCGGATGGTCTGGCTCTGTGCATCGAACTCCGGCACACCGCGCAAATAGCCGCTGCCGCAACCGCTGAGCGCATCGACCGGATCCCAATTCTCGGCAATGCAAAAGCCCGCTTCGATCACCACATCCTGGCCGGAGGGCATGATCTTCAGTGCCGTGATGTTCAGCCGGTGGCTGCCGACGCGCGGCGGATTTTTCGCCAACGCCTCCAGCGCCAGCTTCGCCGCCACCTCATAAGGCAGGACCGCCGGCACGCTGACGGCGAAATGATTGGACGGGCCATGCAGCGGCGCGGGCGGCGGCAAAACCGTCGGCGTCAACGAGGGCCGCTCATCGGAGGTCACCAGCCGCGCCCGCACATCGATGCCAAGCCCCATCGTCAGCGCATTATTGGCCACATTTGGCAGACCGACGCGAATTTGCTCCGGCTGCAACAGAAGCCACGTCGTTGGCTTGGTGTTCAGCCTGATCGGCGCGAAAACACCGGCCCAAAGCTGCGCCACTTGCTTTTGCTGGGCCAAAGCGGGCGCCATCTGCGCATCGATCTGGCTGAGCAAAGGCCGTGATAACAACTCGGCATTGCTGTTCCAGAGCTGCGCCACATCGGTGTCGAGCGGCCCCAGCTTGATGCGCCCATTCTGAAATTGCACCGAGCCGCCGGTATTGGGCCGGATCGACCAATCAGAGCCCAGCGCGATAGCGGTGGAGGCATTAAGCTGGCCTGCCGTGTTGACGCCCGCGTTCAACATGGAAAGTGGTCCCGGCAAGGCAATGCTGGCGGACACGGCGAAAGGCACGCCCAGCACCAGCGCCCCATTGCGGCCCGACACCGTGATAGGTCCGGTGCGCGTGGCCGAAAGCGTCGTCAAGCAATCGCCGATGAAGCAGTGCAGCTTTTGGTTTTGCAAATTGGCAAAGCGCTGCGGCGTCTTGTCGTTGACGAGGCGCGACAGTTCGTCGAGCGGAATGGAGAGCGTCGCACTCACGGTGGAAACCGGCGGCGGCAAGGCAACGGGCGGCGGCGTCAGCGCGGGCGGCGGCGCCGAGGTCTGAGATATCCCGCCGCAACCAGCCAAGAACAATGCGCCCAACAGCGCTCCGATCCGCACATTTTTCATAATGCAACCCGCACAGCAATTTGCCGGGAACTTAAGCGCGTGAGCGTGACGGTGCAACGCAGCAAGGCGCGCGCCGCCTAAACTTTACGACACCTTAGCAAGATAGCTTCAGTTATAGAGGACTGTCGCTTCAACGTGACATTCGTTGGTCCATCGCGTCGCGATGTGCGACGTTCCGTAATCCGGCGGGTTCGTGCCCGGCGTCGATAATCCCGAAAGCCCGGCCTGAAACCACAAAGGGCCATGCTCATCCACGCGGTGGAAGCGAACCGTTACGCTCCTACCGTTGCCCTCCTCGAACACATATTGAAAATAGGGGCGTGTCTCGGCCTCGCCGTTATCATCGACAAATGACGAGCGTGCCCAGCTCATTCCCACAAACTTAGCATCACGGACATGCGGCTCGGTCTGCAAAACGCCAAGCATGCATTGCGTCGTGGCCTCGAATGGCGGCAGTGGCGGCTTTGCAGGCTTCGCCGACGCGGCCCCCGCGACCATGACCGCGAACGCCGCACCGCCAAACACAACATTCCGCATAACAGCCTCCCCCTCGGAACAGAACTATCGCTTGTGACTTTCCTGACCTTCTTGTCATGGCCCGCAACTGCGGGCCATCCAGCTCTCGCGGCACATCTGCTTCAAGAAATGCTTGAATAGCAATATTGAGAGTGGAGCAACACCAACTGGATGGCCCGTTGTAACGGGCCAAGACAAATAGTGTTTAGGCCATAAGCGATAGCCTCCACTCAGCACTAGGCGAGAGTATACTCCGTTACGACACCTTGGCGAATAAGGGATCTATCGCCTGGTCGAGCAGCGGTTCCAATTCTTTGGCACCGTATTCGCTCAGATGATGTTCGTCGCGATAAAGCGGAATACCATCTTTGCGCACGGCGCAATGACCGTTCCGGCACAGGTATTGGTGCGGATATACCGCCGTCACGCCCTTCCTTGTGGCCATGGCGTGAAACAGCGGCAGCACGGCGGCTTCGCGTTCGTAGAATTGCCGCGCCGGTGGCAGCACCACCGGCTTGTGCTCCATCTCCAGCCGCGCCAGCACTTGCGGCACGGTCCAGCCGATTTCGGGCACTGGTCCCACCAGCAACACCTGCCGCCCATCGGCGCGCAGCGCCGCAATGGTGCGCTTCAGACCGCGCGCAAAAATCGCCGCATTATCGGACGGCTTCAGCGCCTGGGCTTTGTCATCGCCAATGGCGACAAAGCCGTTGCCTTCGTTGCCATAGGCTGTGCCTTGCGCCGCCTTGCCCCAGCGCGCCATCAAAATGACGGTGGTGATCTCTTTGTGGCGCAGGATCATCGCCAGCACGCGATCGTTGAAGGCCCGGCATTCCGGCACATCATAGCGATCCACCCCCACCAGCGGCACGCAGCTCGGCGAGCCTGCAAAGAGGCCGCGGCGGTGATGACGGCTGGCGATGGCGGCCACCGGCGTCAAAATCGCTTCGGCATGGCTGTCGCCCCAGAGCACGAAACTGGCAGGCTGGTTTTCGGCACCGATGCCGCAGAGCCGCTGCACCGAAACATCTTTGGGCGCGACACCGAAACAGCGCTCCGGCGCGCGGGGCGCCTCCACAACCGCGATGGCCACCACCTTGGCATCGAAACGGCCAGGCAGGCCTTTGGTCGCCAGCGCCACGCCTGCGAACAAACACAGTGCCGCCATCGCCGCCCCTGCCAAAGCAAAGAGCGGCTTTCGCGGCAGCGCCTCTTTGCGGCGGAAGGGTTGCTCGACAAATTTCCACGACAGCACCGAGAGCGCAAACGTCAGCGCCACGCATCCGGCCACTTCTAAGCCCTGCGGCGCGCGCGCCAACAGATGCGAAGCGAAAACCCAGACCGGCCAATGCCACAAATAGAGCGAGTAGGAGATCAGCCCGACAAAGACGATGGGCCGCCAGCTTAAAGCTCGCGACACCGCATTCTCCGCCCCCGCCGCAATCAGCAGCACCGCCCCCAAACACGGCAGCACCGCGCCCGGACCCGGAAAGGCGCTGGCAGGCGATAGCGTCAGCGCGCTGAAAGCGATTATCGCTAGACCGAGAAAGGCGATGGCAGATGTGAAATTGGCTGTCATCCCGGGCGAGCATCCGGCGCGAAGCAACGGATGAGAGACCCGGACCCCACTCAGCCATTGCTCAGATGTCCAAGTGGGTCCCGGATCGCGCCCATATACCAGATGACGAAGCCAATCGAGGCGCGCCCGGGATGACACATTGGGCGACGAAAGGATCGCCAGCCCCGCCCCCAGCAAAAACTCCCAGAAGCGATACGGTGCCAAATAGAACGCTGTGGTCGGTGCCGCCGCCACTGCCCAAACACTGGCGCCAAAGGACAGCACGGCCATCACGCCCAGCACCGCCATGCGCCAGCGCGGCGCCCAACCACGCATGGCAAACAACACCAGCGGAAAGACGAGATAGAACTGTTCCTCCACCGCCAGCGACCAGGTGTGCAGAAGCGGCTTGGAAGCCGAGGCCGCATCCCAGTAACCGGAGGTGGCATTGAAAAAGATATTCGACCAGAACAGCGCCGCCGCCGCCGCGCTCATCGCAAAGCGCTGCATATCCGCCGGGAACAACCACAGGCTGGCGGCCATGGCGCTTGCGCCCAGCATCGCGAACAGGGCCGGAAAGATCCGCCGCACCCGCCGCTCATAGAATTGCACCAGGCTGAAGCGCCCCTCGGCCAACTCGCGATCCAGAATACCGCCAATCAAGAAGCCCGAGATCACGAAGAAGATGTCGACACCGATAAAACCGCCGGAAATCCCGCCTATCCCGTAATGGAAGGCGATCACCAGCGTCACCGCCACGGCCCGCAAGGCATCGATGTCGGCCCGATGGGGCAAAGGCGTTGAATCTCGGCGCATGGCAACTACATGGAAGGCGTGGGCGTTTGCCCAACTTATCCAGGCTGCCTATTGTTCCTTTACGCCAAAAGTGCGGCATGGACGCATGCGATCGTTCCCTATATGTTCCTGACTCTTTTCCGGTGGGCATGGCGGGGTTGCAGAATGGGCTCTTCCTCCTGCCAAGAAGCGGGTTCAGGTACTGACCAAAGGGTACGGATTACAGGATCATGCAAAAAAACATCGTTGTCCGCGGGGCGCGCGAGCACAATCTGAAGAATGTCGATGTCGAAATCCCGCGCGACAAGTTGACCGTGATGACGGGCCTTTCCGGCTCCGGCAAGTCCTCATTGGCGTTCGACACCATCTATGCTGAAGGCCAGCGCCGCTACGTGGAATCGCTCTCGGCCTATGCCCGCCAGTTCTTGGAGCTGATGTCGAAGCCTGACGTCGATCACATCGATGGCCTCTCGCCCGCCATCGCCATCGAGCAGAAGACGACCTCCAAAAATCCGCGCTCCACGGTCGGCACCGTCACCGAGATTTACGATTACCTGCGCCTTTTATTCGCGCGCGTCGGCGTGCCCTATTCGCCCACCACGGGCCTACCCATCGAAAGCCAGACCGTCAGCCAGATGGCCGATCGCATCTTGGCGCTGCCCGAAGGCACGCGGCTTTATCTCAACGCCCCCATCGTGCGCGGCCGCAAAGGCGAGTACCGCAAGGAATTTGCCGAGCTGCAGAAGAAGGGCTTCCAGCGCGTCAAGGTCGACGGTAAGTATTTCGATATCGCTTCCGTGCCCGCGCTCGACAAAAAGCTGAAGCACGATATCGAAGTGGTGGTGGACCGTATCGCGGTCAAGGCAGACATCGGCAATCGCTTGCCGGATTCGCTGGAGACCGCGCTGGGGCTTTCCGATGGTCTCGTCATCGCCGAATTCGCCGATGAGAAAGACAAAGACGGTAAGCAGCGCCAATTGATGATGTCGTCGAAATTCGCCTGCCCTGTTTCCGGCTTCTCCATTCCGGAGATCGAGCCGCGTCTATTTTCTTTCAACAACCCGCACGGCGCCTGCCCCGCTTGCGACGGCCTGGGCACCCAGCTTTATTTTGACCCCGCTTTGGTGGTGCCGGATGAAAGCCTCACTTTGCGCACCGGCGCGCTGGCGCCTTGGCACAAATCAAATTCGCCTTATTACCTGCAAACCCTGGAAGCGTTGGGCAAGCATTACAAGTTTTCGCTCACCGTGCCGTGGGAAGACCTGCCCAAGCGCGTTCACGACATCCTCCTCTATGGTTCGGGCGGGGACGAAATCAAATTCATTTATGACGACGGCATGCGCCGTTACGAGGCCAAGAAAACCTTCGAAGGCGTCATCCCCAATATGGAGCGGCGCTTCAAGGAAACCGATTCTGCTTGGATCAGAGAGGAACTCGAACGCTTTCAAGATGCCAGCCCTTGCGAGGTCTGCAAAGGCTATCGCCTGAAACCGGAAGCCCTCGCCGTGAAAATCGGCGGCCTGCATATCGGGCAAGTCTGCGAAAAATCGATCAAGCTCGCCGACATCTGGTTTCGCGATATCGACAAGCAATTGACCAAGCAGCAAAAGGAAATCGCCGCTCGAATCTTAAAAGAAATTCGCGACCGGCTGAAATTCCTCGTCAATGTCGGCTTGGAGTATCTTTCGCTGTCTCGTTCTTCCGGCACGCTTTCGGGCGGCGAAAGCCAGCGCATTCGCCTCGCCTCGCAAATCGGCTCGGGGCTGACCGGCGTGCTTTATGTGTTGGACGAGCCTTCCATCGGTCTGCATCAGCGCGACAACGTCAAACTGCTGGAAGCATTGCAGCGCTTACGCGATCTCGGCAATACCGTAATCGTGGTGGAGCATGATGAAGAAGCCATCCGCACTGCCGATCATGTCATCGATATGGGCCCTGGCGCCGGCATTCATGGTGGCCACATCATCGCTGAAGGAACCCCTGAAGACATCATGGCCAATCCCAAAAGCCTCACCGGAAAATATCTGGTGGGGCTGGAGCAGATTCCCCTGCCCGCCAAGCGCCGCCCGGCAGTGCTGAACCGCTGGCTGAAAGTGGTCGGTGCCAAGGGCAACAATTTGAAAAACGTCACCGCGTCGATTCCGCTCGGCACGCTGACTTGCATCACCGGCGTATCCGGCGGCGGCAAATCCACGCTGACTATCGAGACCTTGTTCAAAGCCGCTTCGCGCAAACTCAATCAAGGTCGCGAACATCCCGCCGCGCATGACCACATCGAAGGCCTCGAATATCTGGACAAGGTGATCGACATCGATCAATCGCCGATTGGCCGCACGCCGCGCTCCAACCCCGCCACCTATACCGGCGCCTTCACGCCCATCCGCGATTGGTATGCGGAGCTGCCGGAATCCAAAGCCCGCGGTTACGCGCCGGGACGTTTCTCCTTCAATGTGAAGGGCGGGCGCTGCGAAGCCTGCCAAGGCGACGGCGTCATCAAAATCGAGATGCACTTTCTGCCCGACGTCTATGTGCAATGTGATGTCTGCAAAGGCAAACGCTACAATCGCGAAACGCTGGATGTGAAATTCCGCGATTACTCGATTGCCGATGTGCTCGACATGACGGTGGAAGCCGGTGCCGAGCTTTTCAAGGCCGTGCCCGTGATCCGCGAGAAGCTGGACACCTTAAAGCGCGTCGGCCTGGGCTATATCAATATCGGCCAGCAAGCCACCACGCTTTCCGGCGGTGAAGCCCAGCGCGTCAAACTCTCCAAAGAACTCGCGCGCCGCGCCACCGGCCGCACACTTTATATTCTGGACGAACCCACCACCGGCCTGCATGTCCATGATGTGAAGAAGCTCTTGGAGGTGCTGCACGAACTGGTCGAAAACGGCAACACGGTGGTGGTGATCGAGCACAATCTCGAAGTCATCAAAACGGCAGACTGGCTCGTCGATCTCGGCCCCGAAGGCGGCGACGGCGGCGGCGAAATCATCGCCCAAGGCACGCCGGAAGAGGTGGTGAAGGTGGCAAAGAGCTACACCGGGCAATACTTAAAGCCGCTACTGAAAGGCATCGCCCCGGGCAAGGTCACGGCGAGCGCGAAGAAGAAGGGGTAAAATCCATTGTCATTCCCGGCCGAACCCCCGTAGCGCGCGAGCGCGAAGGGGGTGACGGGAAGGGAACCTAGGTCGTCGAACAGTTGGACTGGAGGGCGCTATGACCAGAACCTTCGTCAAATTCATCCGCGAAGGCCGCTATGCCGCCGAAGTGGCTGTTGACTTGATCGAAGACGAAACCGGTTGGTCGCCCTATCTGTCGCTGAACGACGCCAAGAAGTTGGACGCCGTGCGCGCGGCGCTACAGGCGGGTGACATTGCCGCCGCCACCAAGCTCGCCCGCGTCTACGCATTGCAGCCGGTGAAGACGTAAACGGAAAATTTGGGGTAAACGAGCACAGTCCTGGCCCCGCTTTTCCTGGCGCAATCTCTTATGCTATGGTGGGATTATGGGTACCGTCGAAGAAATCCTCAAGGCCGTTGAGCAGCTACCGCCTGAAAAGCTCGCCGAATTTCAAATTCGGTATGAGGAATTGGCGGCTGCGCTGTTTGATGCGCAGATTGAACGCGATGCCTTGAGTGGTAAGCTCGATAAGCTGGTGGAAAAATCCGAAGAGGATTTTCGGGCGGGGCGTTTCCGGGAGTTCTGAAGCTTAGCTGGCCAGCCGGTTATAATCTTCGTGCGACCCAATCCAGTGCCAGCGCATATCTCCATCGACCTCTGTCGCGAGTGCGCGATAATGTGCTCCGATGCGAACACTCCAGAAACGGCCCACCTTCTTCAACTGCAGTGACGGGTGGCGCGGATTTTCCTTCAACAGTGCAAAGTTTTTGTCGGCGAGCGCGCGCACGGCTTCCGGTAAGTGGTCATAGAGGTCCCAGAAACTTGCGCTCGCAGAGTGTTTCATCCCGTTTTTCTCACAAACTCAAGTCGACCGATCTCACCAGGAAATGCAGCCCCTTCTTTTAGCCGCCACATAAATTGGGCTTGGACATCGCAGCCCAAGATCTGTGCGAGAAATACGGCGTGCCTCCAAGCATCATTGGCGTCCTGACCCTGAACGGAAAACCCAACATCCGACAGAAAATGGAACCCCTCATCAGTCTTTCGTCCTTTGATCAAATTTAGTGGCGAGATCGCATCCAACGCGTCGTAGTCTCCAAAAGTGCTGAAGCCGTGCCGCAAGAGCGCATCGAGTAGCCCGTTCCAATTAGGGTTAGGTAGAGGCGTGCCAGCGACGCTCGCCACCATGAGCTTGGTGTGCGTCAAACTGGGTGGATTGAGCGGGTCGAACTGCCTCCCGGAGTTGTTGAGCTCTATCGCTACCGTGGCCGGACGTGGCTCTTCTTGTGCCTCAAAGTTGTCCAGCAATCGCGTAATGACTGAGTCAAACGTGTCCTCAAGCGGCTCCGCAAGACGCTTGAGCCGCGTAACCGTCTGATCCGAAAGGGATACCTGCTTTGACACTGAAAATCTCTTCGGTATTTCGGTAGGTACATTAAGGTATTTTGGTATTCCCGTCAAGCGTGTTCCCATAGCTCGGCTATAGACTCTATTTTTCGCCTGACACACACGACCTGGAGCCGAACATAACTATTCAGGCATTTGACAGCCGCTTGAAGCGCTTGGGGGCAGAGTGACAACCCTCCCCGTCAGGCCCGGCCATGACGATGGGGTGAAGCCCTCACCCCACCTCCACCAGAACCTCGCCCGCGTCGAGCGCGGCGACGATCTCCGGCAGTGCCGCTATCACTGCCGCGATCAACGCATCATTCGAAACATTGCCGAGGCGCAGCCAGATTACGGCGGGGCCGCGTTCGGCACCCAGCCGCAACGCGGCGAAATCGGCGTCTTTGGTGATCACTGCCGCTTTTTCCTTCGCGGCGAATTTCCAAATTTCGCGATCCGGCGCGGTCAGCAGCCCGCATTCGTAAACATGTACAGCGTCATGGCCCGCGCGCTTCAGCGCTTTCACCAGCCGCGGCGGCAGTTGTGCATCGAGCAGGAACTTCACGTGCGGATAACGCGATGGCAGGTGGCGCTGGCGCCATAGGCCAAGGCCGCATCGATGTCGGCGCCCTCCAGATAGGGATAATCCTTCAGCACCGCCGCTTTGGTCATGCCGCTGGCGAGCAGCCCCAGCACATC
>Ga0265338_10009304_pt1 | contig 11741 bp, 5 predicted proteins | sample 42126metaG_FD_193579 | JGI IMG/M metagenome (GOLD analysis project Ga0265338, IMG submission 193579) | Rhizosphere microbial communities from Carex aquatilis grown in University of Washington, Seatle, WA, United States - 4-21-26 metaG | ecosystem: Host-associated > Plants > Roots > Rhizosphere >... | reverse complement strand
CCGCGACTAGCCCCAGGGCCAACATTGTGAAAACCACACCCGCCAGGACCATCGGATCCTTCGGCGCGGCCTGGTATACGATGTACGAAAGCACTTTCGAAGCCAGAACGCCCAGCACCATGCCGGCTACCGATCCCAGAGCCAGCACCGTAAACGCTCGACCCAGGGCCGCACGCAATACCTGGCTGCGCCGCGCACCGAGCGCCATTCGAATGCCCAGTTCGCGCAGCCGCTTGCTCACGGTGTAGGAGGCCATGCCGAAGATTCCTGTCACTGCCAGCATGGCGCCCAGCATCCCCAGCACTCCGAGCGCAACTGTAGCTACCCGGGCAGCAAACAACGCCCAGCTCATCTCGTGGTCCCACGTCCTCACAATCAATGGCAGGCCCCCATCGAGCCCGCGGATGGTGCGCTCGAGGGCGCTGGAAATCTCTGCCGGATCACGGTTGGACCGCACCAGCAGGAAGGTGCCGCTCGACTGGCGCTGCAGAAACGACTGGAACATGGCGGCTTGCTGATCCTCGGTAAGGGTGCGGTATTTGCCATTTTCGACAACGCCGACTACCTCGCCCCGCGCTCCGCCGCCTTGAAACTTGAAATGGCCGCCGATTGCCTTCTGCACCGACCCGAAGACTTTAACGGCAAACTCGCGGTTCACCAAGACCACGTTCGGAGCGTTCTTGTCGTCAGCGAACGTCAGATCGCGCCCGGCCAGCAGAGTAGTGCCAGCGGCGGCAAGGTAGCCCGGCGAAATGTTGTAGGTCATCGCATCGGCGGTCACGTTGGTCGGCCTGAAATCTGTCGTGCTGTCGGAATATACAAATTCGTCGCCACCACCAACGCCCAGCGGAAGGTGGTCCACATAGCCAACCGATTCTGCGCCAGGAATGCCTTTCGCCGCATCCAGCATGCGCCGCTGCATTTGTACCGCCCGGTCTTCCGTGTAGCCTCCACTGCGCATGTCGGCCTCTCCCAGCATCACGGTCTGCGGCCGAAAGCCGAAGTCGCTGTGCATTGAGCGCGTCAGGCCACGCCATGCCACCAGCGAAGAGGTAACCAGCACGGCACAAATAGCAATCTGAACCGCCAGCAGAACGTCCCGCAACGTTACTCGTCTTAGGCCAGGCACCGTTGCGGAGCCCGTGCGAATCACCTGCCATGGATCGGCCCGCATTACTTGCTGCACAGGCATGATGCCGAACAGCAGGCCGCTGGCGACCGCAAGCAGCAGCGCCACAACATACGTCCAGGCATCCGGATTCACCGGTAGGTTGATAGGAATATCGGGCATGGGCTGCCAGGCACTCAGCACCTGCAAAATCGCGACGCCTCCCGCCATCCCCAGCGCTCCTCCCACCACTGAAATGAGCACGGCCTCTGTCAGCATCTGGCGCAGAATCAGTCCGCGCCTGGAGCCCAGCGCCAACCGCATTGCCGTTTCCTTCGCTTTGTCCGCCGTTCGCGCCGCAAACAGGCTTCCAAGATTGGCGCAAGCAGCCAGCAGAATCAAGCCCGCCAGCAGCATTAACCCAGACATGAACGCACGGGCCGGACGGCCAAGCATGTCTCCGATCAAACCTGGGCGCGCCAGAGAGAACTTTATGCCATCGTCGTCTGCGGGATAGGCCTTCGACAGCCATGCCCCCAGGGTATTCAGATCCTGGGTGGCTTGCGCAGCCGTCACACCCGGCTTCAAATGTCCAACCACAAATACGCCATGGTTGCCGCGATACTCCATCTGGTTGTAGCCGCAGATGGCAGGCTGCTGCATCATCGGAATCCACATTGCCGGCGAGAAGAACAGTTCCGTTCCCCGAAACGCCGGCGGCGCTACACCGATAATAGTGAGCTGGTGTTTGTTGATAAGCACCGGACGCCCCACCACCCCCGGGTCGTCATGAAAATGCGCATGCCAGTATGCGTAACTCAGCACTACGTACGGAGCGCTGTCTTGCCCTTTCTCATCGGAGGCGTGGAAAAAGCGCCCCAGGTACGGCTGAATCCCAAGCCCATCGAAGTAGTTTCCGCTGGCCATGTACGGCCACGCCGTCGTCGCATTTCCGCCCGTATCCACGCCAACCGGCCCGACGATGTCGTAGAGCACCATGTTCTCAAATGTCCGATTCCGATCGCGCAGATCGATATAGTCGAGATACGACTGCGACGCAAAATCGAAATGCTGCACTAAATAGAGATTCCGCGCATTCGGCACATTCACCGGCCGTAGCACCACGGCGTTCATTACGCTGAACACCACCGCGTTAGCCCCAATCCCCAGCGCCAGTGTCAGGATCGCTGTAATCGCAAATCCGGGCGATTTCCTCAATTGCCTTATCGCAATTCTCAGTTCGTTTTTCATTGGGTTTGCCTTGAACAAAAATACGACTCCGCCCTGTAGTTAGTTCCATTTAACTGCTGGCTTTGTTTCAAGACCGAAGCACCTGCTGCTTGCCGAATTCTTGACTGATCAGGAACGAGGGGCCGCCTTCTCACCGTTTTCCCGTGCTTCGGCGAGGCTCCGGTTGTATCACCGGCTAACCGTCAATGATCGTTTGAACAACATCCCGCACGCCTCAGGCGACAAAACAACGGGGCAGCCCGAAGGCTGCCCCGTTGTTGTCTGTGGTTGAAAAGTTTCTACGGCAGGTAGTAGCGGAGCGACGTCCAGAACATGTTGTCGATGCCCTTGGCGCCGATACCGGTTGTGGTACCGGAAGCAGGCGCGCCTGACCATCCTTCGCGCACTGCATATCCATATTGGAAGCCCTGGCGGAAGCGGCCGTGGTCACCCTTGTAGATGTCATACCACCATCCACCGGTAACTTCCTGCACATCGCGGTTCTGAGCGCCGCAGGAGCCGCCGGGCAGGAAGCCCGTGGATCCGCCGGTGTTGTAGCCGGGTGCGGCGATCGAAGTGCAGCCCGAGTTGGAGAGCATACGCGATCCGTAACCCACCGCGGACTGCGAAGGCGTGCCCCAGTGGCCGCCCCAAGTTCCGCCGGCTGCCAACAACGCGGCCGAAGGAGATTTGGTGCAAACAGTGGAGGCGGTAGCGGCTGTGAAGCCGGTCGGGCAGAAAGTTGCGGAGGGCCCACCGAGCGTTGTGGTCGCTGCTGTCGAGTAGTCTTCACGGCCCGCGTAGTCGCCGCCGTAATTCAACCACAGAATCAGGCGCGGAGAGGGATTGACTTCGAGGGTTGCCAAACCGGAGAAGTTGTGGATCGGCGAAATGCCACCCGAGGCATTGGCCGTCACGTCTGAAAGGGTTGAGTCGCCGTAGCGGCCCACCCCAGCTCCGTAGATGGCCTTTGCGCCAAAGCTAAACAGATTTTTTGGCCCGAGCGGAACTCGGAAGCTTCCGCCGAACCCGCCGAGGTAATTCTTGCTTTTGATTGTGGTCGTGGTAGATGCCTTGGGATCGATCGCGGCGCCGGTTTCGATATCGGTCTGGCCACCGTACTTCACGATATCGGTGGTCACGCCGGGATAGATCGTCTCGTGGGCGAAGCGACCGATGCCGATGAGCTCATAGTGGCCCCAGCCGGGATCGATAGCGGCCTTCACAATGAGGTCAGGCGCCGGGTTGAACGAGATGTTAGTGATGTTGTTATTAGCCGTAATGGTGTTGTAGACCGGCAGGTAGGTGGTGGTGCCGGGCTCGTTTGTGTAGTTCTGCACATAAGTGGTAGCGGTTACGCCGGTCACTGCAGCGTTGTAATTGCCGCCGTTGGCTCCGGCGCTGCCAAGCACAGCATATGGCGTGTTACCCGCCAGCGATGCCGTGTAGAGGATCTGCGGGTTCTCAGCCGCGACACCGAAGGCCGCGTGCTTCATGGTGTAGGTCATGCGGAACCCGTATTGACGGGTCCACACAAAGCCCGCCACGTAGTTCGGGTCTATGGTCTGCGGCGTCATGATGTCGCCGGAGAGATTCGAGATGGCCACCTTGTCTTCAGTCGCCAACGACCAGAGCTGGCCGCCCGTGAAGGCCCAGCCGCTGTTGGTGATCGCCGATCCCCACACAACGCGCTGACGAAAAACGTAGCTGTTGGATTGGTTATTGTTGGAGGTGATGCCGGTGCCCAACCAGTCACCCTCGAAGTAGCCTCTCAGGGTGCCCCAGTCTGTTTTGCCTTCAACCATTCCGCTCACGCGCGACTGTCGGGCGCTGCCGTAGAACTCGCTGAGCGAATAAAGGTCCGATCCCTCGTAGGGAATCGCCGAAAAAGCCGTCGGGATGTCGCCGCCGGTGGCCTTCGAGCGCCAAATGGATTCACCCGCCATGTAGCCGCCAGGTGTGATCGTCACTCCCTTGTAGTGAAGTGAGGTCGGGTTTTCGACTGCCTTCTTGATTGAGGTCTGCGTGTCGGAAATGGACGAGGCCAGCGACGCCGAGTTTGCGTTGATGTCCTTCACCGTGCTCTGCAGCGTGCTCACGGCCGCGCTGTTCTCGTTCAGGGCCGCAGACTGGGCATCGGCCGCCTGCTGCGCCTTGGCTGCCGCGGCCTGCGCGTCAGCCGCCTGCTGCCGTGCCTGCTTCAGTTCAGCGTCCTTGGTTGACAGATCGGTTTTGAGCTCGTTGATCTGCCCCTGCATTTCAGTGCGCAGCGCGTTGATCTGCTCTTCCACGGTTGGCCCCGGAGGAGTTTGCGCCTTCTTGGTTGCATGATGCTTCTTTGCCGCCCCGTCGCCATCGGCGGCGTAGGCAGTGGAAACAACGAGACTGGCAGCGCACATTACCGCCGCAGCCGTGCATAATTTGAAATTCATCGGGCCTCTCTTTTTGCCTTTGCGGTTGGTTCGTTCAAATACACACTCGTAGGTACGAATGCATCAGTGTGCTGCATTCCGGGTTGTTCCGCTTGCGCGTTGTCAACTTTCCCCATCGACGTGCGTGAAACTACTTTGAAGGTAAAGAACAAGCTTCGTGGGGGGCGTTGCTGTTCTTGCTTCTTCCACAAACAAGGCTCGCAAACTTTGATGAATATTTGACGAATTCACATGTTTTTAATATTGGTGATTTGTCAGCTATTTCCGGTATCGGCATCCAACGATCCCGGCTTTTTAACACACGCTCGTTGGCCTCAATAGCCGCGTTCGCGGCCGCTGGGTAAATCGATAAGCTGATTGTGCTTTTTATTCTGTACCGTGCGCACTCAGCAGGTTGGCCATCAGCCGGTAACTGCCGGGCACAAGCTCCGTTAGCTGCCGGTACAGTGCGTAGGCAACATAAATATAGGTGCCCTTGCCTGGATGCGCCACCAGCAGGCCACCGCGCTGCGGATCCTGGCCGGCGTCGGCGGTTTCAGTCAGCGCGGTGTATCCCGGGTCCCAATGATCGAGGAACCCGTGGCCGCGTTCCTCAACCCAGCCATCGAAATCGGTCGCCGTAATTTTGTTGGGCGTGTTTAGCAGCGCGTTTTGAGGGTCGAGTAGCTTCACCGGCGCTGCTTCATCCACAACGCGCTCTGGCATGCGTCCCATTTCAACCGGCAGCGGGGCAGGGAAGGTGTTGCCTTGATACTCCACCACCAGCGTCCCGCCGCGCTTCACAAAATCGTCGAGCCTCGGCTGCGCCGCCGTAAGCGCCTTGCGATTTGAGTAGGCGCGGATTCCAATCACGATCACATTCCACGCCGAAAGGTCGCCCGACAACAGCTCTTGATCTGTGATCAGATGGGGTTCAACGCCCAGCTCCCTTATCGCCTCAGGAACCATGTCGCCTGTGCCCATCACATAACCCACGCGCAGTCCGGGGGCGAGCTTTACATCCACCTTGCGCGTTGCCAGCATGGCAGTCTTGTACTGGTTATACGGCCGCAGTCCCTGGTATCCGATCGTCTTCCAACCCGTGGTGTAAGTTTTGCCGCCTGACTGCGCGATCGCCTCAATCGAGTAGGCCCCCGCGCCCACGTCCGGAACCGTCACTTTAAATTTGAGAGGCTCACTGTTTCCCGCGTTTTTAAAATGAAACGCGATTTGCGACGGTTCGACTTTCCAGCCATCGGGTAGTTTCAAATCAACCGTGCCATCGGCCGCGGCCTCTGCGTGCACCGTAACCATGACCGGCAGCGGCGAACCGTCGAGCGGCAAAATGCGCGCCTCAGGCTCAATGCTTACGCCGATTGCCGGCGTCACCACCAGCGGCTCGTAAATGCCGCCCGGCCCGGCAACGCGCTCCAGTGTCTGCACCACGCCGCCCAGGCGGATGGGCACGCCATCAAAGCTGAATTCAGCCCATGCCTCGAGCGGCCAAGGTCCGAACGAGGCAAGCCGCAGCGCAGGGTTGGAGACATCGTAGTAGGGCTGCTCAGTTGTAGGCCGGGTGAAATAGGGTGCGGTGGGTTGCGCATCGTCAGGAACCGCCAGTGTAAAAGTTCGATCATCGGTTGGAGCCTTGCCCGCCGCTTCATCAATCGCGCCGCCTGAGTTGCTTCCGCCCCAGCGACTACCGTCGCGGCTCTCTAGCCACACCCGTAGCAGTCGTGTTTGGCCCACGCCTTGTGCCGTGTGCACGCGCACCTGGAATTGCTGGCCTGCCGTAACGCTGCGCGCACTTTCATCAGCCGTTGCGCCGCGGCCAAAGCCACCGCCGCCGCCAGAGTGCGCAACAAATGCGATCAGATCGAGCCCCAGCAGATCCTTGAACGCCGGCTGGAATTGCTCGATTTTTTTACCCAGCTCGAATTCGAGATTTGCCTTGGTCACCGCATCAAGATTGCTCTGCTTAACGCGTGCGTATAGATCCAGCGTCTCGCGATAAATGGGCACAAGTTTCTTTGCGCCTTCAAGACCGCTCAGGTTGCGGCAGTCGCTTGCGTAGGCGCTCAGGCCGCTATCGATCTGCTTCAGGCCGATGGTGAGCCAGGTCGGTGGTGTGCCTTTCACCAGCCGCGACAAATTGGTGAGGCTGGTGTCGATCCGAACTTTCTTATTGTCGAAAAGACTCTCAGATTTAGTGCCGTTGCCCGCGCCGGGTTTTCCCTCCGGTGCTACGCCCCACAGGTGATACTCCGACGTGTCTGGGCCGCTCAACTCTGGGCTTGCGCCGCCGTACTGCGACTTCTGCTCGCCCCAGCCCTCGCGTGCAATCTGCACGTAGGTGCGTCCCAGCACCGCATCCCAGGTGCCTACCGGCTCTGCTGCATCCGTACCCAGCGCGCCCTCAGTCCACTCGCCGGTCACATAGTTGTGGAACTTTGCCTGTGCCCACTTGCCCGTCGCGTAGTCAAAAATGCCTTTATCCGTGATAGGTGCAAACGGCGAACGCGAATACACGGCAAGCGGCTGCCATGGCTCAATGCCATTCTTCAACTGGTCAGGAAACACCTTGGGGTCACCAGCCGCTTTGAATGCTTCCTGCGCAATTTCTCCCGAGACCTGGTGGTGGCCGTGGCCATCGCTCACGCCGCCCACAAACGTGCTGATGATAACCTGCGGCCGCACACGCCGCACCGCCAGCACCGCGTCGTAAAGCACGCGATCATGACCCCACTTCGCAAACGCCTCTTCCTGCGTCTTTGAGAATCCAAAGTCGGCCTCAGTGCCCCACAACTGCGATGCGCCGTAATATTCGTCGGCCTTCAGCAACTCATTGGTGCGGATCAAGCCGAGCGCATCGTACTCCTCGGCACTCATCGCGTTCTGCCCGCCCTCGCCGCGCGTCAGCGTCATCAGCGTTACGCGCGCGCCCAGCCCGCGCGAGAGATAAGTCATCAGCGAGCCGTCTTCATCGTCCGGATGCGCCACGATCACCAGCACGCTGGCGGTGGTGCCCAGGCGCTTGACGGTCTGTTCGAGGTCCGCATAGCCGCGGTTTTCAGCAATAGGCAACGCGACCGGCGACGGCTCGGCGAGCGGCACCATCTCAAGCTCGCTTTGCGTCTTCGCTAGGGGATCCTGCGCGCGCAACGGGGCCACGGCTGCGGCGGCAACTAACAGGCCAGCGGCAACCACACCAATAGAATAAGAACGGGAAACTCGATTAGGGAACATGCTCACATGCCAGTGTACAATCCGGTGAGCAAATGCATGGCTCCAATGCCGTCCTGATTCGCCGAAGCGCGCCGTAGGCGCAGTGGTTGTTAGCCCCGCGCTTCAGCGTGGGGAAAGCGATTACCTTATAGAGTTACGGAGTCCCGTAGGGACGGCGGAAGGACATTTCAATTGCCGGGACCGATAGACCCTGAGGAATCGCTACTGCGAATCAAGACTCTTGCCATGCCATCAGACGCGTCAGCCTCCGCGAACAGTCCTGCTCTCGAACGCCGCATCGGTCTTCGCTCCGCCGTGCTATTTAACATGCTCGAGATGATCGGCGTGGGCCCTTTCATCACGCTGCCGCTGGTGATTGCCGCAGCCGGCTACCGGCTTTCAGTCTGGGCGTGGGTGCTGGGCGCGGCCATCGCCGTGGCCGACGGCCTGGTGTGGGCCGAGCTTGGCGCGGCGCTGCCGCGGGCCGGCGGCTCGTATGCTTTTTTGCGCGAAATCTATTCACCCCAGGGCGCCGGAAATTGGCTCAGCTTTCTCTTTGTCTGGCAGCTTACTTTCACTGCGCCGCTCTCTATAGCCTCGGGCTGCATTGGCCTCTCCAGCTTTCTCGCCGTCTTCTGGCCGGGACTTGAAACTGCGCCCATTGCCGCGCTGCCCGCGCTCCACTACTCCAACTTTGCGGCGGCAACGGCCTGCCTGCTGGTCACGGCGCTGCTTTACCGCAACCTGAACTCCATCACGCGCCTTGCATGGGTGCTGTTCGCCGGGGTCATGGCGGCGCTTGCGGGCGTCATCGTCTCTGGATTCGCGCACGCCGCTGCAACCGGCGGATGGCACATGCCAATTGCGCCCGCCGCAGCCGCTCTGGCCCCTGCATTCGACCGCCTGGCCCAGGGAACGCTGCTGGCCACCTATTGTTACTGGGGCTATTACAACATCACGTTTCTAGGCAGCGAGGTTCGCAAGCCTGAACGCACCGTTCCGCGCGCCATTCTTATTTCGGTTTTCATCGTGGCCGCGTTCTACATACTCATGGACCTGGCCGCATTACCATCGCTGCGCGAAGCAGCTTTACACACCGCCGACAATGCCGTTCTGCGCGTGCAACTTGTAGCCGATATCGCGCGTTCGGCGTGGGGACAGTGGGCCGGATACACCATTGCCACGCTCATTGTATGGACTGCATTTGCCTCAGTCTTCTCGCTGCTGCTGGGCTACTCACGCGTGCCCTACGCAGCCGCGCGCGACGGCAACTACTTTCGTTTTCTCGGGGCTGTCCATCCAAAGCACGGCATCCCCCACCGTTCGCTCGTCACCCTGGGACTGGTGGCCGCCTGCTTCTGCTTCTTTTCGCTTGCGCAGGTCATTACCTGGCTGGTCATCACGCGGATTCTGCTGCAATTCATGCTGCAGCAGGTAGGCGTGATCGTTCTCCGCATTCGCCAACCAGATCTGCCGCGTCCCTTTCGCATCCCGCTCTATCCTCTGCCGCCGCTGGCCGCGATTGCCGGCTTCATGTTTATCGTTCTGAGTAGGGCAACAGCACCGCGCACAATTCTGGGAGCGTTGGTGATAGCCGTCAGCGGCACGGTAATCTATCTCGTCCGCGCGCGAATGCGAAGCGAGTGGCCGTTCGCGATCCAGGGTTAGCGCCTGCCACCGTTCACCGATTTCTGTAACGCCCGCCTGACAACTGGCGTCTAACAGTTGCAGATGCAACTTTCCCATATCGAGGTCACTCAATGCTCATCGGCAAGCCGCCCGACATTCCGTCGTCAGAGATCACGGCGCTCAAAGATTACCGCGAACACCTGGACCGGCGTCGCTTCCTGAAGAACGCAGCCGCGGTAAGTGCAGCGGCACTTGCCACCGGAACCCTTGCGACGCCTCGAGCGGCCTTCGCCGACAACAAGCTTCAAACCGTGCCCAGCCCGCTCACCACTACCGGCGAAACGCTCACCACGTTTGGCGATATCACGCACTACAACAACTTTTACGAGTTCGGGCCCGACAAAAATTCGCCTTCACAAAACGCCGGTGCACTTCCAACGCGTCCCTGGAAGGTGAAGGTTGAAGGCAAAATCAACAAGCCGCAGACCTTCGACATCGATCAACTGCTCAAGCTGCGCCCGCTTGAAGATCGGGTCTATCGGCATCGCTGCGTCGAGGCCTGGAGTATGGTGATTCCCTGGGTGGGCTACTCGCTCTCTGAACTCATCAAGTTGTGCGACCCGCAGCCCTCGGCCAAATTCGTGCAGTTCGTTTCGTACTACGATCCGGGCGTTGAAAGGTGGGCCAACGAGTCGCAAATCGCGTGGCCTTATGTTGAAGGCCTGCGCATGGACGAAGCCATGAACCCACTTACGCTGCTCACCTTCGGCCTCTACGGTCAGGTGCTTCCCAATCAGGATGGCGCGCCGGTGCGCATTGTTGTCCCGTGGAAGTACGGCTTCAAATCCGCCAAGTCGATTGTCAAGGTCCGGTTCGTCGACAAAATGCCCGACACAACCTGGAACGAGATGGCGGCCAGCGAGTATGGTTTCTACTCTAACGTCAACCCAAATGTCGACCATCCGCGCTGGAGCCAGAAGACCGAGCGCCGCATCGGCGAGCCCTTCTACGCGCAGCGCCGCACCACGCTAATGTTCAATGGCTATTCTGAGCAGGTGGCGTCAATGTATAACGGTATGGATCTGAAGAAGAACTTCTAATAGCGGAGTTACGAAAGAAAGTGGCGTTAGTGGAGTTAGTAAGTCCGCGATAAGTCAACAAAGCTCCTTATCTCCGTAGTTTTCCGAAACCGCCACGAAACCGGGTGCCCCATCCATTCCGCAGTCTTACCGCGAAATGGGTGGGAACCACAAATCTTCGCTCAATCGGCTGGGATACCACACAAGTAAACTTACCCGGCGCTAACTACTCCGCGAACACCACTAACCCCGCTGTCTAAACCTATGTCTCGATCAACCATCATCCTGCTAAAAACGCTCACCTGGATCGCCTGCCTCGCGCCTGCCGCGTGGCTCGTTTATGGCGCAATCACCAACAATCTCGGCCCCGACCCCACAGCGCGACTGGCCTTCTCCACTGGACTCGCCACGCTGCGCCTGCTAGCCATCACGCTCGCCATCTCACCACTCCGCAAACTCATCTCGCGCCTTGGCTGGCTAATCCGCTTCCGGCGTCTGTTAGGTCTCTTCGCATTCTTCTACGCAACGTTGCACATGCTCACATGGGTCGCGCTTTATAGCGGGTTCGACTTACACGCCATGTTGATCGATGTTACAAGGCGTCGCTTCATCATGGCCGGTGCGGCAGCGTTTCTGCTTCTGCTGCCACTAGCGCTCACCTCAACCAACTGGGCCATCCGCAAAATGGGCGGCAAAAACTGGAACCGCCTGCACAAGCTCATCTACCTCGCAGCCATATGCGGAGTAGTGCATTACTGGTGGCAGGTAAAGACAGGAGTGCTCAAGCCTCTCGACATGACTATTGTGTTTGCGGTTCTGCTGCTGGCTAGGCCAGTTATAGCTTTTGCGCAAAGACGCAAACCGCGCAGCGCGGCGGTCTGATCTGCTTTATATTATTGGCTGGCCTGTTGCGGCGGAGGCGGCTCAACCAGCACTGCTGTCCAAAATAACCCGGTTGCGGTTTCGGTCAAATTACAGGAGAAGGGTTTAGGACGGTTTTGAAAGCGATTTTGAGAAGAGGTCTTGTGTTTCACGTTGGAGAGGCTGTCCAAATCAGGT
>Ga0265338_10009303_pt1 | contig 11742 bp, 5 predicted proteins | sample 42126metaG_FD_193579 | JGI IMG/M metagenome (GOLD analysis project Ga0265338, IMG submission 193579) | Rhizosphere microbial communities from Carex aquatilis grown in University of Washington, Seatle, WA, United States - 4-21-26 metaG | ecosystem: Host-associated > Plants > Roots > Rhizosphere >... | reverse complement strand
GGTCTCGGCGTCCTGCTGCTGGCGGGGATCGGCGGCTGGTTCCTGGCCGGAAAGTCGCTGGAGCCGGTCCGCGTCGCGTTCAACCGCCAGCACGCGTTTGTCTCGGACGCGTCCCACGAGCTGCGGACGCCGTTGGCGGTGATCCGAGCGAACGCCGAGTTCCTCCAGCTCGAGCAGCCCGACAACCCCGAGGTGAGGGACATCGTCTCCGAAAGCGAGCGGCTGTCTGCGTTGGTCGAGACGCTGCTCGCGCTCGCCCGCGGCGACGTCGCCGGCGCGGGTCTGGAGCGGGCGCTGGTCGATCTCGGCGAGGTGGTCGAGGCAGCCGTGACGTCGATGCGGCCGCTGGCTGAAGAGCGCGGAGTCGAGCTGACGGTGGTCACCGGCGAAGGGATGACCGTGCTCGGAGACGGCGAGCAGCTGCGTCAGCTGGTCATCATCCTGGTCGACAACGGACTGCGGTACACGGCCGCGGACGGCCGCGTCCACGTGCAGGCCGGCGCCGACCGCGACTCCGCCGTGTTGACCGTGCACGACAACGGGATTGGGATCCCGCCCGACGCCGTGGATCGCGTGTTCGAGCGGTTCTATCGCGCCGACTCGGCGCGGTCGCGAGACTCCGGCGGCGCCGGGCTGGGGCTGGCGATCGCGCGCGAGCTGGTGGGCGGCCACGGCGGCCGGATCGAGCTCGACAGCACGGAGGGCGCCGGCACCACGTTCACCGTGCGGCTCCCGCTGGCGCGGCAGCCCGCCGCCCGGCCCACCGCCTAGACCGACCAACCGTCTAGACCGACCAACCGTCTAGATTGCTCGGCGATGCCGCGCCTGGTTTCACACCTGGATCCCTCGAGCGACGACTTCCGCCGCAACGCCGAGTACGCGGGCGACCTGGTCGCCGAACTGGAGGAGTACCTCGAGCGGGCGCGGCAGGGCGGCGGCGCCGCCGCGGTCAAGCGGCACCGCAAGCGCGGCAAGCTGCTGGCGCGCGAGCGGGTGGAACGGCTGGTCGACCCGGGCGCCGCGTTCCTCGAGCTGTCGCCGCTGGCGGCGCACGAGCTGTACGACGGCGAGGCGCCGGGCGCGGGCATCGTTACCGGCATCGGCCCGGTCCGCGGCGCGCCCTGCGTGATCGTCGCCAACGACGCCACGGTCAAGGGAGGGAGCTACTTCCCGCTCACGGTCAAGAAGCACCTGCGGGCCCAGGAGATCGCCCACCAGAACCACCTCCCGTGCATCTACCTGGTCGACTCCGGCGGCGCGTTTCTGCCGCTCCAGGCCGAGGTGTTCCCCGACCGCGACCACTTCGGCCGCATCTTCTACAACCAGGCGCGCATGTCCGCCGATGGCATCCCTCAGCTGGCCGCCGTGATGGGCTCCTGCACCGCCGGCGGCGCCTACGTGCCGGCGATGTGCGACGAGACCGTGATCGTCCGCGGCACCGGCACCATCTTTCTCGGCGGGCCTCCGCTGGTGAAGGCGGCGACCGGCGAGGAGGTGACTGCCGAGGAGCTGGGCGGCGCCGACGTCCACGCACGCCAGAGCGGCGTCGCCGATCACCTGGCGGCCGACGACGACCACGCGCTGGCGATCCTCCGCGAGGCGGTCGGGCAGCTCAACCTGCAACCGCCCACCGCCTGGGACATGGCCGAGCCCGAGCCGCCGGCGCTCGATCCGGGTGAGCTGCCCGGCGTCGTACCCGTCGACGCCCGCCGGTCGTACGACGTGCACGAGGTGATCGCGCGGATCGTCGACGGCTCCCGCTTCCACGAGTTCAAGGCGACCTACGGCGACACGCTCGTCTGCGGCTTCGCCCACGTGCATGGCAACCCTGTCGCCATCCTGGCCAACAACGGCATTCTCTTCTCGGAGTCCGCGCTCAAGGGCACCCACTTCATCCAGCTCGCCGCCCGCCGCCGCATCCCGCTGGTGTTCCTGCAGAACATCACCGGGTTCATGGTCGGGCGCGAGTACGAGGCCCGCGGCATCGCCAAGGACGGCGCCAAGCTGGTGACTGCCGTAGCCTGCGCCGAGGTGCCCAAGTTCACGGTGGTGATCGGCGGCTCGTTCGGAGCCGGCAACTACGCGATGTGCGGGCGCGCGTACGGCCCTCGCCAGCTCTGGATGTGGCCCAACGCGCGGATCTCGGTGATGGGCGGCCGGCAGGCCGCGCGCGTCCTGTCGACCGTCACCGGCGAGCTGGCGGACGACGAGCGCGACGCCTTCGAGGCGCCGATCATCGAGACGTACGAGCGCGAGGGCAGCCCCTACTACTCGACCGCGCGGCTCTGGGACGACGGCGTGATCGACCCTCGCGACACCCGCCGCGTGCTCGCACTCGGCCTGGCCGCCGCGGCCTGCGGCGGTGTCGGCGAGACCCGGTTCGGGATCCTGCGGACATGAGCGACGTCGCCCTCACCCGCGACGGCCCGGTCGCCACCATCACGCTGACCCGCGGCGAGCGCCGAAACGCGCTCGGCCCGGCCCTGATCGCCCAGCTCACCCAGCTGTTCCAGGCGCTCTCGCTCGACGACACGCGCGTGATCGTGCTGACCGGCGAGGGATCCGCGTTCTGCGCCGGGGCCGACATCGACTGGATGCGGAACTCGCGCACGCTGTCCCACGACGAGAACGTCGCCGACGCCGCGTCGGCGCGCACCATGTTCGAGACGATCGACGTCTGCCCCAAGCCGGTCATCGCCCGCATCAACGGCGCGGCGATGGGCGGCGGCGCCGGCCTTGTTGCCTGTGCGGACGTCGCCATCGCCGTGCCGGAGGCGAAGTTCGCGTTCAGCGAGGCTCGGCTGGGCCTGCTGCCGGCGATGATCTCGCCCTACGTGCTGCGCAGCATCGGCCCTGGCCACGCACGCGCACTGTTCGTCACGGCAGAGGTGTTCGGCACGGAGCGGGCGCTGGAGCTCGGTCTGGTGCACCGGATGGTGCCGGCCGACGAGCTGGACGCCGCCGTGGCGGACACCACCGAGCAGCTGCTGGCGTGCGGGCCCTACGCGATCGCGGCATGCAAGAAGCTGGTGCGCGACGCAACCGCCTCGCTCGCGCTGCCCGACCTCCCCGATCGGATCGCGATGCTGCGCAGCGGGATGGAAGGCCAGGAGGGGCTGGCGGCGTTTCTCGAGCGACGGAAGCCCGAGTGGATTCCCGAGTCACCCGAGTCCTAGTCGCCAACCGCGGCGAGATCGCCGTCCGCGTCTGCCGGGCCTGCCGCGAGCTGGAGATCGGCGCCGTCGCCGTCTTCGAGCCGGCCGACCGTGGCGCGCTCCACACCGAGGCGGCAGATTCCGCAGTGGCCATCGAGTCATACCTGGACGGACCCGGCCTGGTGGACGCCGCCCTCGCGGCCGGCGCCGACGCCGTCCACCCGGGCTACGGGTTCCTGGCCGAGAACGCGGAGTTCGCGGAGCTCGTCCAGCGTGCCGGCCTGACGTGGATCGGGCCGCCGCCGGAGGCCATGCGCTCGCTCGGCGACAAGGTCGAGGCCCGGCGGCTGGCCGAGGCGGCCGGCCTGCGGGTCGTGCCCGGGTACGCCGGGATCGACCTGTCAGACGCCACGCTGAGCCGCGAGGCAGAGCGCCTGGGCGCACCGCTGGTCGTCAAGGCAGCCGCCGGTGGCGGCGGCCGGGGCATGCGCGCCGTCTCCGACCTGGTAGAGATGCCCGACGCGCTGGCGGCCGCCCGCCGCGAGGCTGCGGCCGCCTTCGGCGACGACCGTGTGTTCGTGGAGCGAGAGATGCCGGACGTTCGCCATGTCGAGGTGCAGCTGCTCGCTGACGCGCATGGCACTGTGCTCCACCTCGGCGAGCGCGACTGCTCGGTCCAGCGCCGCCACCAGAAGGTGATCGAGGAGTCGCCGTCCCCGGCCGTCGACCCTGCCCTCCGGGCCGAGCTTGGCGAGGCCGCCGTCGCGCTCGGCCGGGCCGCCGGGTACGTCGGCGCCGGCACCGTCGAGTTCCTGCTGGACAGCGAGGGCGGCTGGTACTTCCTCGAGCTGAACGCCCGCCTCCAGGTGGAGCACCCGGTGACGGAGGCGGTCACCGGGATCGACCTCGTGCGGGCCCAGATCGAGATCGCCGGCGGCACTCCGCTCCTGACTGAGCAGGACGAGGTCGTGCTGCGCGGGCATGCGATCCAGTGCCGGATCTACGCCGAGGACCCGGCCCGCGAGTTCCTGCCGGCGACCGGGCGGCTGGAGCGGTTCGACGTCCCGGCATGGCCGGGCGGCCGCACCGATACCGGCGTCCGCCAGGGCGACCTGGTCGGCGTCCGCTACGACCCCCTGCTGGCGAAGGTGATCGCCCACGCCGAGGACCGCGACGCCTGTCTCGACCGGATCTCGGCCATGCTCGGCGAGACGGTGGTGCTGGGCGTCGAGACCAACCTCGGCTTCTTGCTCCACACCATCGACGACCCGGTGTTCCGGTCCGGCGAGGCCGACACCGGTTACGTGGAGCGCCACTGGAGCTCCGCCCTGATCCCGGAGCTCCCGGCTGGTGTGGCAGCGTCCCAGCCCGGCGATGTCTGGCAGGAGTACGGCGACGGCACGCCGGTGCCGGGAGTGCGGACGGCCGGCAGCTTCGCCCTCTACCGCGGGTTTGGATACCGGATCGGAGCCGAGGGTGCAGGCCCCGTCGCCCTGGCCGCCCCGGGAGGCTCGCTCCAGGCGCCGATGCCCGGCGTCGTCCTGCGGCTGGCGGTCGAGATCGGCGACGTCGTCGAGCAGAGCCAGCCGCTGGTCATCCTGGAGGCGATGAAGATGGAGCTGACGGTGGCGGCGCCGGCGGCCGGGCGGGTGCGCTCATTGCTTGTCGGCCCCGGCGAGCTGGTGTCAGCCGGCCAGCCGCTGATCGAGCTGGGAGATGCAGATGATTGAGAGGCCGGCCCGCGTCACCGTGGTCGAGGTCGGCCCCCGCGACGGGCTCCAGAACGAGTCGGCCGTGGTCGACACCGCAGCCAAGATCCGCTTCGTCGAGGCCCTGGCGGACGCCGGCCTCCCGGTGGTCGAGGTGACCTCCTTCGTCCGCCCCGACCTGGTGCCGCAGCTGGCCGACGCAGACGCCGTCCTGCGCGGCATCCACCGCCGGCCCGGTGTCCGCTACCCGGTGCTGGTTCCCAACGTCCGCGGCCTGGAGCGGGCATTGGCCGCGGGCGCGGACGCCATCGCGGTGTTCACGGCCGCCAGCGAGGCGTTCGCGCAGGCCAACATCGGTATGACCATCGAGCAGTCGCTGGAGGCGTTCGCGCCGGTCCTGGAACGGGCGCGGCACGAGGGCGCATGGCGCCGCGGATACGTCTCGACCGCCTTTGGGTGCCCGCACCAGGGCGCGGTCGACCCCGCCGCCGTGGTGTCGGTGGCGACGCGACTGCTCGAGCTGGGCTGCGAGGAGGTCTCGATCGGCGACACGATCGGGGTGGCCGTCCCGGAACAGGTGACCGACGTCGTCGGCCGGCTGCTCGACCACGCTCCACCCGAGCGCCTCGCGTTGCACCTCCATGACACCGGCGGCCGCGCGCTGGACAACGCGACGGCCGGCCTCGACCTGGGCATTCCCACCTTCGACAGCTCCGCGGGCGGCCTCGGAGGCTGCCCGTTCGCACCCGGCGCCCCGGGCAACCTGGCGACCGGCGATCTGCTGCAGCTGCTCGATGCACTGGGCATCGAGCACGGCGTCGACGCGGCCGCGGTGGCCGACGCCGTCGCCGCGTTGTCCCTCACTCCGTAACGGTCACCTTCTCCATGGTGACGTCCTCGAGCGGGCGGTCGCCGGGGCCGGTCGCAACGCCCTCGATCGCGTCGACGACGTCCATCCCGCTCGTCACCTGACCGAAGGCGGTGTGCTTGCCGTCGAGCCAGGGGGTGGCCGCGGCGGTGACGATGAAGAACTGGCTGCCGTTCGTGTTCGGGCCAGCGTTGGCCATGGCCAGCGTGCCGCGGACGATCCGGTGGTCGTTGATCTCGTCGTCGAACTTGTAGCCGGGGCCGCCGGTGCCCGTGCCCTGCGGACAGCCGCCCTGGATCATGAAGTCCGGGATCACGCGGTGAAAGACCAGGCCGTCGTAGAAGCCGTCACCCGCCAGCTTGGTGAAGTTGGCGACCGTCTCCGGGGCGTCGTCGGCGAACAGGTCGAGCTGGATGTCGCCGTGGTTGGTGCTGATGGTGGCGCTGGGATTGGCCATTCCGGGCTCCTGAGCGTTTGAGGGACGCCCGCACCCTAACGGGCCATGCCCAACACCGGCTCAATTCGGCTCTGGAGGCGACGACAACTCGATCAAGCACACTTGTGCGCAAATCTAGACGGTCGAAATGGATGTTGACCAAGAGTACTGATCGAGATTCGTCAGGACGACGAGGGCGGTACGAAAAGGGCCTTTGCCGCAGCCTGGCCGCGCTATGCGCGGTGCTCGCGGCTGCCCTCGCGCCGGCCGCCGCCCAGGCCCGCCTGCTTCCGTTCGCCAACAGCAGCGTCGGCTCCCTGTCGGTGCGGATCACGTACCACCCGAAGTCAATCGTGCGCACTCACGCCGCGAAGTTCGACTGGGCGACCGTCGGCATCCTCGGCCGCACGCGCTGCAAGATCGACGGCGGCGCCTACAACTACTGCCCAGGCAAGCCGGCCCTCTTCGGGCACATCAGCGACGGGATGCACACGTTCACGATCCGTGTCTCGAACGGCTACAAGATCAACGCCTACGCCAGCTACAGCTGGGACGTCGACACGGTCAACCCGGCGCCGCCTAACTCGTTATCGGGCGGATCGCTGGGCTGGCAGAAGGCCAGGACGGTCGGCATCCAGGCGTCGGGCGGCAGCGACACCGGCAGTGGCGTCGGCTACTACCAGCACCGGATCAAGGTCAACGGTGGCGCCTGGACGGCGCCGGCGGCGGGCGCGACCGCCGTCGCCTCTGCCGAGGGTCAGACGATCGCCCAGTTCCGGACCGTGGACAGGGCCGGCAACGTCTCCGCCTGGGTGCCCACGCTCGCCGGCGGGGCGGACACGGTGCTGCTCGACCACGTCGCGCCCACCTCCCCCGTGGTCACCGGCGGGTCGCTCTCGTGGCAGAGCGCGCGGCCGGGGCGGATCGTCGCGTCGGGCTCGACCGACGCGCGCTCGGGCGTCGACACCTACCAGTACCGCGAGTCGACCAACGGCGGCACGAACTGGAGCGCGCCGCAGGACGGCTCGTTCGACGACGTCTTCGCCGAGGGCCAGACGCTCGTCCAGTTCCGGGCGGTGGACGTCGCCGGGAACACATCGGCCTGGGCGCCGAAGGTCACCGGACCGGCCGACACGGTGCGGATCGACACCACCGGGCCGACCGTGCCGACAGTCACCGGCGGATCGCTGTCGTGGCAGAAGGTCACCTCGCTGACCATCACCGGCAGCCACTCGGTCGACACCGGCAGCGGCCTCAACCACTACGAGCACCGGGTCTCGACGGACGGCGGCATCACCTGGTCGAGCGCAGTGCTCGGACCGACGCAGGTCGTCACGGCCGAGGGTCAGACGCTGGTTCAGGTTCGCGCCGTCGACAACGCGGGCAACGCCTCGGCATGGGCGCCGCAGACGGTGATCCCCGGCGCGACCGGGCGGATCGACCGCACCAATCCCACCGACCCGACCGTCGGGATCACGCCGCCCGGCTGGCACAACGTCGCGGCCATCACCGTGTTCGCGGGGGCGGCGACCGATGCCCTGTCCGGCGTCGACCACTACCAGTTCCGCTCCTCGTCGGACGGCGGCCTGACCTGGACGACACCCGTCAACGGCGCCACCGGCGTGGTGACTGCGGAGGGTTCGACACTGGTGCAGTTCCGCGCCGTCGATGCGGCCGGCAACATGTCGAACTGGGCGCCCGCGGCGGGATCGGCGGCCAACACCGTCCGAATCGATCGCACGCCTCCCAACTCGCCGCTCGTGACGGGCGGCTCGCTGGCGTGGCAGACCGTGGCCGCGGTGACGCTGACCGCGTCGGGCTCGCAGGACAGCCCGGCCGGGATCGACCACTACGAGTACCGCACGTCGACCGACGGCGGCGACAGCTGGGGCGACCCCCAGACCGGAGCGCTCGCCACCATCACCGGGGAGGGCGAGACGCTGGTGCAGTTCCGCGCCGTGGACGGCGCCGGGAACGCGTCGGCCTGGGCGCCCGCCAGGGGTACGCCGAGCGGCACGGTGCGGATCGACCGCAGCGTCCCCGCAGACCCCACCGTCACCGGCGGGTCGCTGCAGTGGCAGGGAGTCGCCTCGGTGCCGATCTCGGCAACGGGCGGCCCCGATCCCCTCTCCGGCCTTGACCACTACCAGTACCGGGAGTCGACCGACGGCGGCATCACCTGGGGCACGCCCCTGACCGGATCGGTCGACAACGTCACCGCCAGCGGCGAGACGCTCGTCCAGTTCCGCTCCGTCGACGCAGCCGGCAACGTCTCGAACTGGGCACCCGCCTCGGCCGGCGCGAACGACACCGTCCGCATCGACCACGGAGTGCCCACCCCGCCCACCGTGTCGGGCGGCTCGCTGACCTGGGTCAGCGCGGGGTCGGCCCAGGCCAACGCCAGCGGCAGCACCGACGCCCAGTCGGGCGTCGACCACTACCAGTACCGCACCTCGGCCGACGGCGGCGTGATCTGGACGGCGGCCGCCAACGGCTCCACGGCCGTGGTCAGCGCCGAGGGCGAGTCGGTCGTCCAGTTTCGCGCGGTCGACGCCGCCGGCAACGTCTCCCTGTGGGCGCCGGCGACGCCGACCCCGGGCAGCACCATCCGCCTCGACCGCACGCCTCCCACGGCGCCCGGCTCGACCGGCGGCTCGTTCGTGTGGCAGAACCTCTCGCAGATGACGCTGACCGGCGGCGGCGCAGCCGACACGCTGTCCGGCGTCGCCTCCTATCAGTACCGCACCTCGGGCGACGGCGGCGCCAGCTGGACGAGCGCGACCGACGGCAGCTCGGTGATCATCACGGCGGAGGGCGAGACTCTGGCGCAGTTCCGCGCCATCGACGGTGCGGGCAACGTGGGAGCCTGGGCGCCCGCCGCGGGCACCGCGCTGGCCACCGCCCGGCTCGACCGCACACCGCCGACCGATCCCACGGTCAGCGGCGGCTCCCTCTCGTGGCAGAGCGTGGCCTCGGTGACCGCCTCGGCCACCGGATCGACCGACTCGCCGGGCAGCGGAGTGGCCGGCTACCAGTACCGAACGTCCACGGACGGCGGCACCACCTGGAGCACCGTCTCGACCGGGTCGACCGACACGATCACCGCCGAGGGAGAGACCCTCGTCCAGTTCCGGACCGTGGACACGGCCGGGTTCACGTCGAACTGGGCGCCTGCGGTCGCGGACAACGGCGACACGGTGCGCATCGACCGCACCGCCCCCACGGCGCCCGTGGTGACCGGCGGCTCGCTCTCCTGGCAGAACGTCGGCGCGGTCACGGTCACCCCGGCAGGGTCGACCGACGCGGGCGGCTCCGGCTTCTCCAGCTACGAGGTGCGGACCTCCACCAACGGCGGCGCTACCTGGTCGTCGGCGGCTCCGGCGGCCTCGTTCACCTCGACAAACGAGGGCGAGGTGCTGGTGCAGTTCCGGGCCGATGACGGCGCCGGCAACACGTCCGCGTGGGCGCCGGCCGCTCCCAACGCCGGCGACACCATCCGCATCGACCGGGGACCGCCGACCGATCCGACCGTCAGCGGCGGCTCGCTGTCGTGGCAGAACGCCCCAACCGTCGGGGTCACCGGCAGCGGCTCGACCGACAGCCCGGGAAGCGGCGTGGCCTCCTACCAGTACCGGACGTCCACCGACGGCGGCGTCACGTGGACGGCGGCGTCGACGGGCGCCATCGCCGTGATCAGCGCGCAGGGCACGACCGTCGTGCAGTTCCGCGCCGTGGACGTCGCCGGCTACACGTCGAACTGGATTCCGGCCGTGCCCGACGCCACCGACACCGTGATGCTCGACCACACCGCTCCCACTGCGCCCACGGTCTCCGGCGGGTCGGCGTCGTGGCAGAACGCGGCCTCGGCGACGATCACCGCCACCGCCGGCGCCGACACCGGCGGTTCCGGCTTCAGCGGCTACCAGTACCGCACATCCACCGACGGCGGCAACACCTGGTCGGCACCGTCCAGCGGAAGCAGCGACACGATCAGCGCCGAGGGCCAGACGACCGTCCAGTTCCGCGGCACCGACACCGCAGGCAACGTCTCGGCGTGGGCGCCGGCCAACCCGGGCACCGGCAACACGGTCAAGCTCGACCGCACGGCGCCCACCGACCCGACCTCGGTCACCGGCGGCTCGCTGGCCTGGACGACGTCCGCCACCACCTCGGTGACGGCCAGCGGGGCGACCGACAGCCCCGGCAGCGGGATCGCGAACTACCAGTACCACCTCTCGACCGACGGCGGCACGACCTGGGGCGCGGCCACCAACGGCCAGACCGTCAACGTCACCAACCAGGGACAGACGATCGTCCAGTTCCGCGCGGTCGACGGCGCCGGCTTCACATCCAACTGGTTCCCGTCGGCCCCCACTGCGGGAAGCACGGTGCAGCAGGATCGCACCGTCCCGACCACGCCGCTGGTGGCAGGCGGATCCACCACCTGGCAGGGAGTGGCGTCGGTCACCGTGTCGGCCTCCAGCTCCACCGACGGCGGCGGCAGCGGCCTCGCCGGCTACCAGTACCGGACATCCACCACCGCAGGAGTGAGCTGGAGCAACCCGGCCTCGGGCAACTCGGTCTCGATCACGGCCGAGGGGCAGACGCAGGTGCAGTTCCGGGCCCTGGACAACGCAGGCAACGCGACCGCCTGGGCTCCGGCCAGCGCGACGGCGGGCAGCACGGTCAAGATCGACCGTAGCCCGCCCACCGACCCGACCAGCGTCAGCGGCGGCTCCGCCGGCTGGTCGACCGCGGCCAACGAGATCATCACCGCCGGCGGCTCCACGGACAGCCCCGGCAGCGGCGTCGCCAGCTACCAGTTCCGCACGTCCACCGACAACGGCGTGACCTGGGGCAACCCAACCACCGCCGCGACGGCGACCATCACCAACCAGGGCATCACGCTGGTGCAGTTCCGGGCCGTGGACAACAGCGGCCTTCAGTCCAACTGGGTTCCATCCTCCCCCACCCCGGGCAGCACTGTCGAGCTGGACCGCACGCTGCCCACCGCGCCCACCGTCACCGGAGGCTCGACCGCCTGGCAGAGCGTTGCCTCGGTGACGGTGAGCGCATCAGCTTCGACCGACAGCGGCGGGTCCGGCTTCGCCGGCTACCAGTACCGCACGTCGACCAACAACGGCGTCAGCTGGGGCTCGACCACCAGCGGGTCGTCTGTGACAACCAGCGCAGAAGGCCAGACGCTGGTGCAGTTCCGCTCGACCGACAACGCCGGGAACGCATCCGCCTGGACGCCGACGGCCGCCGGTGCCGGCAATACGGTGAAGATCGACCGCACCGCGCCCACCGACCCGACGGGTGAGACGGGCGGCTCGCTGTCATGGCTGAGCGTGGCGTCGGTGAACGTGACGGCGTCTGGCGCGACCGATCCCATCAGCGGCGTGGCCTCCTACCAGTACCGCACGTCCACCGACAGCGGCACCACCTGGGGCACGCCGGCGACCGGCAACCCGGCCACGATCACGGCCGAGGGCCAGACGCTGGTGCAGTACCGGGCCGTGGACGGAGCAGGCAACACGTCGAACTGGTTCCCCGCGGTTCCGATCGCCGGCA
>Ga0265338_10009302_pt1 | contig 11742 bp, 7 predicted proteins | sample 42126metaG_FD_193579 | JGI IMG/M metagenome (GOLD analysis project Ga0265338, IMG submission 193579) | Rhizosphere microbial communities from Carex aquatilis grown in University of Washington, Seatle, WA, United States - 4-21-26 metaG | ecosystem: Host-associated > Plants > Roots > Rhizosphere >... | reverse complement strand
ATTGACCTCGCCGGCGAGCTTTATGAACCGGGTGTGCTGGCCGTATTCGCGTGCCTTCCAAGTCAGGTAGAACGGATCGATCGGGATGCAATGTCCGCCCAGGCCGGGGCCGGGATAGAACGGCATGAACCCGAACGGCTTGGTCTTCGCGGCGCTGATCACCTCCCACACGTCGATGTCCATGGCGGAGTAGACGACCTTGAGCTCGTTCACCAGGGCGATGTTCACGCTGCGAAAGGTGTTCTCGAGCAGCTTGGTGGCCTCGGCCACCCGGCAGGAGGAAACGGGCACGAGCGTCTTGATCGCGGTCGAATAGAGGGCGATCGCCCGCTTCAGGCAGGCGGGGGTGTACCCGCCGACCACCTTGGGAATCGTGGCGACGACGCTGCTCGGATTGCCCGGATCCTCGCGCTCGGGCGAAAACGCCAGATGAAAACCCGTGCCCGCCTTCAGTCCCGAGCCGGCCTCGAGCACCCCACGCAGATCCTCGTCGGTCGTGCCCGGATAGGTGGTGGACTCGAGGACCACCAGCGTGCCCTTTTGCAGGTGCGGCGCGATCGCCTTGCCGGTGTCGGTGATGTAGGAGATGTCCGGCTCCCGGTTCTTGTTGAGCGGGGTGGGGACGCAGATGATGATGGCCTCGACGTCCTTGACCCTCCCGAAATCGGAGGTGGCCGTGAATCTCCCGGCCTCCCGCTCGGCGCGAATCGCCTCGTCGGCGATGTGCTTGATGTAGCTGCGGCCCTGGTTGAGGGCGTTGACCTTCACGATGTCGACGTCCAGCCCGACCACATTCACGCCCGAGCGCGCGAATTGGAGGGACAAGGGGAGGCCGACGTAACCCTGACCGACGATGGCGATGTTCATAGTAGTCATGAGAGGAAACGGTGGTGGAGTGCGGGCGATTCCAGACGACGAAAAACGGCGAGGAGACGGCCAAACCTCATGGCCGAGGTGGCTCATTCGGGTGCGACGAATCGGGATGGGATGCCCGCTTCGGAAATCGGTGCCGATGGGTGGCAGGCGGGCAACGGCCGGTCGCGCGGCGGCAGACCGAACGCTAGCGTTCAGCGACGAGACGGACTGCGGGCGGCCATCCGATTTCAGGTGCGGTGCAGCGGCATCATCAGCTGGAACGCCCAGGCGGTTCATTCTGCCGGTTGGCCGCATCCATGGCGCCGGCGTTGGCGGCATCAAAGTAGTACAGACTGCTGCCCGTCGCCCGATAGGTGATCAACGGGGTCAACCCCAATACATCGTGAATCCGGCGGAGCAGTTGGATGCGGTTCTCGTCAAAATGCGCGACCAGCACCCAGAACTTCCGTTCGGGCACGAGGCGGGCCAACTCGCTGACAATCCGCCCGGTGTCGGGTGAAACCTCCGGCGGCGCGCCCGCGCGCGTGGCCGGGCTGAAATTCCGGTCATCATGCCCGAATTCGACCACGGGAGGGAACAGGCGGGAAAGGCTCCGCGCCCGGCGATAGTATTGAAAGGCGGGTTGGGCCCAGAACTCCACATACACCGGCTCGGCCGGCGCCCGCGCTCGGGCCAGAAACACAATCGGGGCGCGCAGATCCTCCTTCGCCTCGATGTCAATCGCCTGCGGCAGCCGGGCCACCGTCGGAACCAGCAGGGCGCCCGCGGCCAGGGCGAATATCCACCGGGGGCCCGCGGCGATCAGCCACTCCAGCCCCTTGCCGATCACCAGCAGGAGCAGCGGAAACAGAAACAGAATCAGGCGTCCGTGGAACGGGGCCCGCCCGGCGAGAGCGGCGAGCCAGTAGGTGCCGGCGGTGACCATGGCGGCGAGGGTGGCGAGGTGGCGGGTCCGCCAGGCAAACCCGGCGCCCCCGAGCAAGGCGGCCGCGACGAGGACCTTGAAGGCATTCGCATAACCCAGATACGATAGGTAGTCAGTGCCCAGGACAAACCAGCTGCGCAGTCCGGCCAGGGTGGCGCTCCGCCCGGGATAGGCGAAGACCCAGTATTTTCCGATCACCGGGTCCGTATAGACGGGCCGGAGGATGACGAGGTAGTTGACGAGGAAAAGCGCCAGCCACGCGGCGATCGCGAGAAACAGCCAGGCGTAGGGCAGGCGCAATACCCGGCGATGCCGGGCCCACAGAGCGGCCAGTCCGGCACCGGCCAGGACAAAGGGCATCGGATGCGCCGCGAAAATGGCCAGGCTGCCCGTGACGAAAAGCGCCACGAAGCACCGCTGGGGGGCCTCGGGGTGCCGGAACAGCCTGGCCGTCTGCCAGGCCACCAGCGTGGTCAAAAATATCTCCGTCGAATATTGCTTCAGTTCGGGCGCGTGGGATAGGGGTTCGTAGGCAAAGCTGATGATTGCCAGGACCACGGGCACCACCAGCTTCGGAAGCGTTTCCTTGGCCAGGCGCCAGAATACCCAGAGTGAGAGCAGTGACGCCGTGAGCGGAACAGCGCGCAGGGCGAACTCGCTCGGGCCGAAGATCGAAACCACGCATTTGGTGGCGACGAGGAAGAGATAGGGGGCGCTCTGGCTGTACTCTAGGGGCAGGTGCAGGCTGCCGAAACCCCGGTCGAGGATGTTGACGGCGAGGTAGCTCTCATCGAGCCACAGGCTGTGATCCTGGAGCCAGTGGTAAATGCGCAAGCCACCGCCGAGGATGATGAGGCCGATGCAGACATAGTCGGCCCACGGCCGGACGGGAAACCGTCCGGTCTGAACGGGGGACCGGGACTGACCCTGCACCGTCATTCGTGCCAGCGCGAAGTGTGGGTGGGCGGCGTTTGGCGGGTGGCGGATTGATCCAGGCGCGCCGGGTCGCCGGCTGGCCGGAATCGCGAACTCACGGGGAAACCTCGGGCGGGGTCATCGGCCGGGCCGCCGTGCCGGCGGCGGCCCGGCACCGCCGATAGAACTCGGCCGTCTGGCGGCCGGCCTCGTCCCACGTCCATTGCGCGGCGCGCTGCAGGTTGCGCGCGCCGCAGGCCTGGGTCACCTCCGGGTGGCCCAGGGCCCGCGCCAACGTGGCGGCCAGGCTGCCGCTGCTGGCCGGATCGTAGAGCAACTCGGGCTGCTGCGACAGGATGTCCGGCAGGCAGCCCGACAGCGGCGCAATGCAAGCCTTGCCGAACGACATCGCGAGAACCGCCGCGCCGGACGTGAGGATGTTCAGATAGGGGAGCGCGACGACGTCGGCCGCTTTCAGATACACCTGAAACTCGCTCTCCTCGATCAAGCCGGGCCGGAAGACGATGAGACGATCGGCGCTGACGAGTTCCGCCACGGTCCGGGCCACCTGGGCATCGAAGGTCCGACCGGCGATCACCAGCCGGGCCGCGGGCGAGGCGGCGGCCCGGAAGGCCTGGATGAGCTCCGGCACGCCCTTGTAGGGGCGGATATTGCCGACAAAGGCGACAATCCGCTGATCGGACGAAAGCCCGAGGCGCTGGAGCGCCTCGGCGCGGTTCATCGAGTGCGGGTAGTAGTCGGTGACGTTGGCATGCGGGATGACGGCGAACCGTTGTTGCGGCGCGACCTGAAACTCGTGGCGCACGATCTGTTCGGCCCGGGGCGAGTGCACGATCACGCCGTGGCACTGGCCCAGCAGAAAGCGCCGGAGCCGGCGCTCCCGGCCGCGGTTCTTCAACTCGTGCGAATAGAGATTGTGCGCGGTCCACACCACCGTCCCTCCCCGGCGGCGGAACCGGCGCACGGCGAGCCCGTAGCGCAGCAGGCGAAACAGATTGCGCGGACCGAACGTTCCGCGGGGCAGCCAGTGCAGGTGGAGGATCTGAGGATCGCCATTCGCCCTCGCCGCCTGCTCGCAGACCTGGGCAGGGTCGTCCTGAAACGACACGGCAATTCCCTGGCGTGCCAGCGCATCCCGGAGGAGGTGCTGGTACGGATTCACTGCATCCTCGGGGACGTGCCAGACCGTCATTCCGGCGTGATGAGCCGGCGGCTGAAGCGTTGCGCAGACAATCGGCGATTCCATTCGGTTGGGCGAAGTCAGGTTGTTGGGAGCACCGGGCGCCGCGGCCGCACGGGCGTCGGGGTCCTCCAAGCGGGTACTTCGGCTGGCATCGGGGATTGGCTGGTATTGGTCGGGCGCACGGTCTTCCGGTTTTCGGCGTTCAAGCGATGACCGATTTCAGCAACTCGAGGTTCCACTCCGCGCGTTGCCGAACCGCCGGGAGGGCCTCCGCAATCGCTGCGGCGCTTTCGGCGCGTTGCTGCCAGCGCTCCAGGATCAGCGCCTCGGCCTGGGCGTGGTCAAGCAGCTGCGCGGATCGCATGATGTGTTTGGCCGCCCGTCCGCCCAAAATATCGCCCGTGATGCCGTCGGCCTTCACGGAGTAGGAGGCCGGGATGGTGCAGATGCCGCTGCCAAACCCGGCGATCGCCGCGTGCATCCGCTCGGCGAATACCAGGTCGCACTGGGCGATGAGCGTCTTGTACTCGCTCGCCGTATGCTCGGCCGAAAGCAGGACGACCTCCGGATCCCAGCCGAGGCGGGCCAGGATGGCGCGGGCCAGGATCATGTCGTCCGCCGCCGGGAATTCTGACTGCGCATGGGGGACCAGGAACACTCTCGCCTCGAGTTTCGACCGCAGGGCGGCCACCAGCGCGACCAGGGCGTCGAGATGCCGGTCGGCATTGCTGTGCGTGAAACGCGGGTAACTCTGGCTTGGGGCGACCGCGATGCGCGGCCGGGCCGTGTCGAGCCCGTAGTGGCGGGCCAGGCGCCGGGCCTCCTCCGGGTCCGCGACGGGCAGGAGGAAGGCGAGGTCAGCCGTCCAGGTCACGCGATCCGGCGAAAGCCCGAGTTTCGAGATGAGGTATTCGTAGCTGAGACGTTCACGGACGGTGATTAGCCGGCAGGCCTTGGCGACTGCCAGCCACGCTTCGGTCTCGCGGCCTGTCCTGAAGGGGCCGATCGAATGGGCGAGCATCGCCACCGGGATGCCGGACCGCAGCGCAAGGCGCAACGGCCGCAGATGCGCCTCCAGCGATCCGTAGTCGGATCCGAATACGTCCCCTCCCAGGGCCACCACGCATGACGCCGTGCGCAGCACGGTCGCGGTCTGGTCGGCGCCGGCGGCGATGCGGAGCTTTCGCCCGACGGAGGAGAGCGCTCCCCTGATCGAGGGTTCGTCCAGGTAGTGCTGGGTATTGAAGACGACCTGAGCGGAGGACCCGAGGCGCAGCGCGTCATATTCGGGCGTCCGGGTGACAACGGTGATTTCCGCCGCGGGAAAATGCCGCCGGATGCCGAGAATGGTGGACGTCACCAAGGCCTCGACGCCCCGGTTCTGAAACCCGGTGATTCCGGTCAGGACAAAATGGGCAGTGCTCATTTCAGTAGGTGCCCTTCGGCGCGCCGACCGAGGTCAGCTGGAATCGGGCCAGTGAACGCGCGGCCGGCTGGCGCCGCGCCCCCCGATCAGGGATTGGGCAGGCCCGGGAGGCCAAGGAGGAACCGGCCGTCAACGTTGTCGCCGACATCGGGGTGAACGGGGGCGGGGTCAGGGGCGGAGCAATGACAGCAACGCCCGGCCTGCGAGCCGGGACCTGCGCATGAGCCGCCCCCACAATCGCGGGCGGATGCGCGCACGATAGTCATCGACGGCGGCATTCATGGTCTGGGAAAAACTGTCCAACCTCCCGGTGAGCCGGGCGCCGGCGTACGCGGCGTGGCTCAAGTCGCGCAGTTGCTCCCGGAGCCGGAACTTGGCGCGGTCCCAGGACGGCAGATGGTATTTGCCGGGGGCCACCCGCTTGGGCGGATGCCATTCACCGCGCCGCTGGGCGAGAAAAAGCCGGTAACGGAGGCCATCGCGGCGGTGGCGCATGCTGGCGTCCTGGGACCTGGCGACGTCCTCCGGGGAGATGGCCTCCAGATGGATTCTTCCGGCGGTCGCGGCGGAGTCCAGGAGCTCCTGAACCTGCCGCGAGCGCACGACCAGGACATTGGTGCCTCTCGAGTCGTTCACGTAGGGCGGCAGCCAAGCGTCGCCGACGCTGACATCAGCGGTCTCAGCCACGACGTCGTCGCAAAAATCACATGCCTTGTATTTGAAGAAACCATGGCCCCAGTCCTGGCCCAGCAGGTCGCGGGCCGGGGTTGTCGAAGCCGTCGAGCCAGGTACTCCGCGCCTCCAGGCCTCGAGGCCGTACTGGCTCGCGGGCCAGCCGGACAGCTTTTTCCGAAAGTCGAAACCGGTCAGCTCGCCGGGCGGAACGCCCATCTGCCACCCGAGGAATTCCGCAAACCGCGTGCTTTTGAGATGGCCGCACACCAAGCCGATGAAGAACCGCAGGCGTCCGGAGAGGATCTCGTCTTGGCGGCAGAGCAACCGCGCGGCCTTCACGAAACAGGGGAGGCCCACGAGCAGGTAGCGACCAGGCTGCGCGCGCACGGTGCGGAGGACCTCGGACAATTCGACCGGATAATAGCGAGACTTGGCCCCGCGCGCGATCTCCGCTTCCGTTGACGCGACCGCATACCGGAACATCCGCGGATCGTCGTTCGTGGGCTCACAGGGCTGGATATTGATGACATGATCGACGAGGCCGCGTTTGAGGAACTCACACTGGAGCCAGGTGCCGAATCCGCCCGAGCTGCCCGAGTCCCGGTAGCTGCCTTCGACCACGTAGCCCGCGGAGGTGGACAAATGATAGCCGATCCCGGCGTGCCGTTTGCCGATGCCTGCAAAAAGCTGGTCTCCAATCTGGTCCTCATTGGCGGTGTCTTCGCCAAACGGACAAACCGCCGCGAGATTGGCGGGCGGCGCGCCCGGCGACGGGACCGCCTGCAGCATTCCGCGCTGATCCAATCGGATCCCGACCGCCGCTCCTTCGGCGACGGCGCAGGCTCCGCAGCCCACACAATAGCCACCGCTGATGACGGTGGCGGCTAGACGCTCAACATTCATCGGCTGGGAATCTGGGCCGGCCGCCGCCACCAGCCGCGGGCAACTGACCGGCCACGAAACCCGGAGGCTGGAGAAATGGGCGGACGTGGGATCATTCGGGGGCGCCCGCGGACGCGGCACCCTTGAGCTTGGGGGCAACGATCAATTTGAGGTGGGAGAAGTACTCGCGCAGTTCGCCGCGCCCGCCCGGCAGGACCCAGAAGACCACCAGGTAGGACAGCGCGAAAATTGTTCCGCCCACCGACACCGCCATCAGATTGCTGTTCCCGGCCGTCAGGTATTTTTGCAGCAGCGTGAGCGCGCAGGCCGCGATGCTGGCGACGCCCGACTTGGCAATGGCCCGGAAGAAGTCCGCGGTCCGGATCGGACTGCCCTTGAAGGCATAGTGGAAGTTGGGCCATTGGATCAGGTAAGAGACGATGACGTAGGCGGCGGCCACGCCGATAGGTCCCCAGATGACGCCGATGCCAAAGGCCGCCGCGGTCACCGCGGAGTTGAACACCCCCAGCCACAAGTACCGCCGGCTGAATCCGCAAGCCAGCATGACCAGGCCCCGCGTTGAGGTCACCGGCTGGAGGAACCCCACGATTGCGAGGATCTGGAAGATGCTGCTCGCCCCGGCCCAGCGGCTGCCGAGGACCAGTTGGATGACATTGTCGGAACACACGAACAGAAACGCGGCGAGCGGCATCGAGGCGAACCCCAGCAGGGCGACATATTTCCCGTAGTAGGCCCGGAACCGCGCGGCGTCGCCCTGGAGCCGGCTGAGCGCGGGATAGGCGACCGCGTTGAGCGGATTGCGGAGATTGGTGATCGGAAGCATCAGCAGGGAATACGCCCGGCTGTAGAGCCCCAGCGGTTCTGCTCCGCACACCCGGCCGATGAGCACGTTGTCGAGATTGCGCGAGAAGTAGTTCGCCACCTCGAAACCGGTGACATTCGCCCCAAAATGAAACAACGCGCCGATGCCGCCGAGGCCCGCCGGCAGGCCGGGCCGCCAACTCGAGTATCCCCACTGCAGGACCACGCTCACGAAGGTCGTGACCCAGGTCCCCACCACGATCGACCAATAGCCGAGCCCGTAACCCGCCGCGATCACGGAGGCGACAACACCGGCGCCGGCCCCGGCGACCTGGATGACCGCGAGGGCGCGAAAGCGCATCTCGCGGGTGAGCAGCGCCGAGTGCTGGTTGCCGAGGTTGGTGACCAGGAAGGTGGCCGACAGCGCCATCGTCACCCAGAACACGGCGGGTTCGTGGTAGAACCACACCAGCACGGGAGCGCTCGCCGCCATCGCGACGGTCAGCACGACTCCGGCCAGCACGTTCAGCCAGAACAACGCGTTCACCTGGATCCCTGTCAGATTCTTCTGCTGCACGGTCGCCGCGGACAACCCCATCTCATTGAAGATCCGCGCAAACGCCGTGACCGCGGTCACCATGGCCATGATGCCGAAGTCCGCCGGGGTCAGCAGCCGGGCCAGAACGACGGTCGAGATGGTCCGCAGCCCGAACTGGGCTCCCTGCGACGCGATGGTCACCGCCCCGGAGCGCACGGACCGCGCCTTGAGGTTCTTCCCGCCGTCCCGGAGCTTGAAGTTCCACGAAGGCTGGTCGGCGCCCAAAGCGGGTTCGTTGCCTGCGGTCGGGCCGGCGTCATTCTGGTCAGATGGCATGGGTCGAGTCAGAGGTCACAGGTAAGAGATCAGAGGGCAGAGGTCAGCTTGCCGCGCCGTAGCGCATGCGCGACGGCGGGAGTTCGGAAATCAACGGACAAAGGACGGAGATCAAGGCTGCTCGCCCTTTGGCGACGGCGTCTGCGCCGATCGACTCTGGGACCACCCTTGCAGCACTCCGGTAAAGTAAGCGCGCTGGTACCGGTAGTGAAATCGCCGGCGACGGGTGAAGAATGGACCGGCCAGCGCGAGCATGAGATGCAGAGCCGCCTGCCGGACCCGCCAGCGAAACGGCTTTCCCGGAGGCTCGCCGGTGCCCGCCGAGTTGAGGCCGGTGCGGACTCCCTCCTGTTCGTGCCGCTTCAGCGCCCACGATTCATCGCAGCGCGAGCTGGGAACAAAATGCCAGGCCAGCGCCTCGGGCAGATACCGGCCTTTGATGCCCATCGACAGGAGCCTCTCCTGCATGGCGCTTTCCTGCCCACGGGCCGCCGTGCCGGGGCCGCGCTTCGGATCGAACCCGCCCGCAGCGCGTACGTCGGCGGCGAATGCCGCCCAGTTGAATCCCAACGCGTCGGGCCGATCGAAATCGACTGCTGCCGGGCCCAGATCCCAGCCTTTGGCCGACGGCGGCAGGTAGGGGCGCAGCCAGTCCGGCGGCGGTTGGCCCTCATAATCGATCCGACACGGGCCGCAGTAGAAACGTCGCTGGCCAGCCTTCTGCACGGCGTCGGCGTAGGCGACGATCGCGCCCCGATGAATCCGGATATCGTCGTCAAAGAAGACGACGAGGTCATCGCCGCATTTGGCGAGGGCGGCATTCAGCGCGTCGCTCTTGTTCGGCTTTTCCGTGAACTGGTAGGTGACCGGCAGCCGCGCGGCAAAGCGGGCCGCCGCCGCCTCGGCGCCGCAGCGGCTGCCATTTTCGGCAATGATGACCTGTCGCAGCCCCGTGGGGGGGACGCAGTCGGCCAGCGACTGCATCGTCCGCTGGAGCAGGGGCAGGCGCGACCCGGTCGGGATGATGATGGATATCGCCGCGGGATTCATTGCGACATTGGCGGAACGGGGACGGATTTCCGCTGGCAAAGTCAGGGTCAAGCGGTCCGCGAAAACGCGGACTTTACTCCGGCCTTCATTTTGCGGACCTGCCCGAGAAGAGACTCCGTCGCCGGCAGACCCAGCAGGCGGGTCAGCCAGGAGCCGAGGCGGCCATAGGCGCCCGGCAGTCCCCCGCCGGGGTGCATCCGGCGCGCGTCGGCGAAATATTCCATCGCCTTGGGGCGATCGCCGTAGCGCAGCAGCACCCGTCCCTGGGCGGCCATCAGCGTCGCGAACGCGACTTTCCGGGCCTCGGTCAGGTCGCCTCGCCCCTGCAGTTCCGCGTAGCGCTCCGACAAAAGCGTGCGCATCCAGCCGATCACGCGCTGTTCATCGTCCGAGACGCTTCCCCGGCGAAGCCGCACCGTATGGAGCACGCGCGGCAGGTGGCGGAAGCGGGCCCCATGGCAGGCCTGGCGCAGATGGAGGTCGCGTTCCTGACAGCACGGCAGGTCCGCCCGGAAACCGCCGATGCCGGTGAGGATTCCCTTTCGATGCACGGGCGCCTCGGTCGTGATGTTCTGGCGCGCCAGCGCGAGAATGACGGAATCGCCGGAAGGGTGGGGAACGCTGCACAGCCATTTCTGGGACGGGCGGTCGGCATGGTACTGGATCCAGTCGGAATAGATGACATCCGCCCCGCCCGCCTGCAACACGGGCACTTGTTCCTCGAGCTTCCGTGGGTCGAGCACGTCGTCGGCATCGAGGAACTGGATGAACTCCCCCCGGGCCAGACTCAGGCCGCGGTTCCGCGCGGCGGCTCCGCCCCGGTTCGGTCCGGTCTCCCAGCGGATCTTGTCTCCGAAGCCTTGAATGACGGCCAGGCTGTCGTCCGTGGAACCGTCATCGATCACGATGACTTCCTTGTTCGCATAGGTCTGGTCGACCGCGCTCTGAATCGCGTCGCCGACGCAATCCCGGCCGTTGAAGCACGGGATGATGATGCTGACGAACGGCGATGGCATGGGGGTCGGCATTACAGTTCGGGCGTTGGTGTTATGTGGTTCGTCGGCAAAAAGGGATCAAAAGGGCATCGATTTGAAAAGGAACAAAAGGAAAAAGATGCTGGACAGGGGATCCGTCCGGGCGCGAGCGGCACGCACGCAAGTTTATGATCTGACAGATTGTTAGGCAGCCCGCCCGCGCCCGATGTTCCGCTGCTCGGCCGGAGGCGGTGTGCAAGGATTCGCCTGGGAGGCTGGGTAGTTGGCCGGCCGTCGCCGCTCAATCACGAATTGCCGGCATCGGGCGATCTGTCGGACGTAACTCATTTCCCAAACGGGGCATCCTTCACCGGCGGGCGGGCCGGGTGGCCGGAGTATTCGGCGAAGGTTAAGTTTTGCAGTCAGCCAGAGTTCACGGAGGCGTGGTTGGCGCAGCGAATCGTGAAACCAATGGTGCAACAGGTACGCCTGGAGCTGACCTCGCTTCCGGGCCGCGCCAATCCATTCCGCATGCAGCAATCGCGAGGAGTCGAATTCATGAACGACCGTCGCCTGGTCGGCGAATCCAATCCGGAAGCCCGCAGTCTTCAACTGAAGGCTGAACAGAGATTCTTCGCCGAATCCCATCGCGCCCGCTCCGAGCTCGACGTCAAATCCCGGCACGCGGCGCAGCACCGACCGGCCAAGACCCATGTTGGCTCCGACGAGTTCCAGCTCCTCGCCGGGATCGGCGTCGAGACCGGCCAGCCATTGCCGGTGAATCGGCTTCATCCAGGGCCGCTGGAGGGCGGCGGCGATCGCGATGGGCCCCACGACGGCGTCAAACCGTCCCGCCAGCAGAGGCGACGCCAGGCGCTCGAGCCAGTCCTTCGCCGGAACAACATCGTCATCGGTGAAGAGAATCGCCTCCCCGCGCGCGGCGGCGATGCCGGTGTTGCGGGCATACGACAGCCCTGGCCGGTCCTCAGCAAGATGCCGCACCGCGAACCCGGTCGGGCTCGAGCCCTGGATCACCCGCGCCGTGCCATCGGTCGACGCGTTGTCGACCAGGAGGAGTTCGGCGTTCCATCCCGGCGGGATGGTGATCCGGTCCAATGC
>Ga0265338_10009301_pt1 | contig 11742 bp, 9 predicted proteins | sample 42126metaG_FD_193579 | JGI IMG/M metagenome (GOLD analysis project Ga0265338, IMG submission 193579) | Rhizosphere microbial communities from Carex aquatilis grown in University of Washington, Seatle, WA, United States - 4-21-26 metaG | ecosystem: Host-associated > Plants > Roots > Rhizosphere >... | reverse complement strand
GAGCGGCGTGCGGCGTGGCACGATCAGGTTGCCGACGAAGCTCTGCACGGCTTCGTCATTCTGATTGTAAGTCGTGGTCCGCACCCGGATCAGGCCCCGGTCGTTGCGCGATTTGGATGGGCGCACTTCGAGAATTTCGCTCTTGGCGTAAAGCTCGTCGCCCGGGCGCACCGGCCGCTGCCAGGACAACTCGTCGAAGCCCACGCCGATGATGCCGCCGGCCGGCTTGAACTCGCCGTCAGCCATGAGCCGCATGGTCAACGCTGCGGTGTGCCAGCCGCTCGCCGCCAAACCGCGGAACACGGAATTTTTCGCGGCCTCCTCGTCAAGATGGAACGGCTGCGGATCGAACTGCCGGGCGAATGCCTTGATCTGGTTGGCGTCGATCTTGAGCCGGCCGGTGTTGTAAATCTGCCCGACGGCGAAATGTTCAAGATACTGGACTTTACTCGCCACGTGGTTCATCGCACGGCCTGTTTCTCGCGGGACGCGCGCGCCGCGCTCGGTGCCTTGGCGCCGCGAAACCAGGCTCCGCTAGCAACAGCCGCGGTGTTGATCAACCCGAAAGCTGCGAGTGCGATTGCCAGCGCAACGAAGACGCCGGTTAGGCTGCCGGTCCAGCGCAACGCCAAAAAGCCGCCGGCGGCCGCGATGACCAATCTGGCAAAATTGGCAAGCAGCGGCCACAACAGGCGGCCCGCGCCTTGCGAGGCGAAATAGAGCGCCATGCCGAGGCCGAACAGGCCGTAAACCGGGCCAACGGCGTGCAGATAGCGCGAGCCTGCGTCGATCATCGCGGGATCGCTGTCAAACAGCGCCAGCCACGCGCGCGGTACGGCTGCGGCGGTCAGCCCGATGGCCTCGCACAGGCCGGCAGCGATCGCGGCTCCGATCCAGGCGACGCGCAAGGCGCGGTCGCGACGCCCGGCGCCGATATTCGTTCCAACCATCGCGACGAGCGGACCACCCAACCCAAACACCAGCGGGATAAGCAGATATTCGAGCCGCGAGCCGGTGCCGTAACCGGCAATCGCGGCGGCGCCGAACACGCCGACGAAACCGGTGGCGATGGCGATGGTGAGATTGGTTTGAACGGTGATGAGGGCGGCGACCAGACCGACGCGGAGAATGTCGAGAAACAGCGCCCAGCGCAGCCGCACGCCGGCAAAGGACAGCCGAACGACGCTGCGGCTCGAGCGCAGATACGCCGCAAGCACGGCGCTGCCGGCCGCATAGTAGATCAGCACCGCGACGGCGCCCCCGGCGACGCCAAGCCTCGGAAACGGCCCGAATCCGAAGATCAGGCACGGTGACAGCGGAATCAGCACCAGCACGGCCACGCAGGTGACGATCGCCGGCGTCGCCATGTTGCCGCTGCCGCGAATAACGTTGGCGAGCGAATTGAACAACCACACCAGAATCGCGCCGGAAAAGACGACCGCCGAGTAGGTGGACGCCGCGGCAAGCGACGCACCGCTGCCGCCCATCGCTGCATAGAGCCAGGGCCCGCCAGCGAGCAGCGCTACCGTAAAGATGAGTCCGAAGAACAGGCCGATCAGGAGCGCATGGATCGCCAGTGCATCGGCGTCGGCGCGGCTGCCGCGGCCGAGAGCGCGCGCGATCGCCGAGGAGATTCCGCCGCCCATGGCGCCGGCGGACATCATCTGCATCAGCATCACCACGGGAAACACCAGCGCGACGCCGGCAAGCGCCGCGGTGCCAAGCTTGCCGACGAAATAGGTCTCGACCAGCCCAACGGTGGTCTGCGCCAGCATCACCAGCATGTTGGGCGCGGCGAGACGGACAAGGGTAGATGCGATCGGACCGTCAAGCAGCGCGGCGGTGCGTGGATCGTAGCGCGGTTTCCCGGCGCTTACGCCGGTCGTGAGCTGATCGGACTGCGAGCCGGGGATAGTCAAACTCACGGAGGACATGTTGGGAATCCCGGTGCCGGTCGAGCGGGTGGGGCCGCGTTGCCTGGACTTCTCAGCGAATCTGAAAATGCCCTTGACCGAAATCACTGGCCACAACAGCGCGCAGCATGTCGCGCAGGCTTGCGGCGCGTTTGGCGCCAAAGGTGTCTTCGAACCGCGCCTGCGCCTGCGCCCAAGCCTTGCGCGCCTTATCGAGGCGTTTCATCCCGGTCTTGGTCAGATGAAGCTCCTTGGCACGGCGGTCGGCGGCGGAGGCCTCAATGCTGATTAACCCGTCGCGTTGCAGCGGCTTGATGTTGCGGCCGAGCGTGGTGCGGTCGGTGACCATCGCTTCGGACAGCGCGTTGATCGTCATCGGGCCGAGCCGGTCAAGCTTTGCCAGGATCGAGAACTGATTGCCGCGCAAGCCCGACGGCGCCAGGAACTGGTCGTAGAGCTGGGTCACGTGCCGGGCCGCCGAGCGGACGGCGAAGCAGTTGCAGTCGGCTGTCTGGGCGGCCATCGCCGGGTTCCTTGTCGATTATCCAAGGAACTCTGGATCGAGTGTTCCTTGATAAGCGTGCATATGCGCATAATTAGGCGCAGATGCACCTATGTCAAGAGCATGGTCGAGGGGTGCGGCGGCGCGCGCGATTATTTCTTCTGTGCCATTACAGACGCGATATGGGCGACCTGCGCGTATTGCTCGTTAATTGCGCCGGTGTACGCGTCGACGTCCAATGGCGTGGCCGGTTGCCCGGTGAGCGCCAATCTTTCACGGGTCGTTTTATCGTCGAGCGCGGCGAGTATGTCGGCCGCGATCCGCCGGCGCAGTTCGAGCGGCATGCCGCGCGATCCGAGCAGGCCCAGCACCGGGCTGGCGAGGAGCGACGGGTAGCCTGATTCCACCACGGAGGGAATGTCCGGCGCGATGGGCGATCGCTCGCGCGCGTTGATCGCGATGTACTTGATCTTGCCGGTCTGGGCGTAGCTGCGCATTGCGGCGTAGGACTGCATGGACAACTGGATTCGGTTCTCACCGAGGTCCAACGGCGACTTCGTAATGTCGCGGTAGGGAACCTTGGCGATCGCGAGCCCGTTTTCCTTGACGAATCCGTCCAGCACGAATTCGGAAAATCCCGGGGCGACCGCGTAGCTTGTCTCCTTGGGCTTGGCGCGCGCCAGCGCCACGAATTCGCGCAGTGTGGAGATGCCGAGACTGGTCGGTACGGCCATGGCAATCTGCACCTGGGCAATGCCCGCGATTGGCGTCAGGTCGGCTTCCGGATTGAAGGAAATATTCGGGTGCAGTTGGCGCTGCACGACGAACATGCTGCTCGGCCCAAAGAACAGCGTATGATCGTCCTTGGCCGATACCACGGTCTGCAGCGACAGCAAGCCGTCGCCTCCGGGCTTGCCGTCGATGATGACGGGTTGGCCCCATTTCTTCTGCAATTTGTCGGTGATGAGCCGCGCGGCCGTGTCAGCTCCGGAGCCTGGACCGAACGGCAGCACGAAGCGTACCGGACGCGTTGGCCATTGTTGAGCCAGGCTTGCGGTCGCGGTCACCGCGTGAATCGCCAGCGCGAGCGCGGCGATCATAATCAGGCGAAACCAACCCTTGGTCATGACTTTTTCCTGTTCGGCGCCGTTAAAGCGCTGCCACTGTTTCCACTTCCAGCCAATACGCTTCGTCGGCGAGGCGGCTGATGATGAGCAGCGTGTGCGGCGGATAGGCGCCGTTCGGAAACATCGCCGGATAGGCCTTGGCCCGCCAGGCGCGGTAGGCGTTGGCGTGCTCGGGCCGCAGGATGTAGGTGCGGAACTGCACGACATTCTTCCAGTCGGCGTTGACCGAGCGCAACGCGATGTGGATGTTTTTGAACACCTGTACGCATTGCGCCTCGAAATCGCCTTTGCCGACAGGAGTACCATTCGCGTCGATCGGCGTCTGGCCGGCGAGAAACACCAGCTCCTGCGTCTTGGCATAGGCGACGTGGCTATACGGCGCGGGCTTGCTCATGCCATCCGGATTGAAAATCTTGATCTCGGCCATCGGACGTTTCCTTCTTCGTCGTTGTAAGTGCATTAGACAGTTAGCGGTCGGCGAGCCCCATGGCCACCTTCGCCTTGGTGATAATGCCGGGCGGGGTCGCGATCGTGTCGTGAACGATTTGCGTCACTTCATCGGCGCTCATCGGCTCGATGGTAAAGCGAATTTTGGCGGTGTCCGCCAGGAACGCCGGGTCCTTCATTGTCGCGGCAAACGCATCGCGCAGGATCGCGAGCCGGGCCGCAGGCACACCGGGCGGCGCCACATAGGGCTGGCCCAGTGCCGGTGAGGACGAGATCAGCTTGAAAATCAGACGCTGCTCGTCGGTCTTGGCGAGTTCCGTCAGGAGCGGCACATCCGGCAAGACTTTGTCGCGGCGAACGCCCGCCTGAACGAGAAACGCCGCCTTGTGGGCGCTGATCCAATCGGGATGCTGGCTGGTGATGGAGCCGAGGCTGAAGGCGCGCGCCTGCACTTCGCCGCGCTCCATGCCGAGATTGACATCCTCGGAGGTGCGATAGCCGGTCACGATCTTGAATTTGGTGCCGAGCAGCTTGTTCACCACCATGGGCAGCAGCACGATGCCGGCGCCCGCGCCGGTACCGCCGAGCACGATCTGCTTCTCCTGCGCCTGCGCGATGCTGGTAATGCCGGCCGTGTGCCAGACCAGGATGACTTCGTTCTGGGGGCCGGTCGAACCCAGCCAGTTGAACTTATCGGCATCGTAGCGGATGCCGCCGGAATTGAGCACCTGCTGCAGCGGCATGGCGCTGTGAATGGTGGCGATCGCAGTGCCGTCCTTCGGCGCGATGTTGTACATGTAGTTGGTGGCGAGCACGTTGCCGCCACCCGGCATGTTCTCCACGATCATGGTGGGATTGCCGGGAATGTGACGCGGCATGTGGCGTGAAAACAACCGCGCAACCGTGTCGTAGGTGCCGCCGACACCGGTCGAGGTGATCAGCGTAATGGTTTTGCCTTTGAAGAACGCGGCATCGCCTGGCGGCTGGGCAAAAGCGCTCGCCGGCAGCACCGCAACCGCGGCGGCGCGTTTCAGCCACGCACGTCGGGAAATTTTGCTCTCGCCGGCCACCGATGCGTCCGCCCCAGACGGGATCAGGCGTAGCGCGAAAAATCGTGGCCCTCTTTGACCACGAATTCGAGCAGGAACGGCGAGCCCTTTTCGGTCACGTCGACCGCTTCCTTGAGCGCGCCGACGATGTCGCCGGGCTTTTCGACGCGCCGCGCGGGAACGTTGAGGCCTTCGGCCACTTTCTGATAATTGCCGCCAACCGTCATGGAGCCGTATTTGGCGTCGGAAATCTTCAACACCTCGCGCTCGGCGCCCATGACGCCGTTGTTGAACACGACGGTGAGAATGGCGATCCGATTGCGCGCCGCGGTTTCGATGTCCATCCCGGTCATACCGAACGAGGCGTCGCCCATCACGTTGACGCAGAGTTTCTTCGGTGCGGCGAGCTTGGCGCCCATGGTGATGCCGAGGCCATAGCCGAGCTGGGTCGACTTGCCCCAGCCCATGTAGGAGCCGGCCGCCGTGGTTTCCCAGAACGGGATCATCTGCTCGCGCGGGCTGCCGGAATCGTGCGTCATGATGACGTTGTCGCGGTCGAACGTGCGCATCATGTCGCGAATCACGCGGTACTGGTTGAGCGGCGTCTCATCGGAGTTCAGATGCTTTCCCCACTCGTTGAGCCACTCCTTCTTGCCGGCAGCGATTTCTTCCTTGAGCGAGGCGAGCGCATTGCCGCCGCCCGGGCCTTTCTGGCGGGAGACTTCGGCGATCAGCGCGTCGACCACAAGAGCGGCATCGCCGACCAAAGCATGGGCCGCGCGATAGTCCTTGTTGATGTCGCCTGAGTCATTGGTCGAGTGAATGACGGTTTTGCCCTTGGGCACCGACGGCCCGAAATTGGTGACCGTAAGACTCGAGCCGATCGCCATGATGACGTCGGCTTTTTTGAGAAAATCGGCATACATCTTGGAGCGCGAGCGCGTCGCGCCGCCGAGAGCCAGCGGATGGCTGTCGGCGATGGCGCTCTTGCCCGGATTGGTGGCAATCACGGGCGCCGGCAGCATCTCGGCAAGTGCCGCGAGCTTGTCGCCGGCCTCCGCGTAATGCACGCCCTGGCCGGCCCACAGCACCGGGTTCTTGGCCGCGAGCAGCATTTCGACGGCCTTTTTGACGGCATCGGGATCGGGCGCGCTCCTTTGCACCGGCACCGGCGTATAGTCGAGCGCGCCCTTGAATTCCGCTTCCGCGACTTCCTCCGGCAATTCGATCAGCACCGGGCCGGGCTTGCCGGAGCGCATGGCGTGATAGGCGCGCCGCAGCAGGTCGGGCAATTCCTGCACGTTGTGCGCCAGCGCCGACCATTTGGTGACCGGCCGATAGACGTCGGCGGCACGAAACACCGGACGCACATATTGCCGCGCCAGCGGCAGGCCCCCGGAGATGACCAGCATCGGCACGTTCTCCGAAAACGCCTGGGCGATGCCCGGAAACGCGTTCTCGATGCCGGGGCCGGCCTGGGCGCCGAACACGCCGTTCCGCTTGCCGCGCTTGACGCGGCTATAGCCGTCAGCGATTCCGACGCCGACGCGCTCCTGCCGGCACAGGATCGGGCGAATATCGATCGCCGCGCATGGCTCGATGACGGCATTGCGCGGATAGCAGGAGAAGAACTCGGTACCCTCAAGCTTGAGAATCTGGGCAATCACTTCGGCGCCGTTCATGACAGTTTGCTCGCTATCTCGTGGAGGGTGACGATGCGACGTGGCCGGGCGGAAACGGGGGGTAACGCACTATTCGGCGGCGATCGGCGTGTCGCGGCCGATGAATTGCTCCATGGCGTCGATGAACGGCACGTCTTTTCTTGCCTCGAACCGGCCGGAGCGCACCCGGTAACTCGCCGGATTCATGCCCGGCAGCGGCTTACCGGCCGCGTGGTCCTTCAGCGTCTGCAACAGCAGCCGCCTGATCTTGACGATCGCCGCGTCCGAGGCGAGCAGGTGCTCGCTGGCGCGGTCGGCGATCGGTCCCATCGACTCCTGGATGGCGCAATCCTGCGTGCCGAACCCCTTCATGCCGGTATACGACTTGCCGCTCGCCTGCAGCTCGCGATCGATCAGATAATCGTTGCCGCGGTTACGCACGGCGTGATCCGTGCCGGGAATGTTTTCAGTATGGATGCCAAACCCGGCCTTGGTGCGCGCCAAGTCTTCCTCGGTGAGCGGCCGCGACGGATGAAAGTCGACGCTGTAGAGCATCGTGTTCTCGTCGTCGATCGGCGCCCAGACGTGGGCGGCGTGCGGGATCCACGAGATAATCTTGTGGAACGGCGACAGCATCACGTTCATGTTCCACATGACGATGCCGTCGCCGCGCTCGCGGCCGGTGCCAACCACGAAGCCGAAGTCGGTCGGAATGACTTCATAGAGCGAGGCGACGATGCGGCGGCTGGGATCGCCCTCGGCGCCATGCAGGAAACTCAAATGCGTGGCATCGAAGCCGCCTTCCAGCGCCTGCAGCCAGTTGCACTCCTGGATGTGCCGCGTTGAATAGCGCTGCGCAGCCGGCAATAGCGTCCATTCCAGCTCGGGAAATTCCGGCTTGTGCTCGGCCGGACCCATATAGGTCCACACCACGTCGCCGCGTTCGATGCAGGGATATGACTTGACCGCAAGCTGCTTCTGCGCGTTCGCGCGGTGCGCTTCGCTCATCTGCGGTACGCAGGGCAGGTCGACGCAGTTGCCGTCAACGTCGAACTTGATGCCATGATAAACGCAGCGCAGTCCGTGCTCCTCGTTGCGCCCATAAAACAGCGACGCGGTGCGGTGTGGGCATTTTTCGTCCACAAGGCCAACGCGGCCGCCCGTGTCGCGGAACAGGACGAGGTTCTCGCCGAGGAGACGCACCCGCAGGGGTGGCCCGTCGGGCTTGGCAATCTGTGCCGTAAACGCCGCGGGAATCCAGTAGCGGCGCATCAGCGCGCCCATCGCCGTCCCGGGGCCGACGCGCGTCAAAAGCTCATTTTCGTGCTGCGGGAGCAAGGGCGGACCTCCATGGCGTTGTCGCGCGAGCGCCAACTCGGCTTTCGATAATTGTGGCGCGCCCGGGCCGGCATTGCAATTCGCCCGCGCGATGGCAGCGCTGCGTCAGGGCACGTGGCGTCCCAGCAAGCGGGCCGCCTTGTGGGCGACCTCGGCGGGCGTGCGATAGACTTCTTCGATGAAGCTTGCGATCTGGCTGCCGCGCATTGGCGAGAAACTTAAGGCGGATTTGGCGAGATCGGCGCGATACGCCGGATCGGCCATGGTCTGGTCGAAGCCGCTGCGCAAGGCCGCGACCCGCTCCGGCGGCGTGCCGGGCGGCGCAGCGAGTGGACGATCCATCACCAACCAGCCGAAGATGAGCTGCATGATCTGCCGCATTTCGGCGGTTTTGGCGTAGTCGGCAATCAGCGGTACGCCAGGCAGGCGCGGATCGCTCTTGAGCGACGTCTGTACCAATATCGTGGCATTATCCTTGGTGATGCCGAGGCTGTGCAGCGAATCAAGGCCAAGCCCGCAGAAGCCCTCGATCTCGCCGCGTTCGTAGGCGAGCCGCAAGCCCGAGCTGCCGTTATAGCCTTTGACCAGCTTGAATTTCGTGCCCAGCAAAGCGTTGAGCACAACGGGAAAATCGTAGGTGCTGGTGCCGGCCGCGCCGGTGACCATCTCGCGCTTGAAAACGTCGTCGAAGGTTTTGATCGCGGATGTCTTGGAGGCGATGCAGACGTCGCTTTCGGCGGCAGGCGCGCCGATCCAATTGAACTTGCGCGAGTCATATTGGCTCGGCACGCCGCCGATCACCGGATCGACCACGATGCTGCCGGCGAACAGGCCGATCTCGGAGCCGTCCTTCGGCGACACGTTGAACAGCCGATTGGCCGCGTTCATGCTGCCCGCGCCCGGCATATTGTGGACGACGATGTTGGGATGGCCGGGGATGTGACCGGCGAGGTGCTTGGCGATGATCCGCGTGTAGAGGTCGGCGCCGCCGCCGACGTTGAAGCCCTCGATCACGTTGAGCTCACGTCCCTGGTAGAACGCGGCGGCGCCGGCGGCGCGCACGGCCGGGCAGGGGAGCATTGCTGCGGCGAGACCGGAAATGGCTAGAGCGAGTGGCGGACGAAGAAATTTTTGCATTGCTTCCCGTGTGTTCTTGTCGCTGGGATACCGGGCCTGGGGGCCGTGGACGAGTCAGCCTAGCACGACGAAGATCACACAATGTACACGGCATTCGGTCGGCCCGGTTTCTTCCTGGCGCCAGATAGACTATCATCCGCACCGCTTGCGGGTGCCGCTGGATGCAATCGAGGCAGGACATGATGCGTATTCTTTCGCTGTGCGCCATCGCGTACCTCGTCTTCATGGCGGCGCCGGCGATGGCCGGCTGCGATCTGGCGAGCGAGCATTGCTGGCTGCGCGCGCACCGCGTCATGACTCATAAGCAAAATCACATCGCCTATCTCGAGGCCAACCCGGACGTCGATGACGGCATCAAGGGCCGGATCATCACCCACCTGCACTACAAGGTGCTGCATATCCGCGCTTACATCGGCCCGCGCTGGCCGCACTGGCCGACGCCGTGTTACAGCCGGCCGCGGCTCTACGTCCGCTGAGAATTTGCCCTGTCATGCTCCGCGAAGGCGGAGCATCCAGTAATCAAAAACGATTTCGGCGATTACTGGATCGTCCGCTTTCGCGGATGATGGCATGGAGGTGTCGCGCTCACTCCGCCGGCGCTGGCGGCGCCGCGCCGTACAGCCCGGGCATGAGCCGGGCGCGCAGCTCCTGGGTCCACTGGCCGAGCCGATCCAGATAAAGGTACAGCACCGGCGTGGTGTAGAGCGTCAGCAACTGGCTGATGATCAGGCCACCCATGATCGAGATGCCGAGCGGACGGCGGATTTCGCCGCCGGCGCCGAAACTCAAGGCCAGCGGCACGGCGCCGAGGATCGCCGCCGAGGTCGTCATCATGATCGGGCGGAAGCGCAACACGCAGGCCTGATAGATCGCGTCGTACGCGCTTGAATTGTGCGACCGCTTCGCGTCGATGGCGAAGTCGATCATCATGATGGCGTTTTTCTTGACAATGCCGATCAGCAGAATGACACCGATAGTGCCGATGATGTCGAATTCGGTGTGGAACAGCATCAGCGCCAGGAAAGCGCCGACGCCGGCCGACGGCAGCGTGGAAAGGATCGTGATCGGGTGGATGTAACTCTCGTAGAGAATACCGAGCACGATATAGACAGCCGCAATCGCCGCCAGGATCAGCACGATCTCGTTGTTCGCCGACTGGGCGAACAGCTGCGCGGTGCCGGCGAGGCTGCCGTGGATCGACGCCGGCATGTGCAACTCGTTGACCGCGTTATTGATCGCCGCGGAGGCCTCGCCAAGCGAGGCGCCGGGCTGCAGGTTGAACGAGATCGTCGAGGCGACGAACAGCCCTTGGTGCCGCACCGAGAGCGGGGTGTTGCCGGGCTTGTAGCTGCTCACCGCAGACAGCGGCACCATCGTTTCCTTGGTGGTGCTCACGGCTGCGCCTGACGACGTGGCGCCCTTGCCGGTATTGGCGAGCGCATTGATGGCGGCGTTGCGCGCGGAATTGTTGTTGGCATTGGCCGCCGCGTTTGCCGCGGTTGAAGCAATGCCGGGCGTGACCGTCGCGGTCACGTTGCCGCCCGGCAGGTTCGAGGTCGACGTGCCCGACGCGCCGCCGCCGGATGTCGAGATCCAGATGTCCTTGAGCGACTTGGGATCGCGCGTATAGCGCGGGTCGATTTCCATGACGACGTGATATTGGTTGATCGCACTGTAGATCACCGATACCTGCCGCTGGCCGAAAGCGTCATAGAGGGTGTTGTCGATCTGGGCTGGCGTGATGCCGAGTCTTGAAGAGGTGTCGCGATCGATCACCAGATCGGTCTCAAGCCCCTTTTGCTGCTGATCGGAATTGACGTCGGCAAGAACGGTGGAACTGCGCTCCAACGCCTGGACGAGTTTCGGTGTCCAAGCTTCCAGCTCATCCGGATTATCCGACTGCAGCGTGTACTGATACTGGGCGTTGCTCTGCCGGCCGCCGGCGCGAATGTCCTGAACCGGAATTAGAAACAGGCGTCCGCCGGGGACGCGCGCAAGCTGCGGCCGCAGCCGCGCGATCACCTGATCGATCGGCGGCCGTTGTGTGTTCGGCTTGAGCGATACGAACACCGAGCCGGTATTGATCTGGCCGAAGCCGCCGCCGCTGCCGACCCCGGTATAGCCGACCACGTGTTCGACCGCGGGATCGGCCTGCACGATCGCCGTCATCTGACGCAGCTTCTGCGTCATCGCCTGGAACGATACGCTTTGGTCGGCCTGCAGCGCGCCAATCAGGCGCCCGGTATCCTGCTGCGGGAAATAGCCCTTGGGGACGATGTAGGCGAGCACGAAATTGAGTGCGATCGCGGACAAAAAGACCACGAACACAAGGCGGCTATGGTCTAACGCCCATACGAGCGAGTGCTCGTAACCTTCGAGGACGCGCGCAAAGAATCTGTTGCGCCGCTGCGCCTGCTCACGCGGCCGCGCGCGCAGAAACAGCGCCGACAGCATCGGCGTGGTGGTGAGCGAGATGCAGAGCGAAATCAGGATGGCGAGCGACAGCGTCAGCGTGAATTCGCGGAACAGCCGACCGAGAATCCCGCCGAGCAGCAGGATCGGCGTGAA
>Ga0265338_10009300_pt1 | contig 11744 bp, 11 predicted proteins | sample 42126metaG_FD_193579 | JGI IMG/M metagenome (GOLD analysis project Ga0265338, IMG submission 193579) | Rhizosphere microbial communities from Carex aquatilis grown in University of Washington, Seatle, WA, United States - 4-21-26 metaG | ecosystem: Host-associated > Plants > Roots > Rhizosphere... | reverse complement strand
AGCCACTTCTTTGATGCGTAAATTCATTTTTTGGGCCAGGAACAGCACTTCCAAATCAAAGCCAAAGCCGTCCAGATGAAGAGACCCGAAAAGCTCTCTTATAAGATCTGCACGGAACATTTTAAAACCACATTGGGTGTCTTTGATACCCTTGATCAGCAAATGCGAAACTAAAAAATTAAAAACACTGCCCATCCATTTGCGGTAAGCCAAGGCCTTAACCTGGGAGGTTCCGTCCTTAAGTATCCTGGAACCAATGACGATATCATAACCTTGCTCGAAGAAAGGCAAATGGCGTTCAATCTCCTCCGGCTGTGTCGAGCCATCGGCATCCAAAAATAAAACAATCTCACCCTGGGCCGACAAAAAGCCTTCTTTGACGGCATATCCCTTGCCGTGGTTATGTTCGAAACGAAGAAGCTTCAGGGAAGGGAATTCTTTTTGAAAAGACAGGGCCGCCTCAGCTGTTTTATCCATACTGCCGTCATCAACCACGATGATCTCATAGCTGTTTGCAGACCGTCGGCAATAATCAATGACTATCCTTAAAAAACGCGGCAGGCGCTCTTGTTCATCCTTGGCCGGAATAACAATCGAAATGCGCTTCATTCTGAGTGATCCCAATGAGCCTAAAAAAAGTGCCGAGTCCCAGACTTGCACTGGGGACGCCAGGATTTTCAGTCCTGCGCTCTACTACCTGAGCTAACTCGGCAAGAATGCTTTATTCTACGTAAAAAGCCCAAATTGTCAAATATTCCGGTATATCTTAGGATTCCCTTAAAAATCGGGCCGCCTCCTGCGGAAAGGTGGGCACGATGTGTAATCCGGTCCCCCACTCAAAACCAACACTGCGGGTCAACTTCGGAATGATCTCGATATGCCAATGATAATGCGCCCCATTGGCCTGTCCGAGGGGGACCGTATGTAGATAATAATTATAGGACGGATCTGCCAGGACTTTTTTTACTTTGATAAGCACATCCTGCAAAATCTGAGCCAGATGCGCCGATATGGCGCCGTCCCTTTCGGCAAAATCAGGGCTGTGTCCTTTAGGGATGATCCACGTCTCGAAAGCATAGCGGGGAGCATAAGGGCAAAAAGCCAGAAAAGAATTGTTTTCCATGACAATACGCTCTTTGTCCTGATATTCCTGAGATATCATGTCGCAGAAAACACAACGGCCATGCTGCTGATAATAATATTCCGCACCTTTGAGCTCTTCCAAAACCGTCTTGGGCACCATGGGCAAGGCAATGATCTGGCTATGCGTATGTTCCACCGTAGCTCCGGCGGAAGACCCGAAATTCTTGAAGATCATGATGTATTTAAATCGGCTGTCCCTGGATAATTGACGGAACCGCTCCTGGTACTGGCTTATCACCGCCTGCATTTCATCCTTTGTCAGATCAACGAGGGCTTTATCATGGTCCGGGTTTTCGATCAGAACTTCGTGGGCGCCGATGCCTGTCATTTGATCGTAAACGCCATAGCCTTCTTTTTGAAGAAACCCCCCGCAACTTAGGACCGGGAATTTGTTCGGCACCGTCCTCACCAACCAGCCGGGTGTATTGGCAAGGCTATGCGAAGGCCTCACCGCCCCCACTTCATTGGGCGTCTGGTATTCACGGCCCGGACAAAAAGGACAGATAGCCTGACGGGTAGGCGTGTTGTCGCTCTTCGGGAAATCAGAAGGCCCCTTAGTGTGTTCCGTGTCGATGATGACCCAGCGTCCCACCACCGGGTCTCGTCTAAGTTCCGGCATGGATATCCACCTCTTTTAAAAAATCTGCCGTCATTTCCGGCGGGATAGGACAAATATAAAAACCCGTGCCTCTTTCAAAGCCGGCCACCCTCGTCAATCTCGGCATGACCTCGATATGCCAATGGTAATTATCCTTAAATGAAGAAGATTTTTTGACCGGCGAGGTCTGGATCATATAATTATAAGCGGGGTCGTTTAACCCAATTTTAAAACGCAACAAAATTTCCTTCATGATGGCGGCCAGGGAGCCCTCCCGATCTTTTAAGCCATCGGCAAAATCACAATGATGGGTCTTGGGCAGGACCATGGTCTCAAAGGGAAACCTCGAGGCAAAGGGAGCTATGGCCACGAAATCCTCATTCTCGACGATCAGGCGTTCCTTCTTTTTTAGCTCCTGGCTGATCATATCGCAGAAGAGGCAGCGTTCATGACAATCAAAATATTCTTTGGCGCCCCTGACTTTGTCATTGACGCGCATGGGCAAGACCGGCACGGCCATGATCTGTGAACGGGAATGTCCGATATTACGGCTGCCGGCAGCAAGGCCGTAATTTTTATAGGCTAAAACATATTCGATACAAGGATTCTTGCGGTGATGCTGGATACGCAGGGCATAGGTCTGAAAAACCACCTTGATCTCATCCTCTGAGAGATCTGCCATATTCGCGATATGCTCAGGGGTCTCAATGACGATCTCGTGGCTGCCGTAGCTGTGGGCCACTTCATACATCCCATGATCTTGACGTTCAAAAACCTTAGTATCATCCAAGATCGGGCTGCCGCTTTTAATGACCCTCACCCCGTCGATGGCTGCGACCTCTTCAAAAGCATGGTCCTGACAATAAGGACAATTCTTCGGAGCTGTGACTGTGGGCTGGGGTTCCACGAAGGCCGCAGGACGACGCGCCCGTTCCGTAGCAACAATGGTCCAGCGACCGACTATCGGATCTTTTCTTAGTTCAGACATGAGTGAAATTATACCACGTATTCGACAAACTAAAACAATAAAGAGCCTGGGCTGATCTTATAACCTGACACAAAACTTGAGGCAGGCATCAGTTTTCCGGCCTCCGGCTGTACTTCCTTGACCAAAACTTCCTGGTCAGCACAGGCAACGCAAAAACCGTCCCTGACGACCCTGGTGACCTCTCCGGCGCGAAACCCACCCGGCATCTGTGCGATCGACTCTGCCCGGGAAATTTTAAGCATCTTGTCATTATAAAAAGTATACGCACCCGGCCAAGGCTGAAGGCCGCGTATCTGGTTGATAATGGAGTTTGCGGACTTTCTCCAATCGATTTTACCTATCTCCTTGGTCAATTTAGGTGCGTAGGTCACTGAATTTCCATCCTGCACCTTCAGGGGAAATTGGCCCGTCGGATATTGGTCCAAGGTCTTGACCAAAAGTCCTGCCCCGACGGTGGCCATGCGCTGGCGCAATTGAGCGGCATTTTCCTCATGGCCGATGCTCAGAGTCTCCTGGACGATGATCTCGCCCGCATCAAGGGCCAGGGCCATTTTCTGTAAAGTGACCCCCGTTTCTTTATCTCCGTTAAGGATAGCCCAATTGACCGGCGCAGCTCCGCGGTATTTGGGAAGAAGCGATCCATGCACATTGATACAAAGCATCTTGGGGATATCCAGAATTTCCTGCGTCAGGAGCCGGCCGTAGGCAACCACCACGAAAACATCCGCCTGGGCGGATCTCAACGTCTCGACGATACCCGGCATCTTTAAGGTCAAGGGTTGCAGGCAAGGTATTTGATGCTCTAAGGCCATTTGCTTGATCGTCCCTACAGAGATCTTCAAGCCCCTACCCTGCGGCCTGTCCGGTCCGGTGACACAAACCAGGACCTCATGCTTGTTAGCCAACAAAGCTTGCAAATGCGTTGCCGCAAAATCATCACTGCCGAAGAAAACGATACGCATTTATTTAGTATACTGGCTTGTCCGCTAAGGGTCAATGTTAAGCGTCATGATAACGCGGCTTGGTCGTTTGATCCTGGCGATGGCCGATTTTATAAATGCCACGGCTTGAGGCACATGGTCCGCCTGCACCATCACGTTAAAGCGAAACTGATCGCGTTTGCGCGAAATGGCGTCAGCCAAGGGTGAAGTTATCGTATAGCCTTCCGGTGCTGATCTTTTCAGCTCATCATACGCCTGGCTAGCGGCCTGGCAGGTTGATTTCTCCGATTTGCCGCGCCAGGATATCTTGACCCAATGTTTAAAGGGACAGAAGCCGAATTCTTTTCTTAATTTAAATTCCTCGTCGTAAAAATCCTGCATCTTTCCGGTCGCCAGGCTTTGAAGCACATAATGCTGGCTGTTGCGGGTCTGGATAAATACAACCTCCTTGCTCATGCTGCTCACATGAAGGCCCAGGCTGAAAGCGTTGAATGCGGAACGCATGTCTAAGCGGTTCAATTCCGCGTCAAAATCGATAAATGCCGCTGCCTGTACCTGCCACTTCCCCTGAAAACGTAAAACAGCCTGGGTGGAAATGAGGATATCAAAATCCCCCAGCCCTTTTTTCTCTGCTTTAAGGCGCGCAGGACGTTCAAAGGCAAGGACCCTGGCATTGGAAAAATATTTTTTTAATTCCGTCAGCACCTGCTCGACCCCGATGCCTTGCGAACGCCAGCTCGGTTTCTTACATTTACTGCAAACCGTGTCTCCGGCAAGTGTAAAGGTGCAGTACCGGCAAAGGTATTGTCCCTGGGCCTTTGAAAAAATAAGCGGACTATCGCAACGTTGACATTTCAAGACCTCCCCGCAATCCTCGCAGCGGGTAAGACGATAGGAACCTTTGCGGTTTAAGATCAAAAGGCTTTTTTGACCCGCTTTCAGGGCCGCCTCCAGGGCATCGCGCACCGGCGGAGAAATGAGCCCCGGAATATATTTATAATTGGCTAGATCGATCAATCTTGCCGGAGGGATCTTCGCCTGGGGCCTATCCCTCAATTCCACACGATGCTCATCCGCCCAGGCTTTCAGTTCAACCGAAGGAGAAACGCCTACAAAGGCCACATCAAAGCCGTACATTTTAGAACGCGCCAAAAGCACCTGACGCGTCTCATACATTGGCGTCTGTTCCTGCTTATAGGACGCGTCCTCTTCATCCACCATCATAATGCAATCATATTGGCCGTCGCATTCAAATACCATGGAACGGGTGCCTATCTTTATGGCTACTCCCTGGAGGGAAGCTGATTGCTGAGAAATGGTATCGGCCCTGAAGGCATCCGGCACCAGAACCAAAAATCGTCCCGTCCTCTTTTGGTCCCGGTATCCCTCGATGATCTCCTGGATCTGGTCCGCGTAAGAATCCGGACGGCACCTATATAAAGAATATTGCGGGGCATGCTCCCGTCGATAGGATGGCTTGAGCTCTTGCTTATTCCTCAACATGGTGCTCAGGGCCTCTCCCAAACTGCAGCCGTAAAAGCCGCAAAATTCCCTGGCAAAAGCCAGGTCCGTCTCGTTAAATACGGGTGACATTTCACTCAGGGACTGGATGGTTTTTATGTTAGCAACGGCGCTTTGGGTCAATAACCCAACCACATACCCCAACCTGGTCCTGGCAGAAAAGGACACCTTCACCCTCATCCCCGCCGTGATACGGCCGGACAGGTCTTCGGGGATCAAATAATCAAAAGGCCCATCAAGAGGCAGATCAAAAACAACCTGTGCGATCATATTAGGGAAATGATATCAGCGACGGCATGAGGTTTGGCCAAAGCGCCCAGCCGTTGCCGCAGCGCTTCCAGCTTTTGAGGGTCGGCATTCCACTCATCCATGGTCCGGGCGATCTCCGTCAGGGAACTCTGTACGGCCAAGGCCGCGCCATAGCTGCTTAAAACTTTGATATTATTGGATTCCTGTCCCGGGATGGCGCTGAAAAACAGCATCGGCAATTTCTTCACCAATGCCTCTGAAATGGACAATCCACCGGGTTTTGTCACCATGACATCGGCAACAGTCATCAATTCATCCATATTATCCACCAGGCCCAGGACGAGCACGTTCCCTTGGGCCAAAGGCTTGAGGCGCTCATATAAGGACCGGTTATTGCCGCAAACGATGAGCAGCTGGTAACTTTTAAGCAGGCGTGTGAGTTCTTCGATGGGCCCCATGCCGAAGGAACCCGTGGCGATCAAGACCGTCCGCACCCCTTGCTGAAGTCCCAGTTTTTTCTTTAAAGCCGCCGTATCCAGCCGTAAGGAAAACTTGGGATCCGTCGGTATACCAAAAGCAAAAACCTTATCGGAACTAACGCCCAAAGCGATCAATTTATTTCTGGTGTACTCACAGGCCGTGGTATAAAGGTCGATCCCCTCGGTGACCCAAATACGGTGTACATCAAAATCCGTCACGCAACAGATGACCTTGGACCTGATCTTTCCTTTGCGTTTGAGATAGCCGCATACTTCCACCGAAAGAAAGTGGGTCGAAAAAATGCAATCAAACTGTTCCTGTATCAAAAATTCCTGCAGGGCCGCGGCATTAAAGCCGTTGTACAGGCGTCGGGCAGCCCTGACCAGGGGCTGCATCCAGGGCAGGTCCAGAACGCTAAAAAAAAATCCCCAGACGCCGGGAAAGCGGGTCACTAAAAAGGTATAAAAGCCGGGATAGTTCTTCTTGAAAAAGAAATTGGTATAATCCAGCGCATCCGCAAAACGGACATCATAGCCCGCTTTGGCTTGCAAGCCTTTGAAAATGGCCTCTGCCGCTTTTTTATGCCCGGCCCCGGCGGTTGCGTGAATGACGAGAATTTTCATTTTGGATGATGGGAACGGCACTTTTAAGATCTTTGACGATGTGATCGGGTTTGACCGTCCAACGGCGCATATAGTGGCGGTCTTCACGGCCTGAAAGAACGAAAATGGTCTTACATCCTGCGTTATGCCCGGTCTTGATATCGCCTTCGGTATCTCCGACGAAGAAGGCCTTTTGCGCATGGGCAATGGTCTTATTCAGGGACTTAAGGGCCTTCTTGAGCATCCCGATGCCTGGTTTACGGCAGCTGCAGCCGGCATCCGAACGGTGCGTGCAATAAAAGCTTTTCCGGATCTTTCCGCCGGCTTTCTCAACGCTTCTGATCATCCTGGCATCGATGCGTTTGAGTTTATCCAACGAATAAACCCCCTTGCCCACCCCTGCCTGGTTGGAGATCACAAAGATCTTAAAGCCGCTTCCCGTCAGCTCCTTAATGGCCTCCACGGAACCCGGTATAAAATGGAAATCTTTGACCTTGGTCACGTAGGCGCCGTTACCCGGGAATTCATTGATGACGCCGTCCCTGTCCAAAAAAACGACCTTCATGAGACTCCTTTAAACCTGTCGAGATAATATCCTTTTTCCTTCATTTCCTTGTATTTGCTGTAAACCGCCAATTCGTTCAAACTGCTCAAGACTGCGGCCACAAAACCAAAATAACCGTCCTTATATCCCTTTTTAGCCACGAAGCGCCTGAAAAAACGGTCCCAGGCGCGCCAAAGGGCCTTGCCCAAAGGCATCTTCCGCTTGTCCGTGTACCACTTAAAAGCTTCCATCGTCGAGTAACGGTTGATCTTGGCCATAAAATCTTCCACATTACGGAAACTGTAATGGAGGGTTTTGCCTTTTAGCGTTGCACCCCGGTAACCTTCCTCCGTCTTTATTCCAGGGTGGATCACATCGTAAGGAGCTTCCTACCATTTCATGTGCTTACGGTTATATAAACGGATATGCGGGCTTGACCAGCCGCCGTGATTTAGCGGCATATCGCCCAAATAATTGACCTGGGGCGCCCAATAAGCCGCGATCTTTTCATCCGGCTGTTTCAAAACCTGGGCGATCTCCTCTTTAAGCTCGACGGTCAGTCGTTCATCGCAATCCAAAAGCAAGATCCAGTCATTCCGGGCGTTAGCGGCGCCGAAGTTGCGCTGTTTGCCTTCGATGTCCATGCCCCTCGTAAATAACGCGCTGGTATATTGCAGGGCAATAGCAAGGGTATTGTCCGTGCTCAGGTCATCCACCACGACGATCTCATCGGCAAAGCCGGCGACACTATCAAGGCAATCCTTGATACGGGCGCTTTCATTCTTGGCAATGATGACAACGCTGCAGGCAACAGGCATTTTTATTTTTCCTTTAAAGAGATCTTTCCAAAGCTGCCACCACGGCCTTGATCTGTTCCTGGGCCATGTGCGGGAACATCGGCAGGCTCATCACCTGGCCGGCCACTTTCTCGGCGACGGGAAAATCCCCTTGTTTGTAGCCCAGATCTGCATATGCTTCCTGCAGGTGCAGGCTGATGGGATAATGGATGAGCACTCCTATGCCCTGGGCCTTCATGGCCTCAACCACCTGGTCGCGCTTGGGCGTCAGGATGGCATACGTCTGGAACACATGCGTGCGGTCTTGTTTGGTAATGGGAGCCACGACGCCTTTAAGGTGTTTTAATTCTTGCGCATAAATGGCCGCGTTCTGGGCGCGCATCTGGTTCCACTGGTCCAAATGTTTCAATTTGGCATTCAAGACAACGGCCTGCAGCGTATCCAGGCGTGAATTGGTGCCTTTGATCTTGTGCTCATAACGTCCTTGACGGCCGTAATCGCGCAGCATCAGGGCCTTTTCATGAATGTCCTTATTATTGGTCACGATCATGCCCGCGTCCCCCCAGGCTCCCAAGCTCTTGGTGGGATAAAAAGAAAAGCAAGCCACATCCCCCATGGAGCCGACGGGCCTGCCCTTGTAACGCGATCCATGCGCCTGGGCCGCGTCCTCGACGACCTTGATGCCATGTTGATGCGCTATCGCTGTGATCTCGTCCATATCCGCCGGCTGTCCGTAGATATGCACCGGGATGACGGCCTTGGTCTTCTTGGTGATCGCTTTCTGAAAAGAGACGGGATCGATATTATAGGTGCCAGGTTCGATGTCCACAAAGACAGGTTTGGCGCGGCAAAACGAAACGCATAAGGCCGTGGCGATAAAGGTATGGGTGGGCACAATGACCTCATCGCCTTCCTGGATATCCAGTGCCATCAGGGCCAGATGCAGCGCGTCGGTGCCGGAGTTGACGCCGACACCATACTGAGCACCGCAGTACTTGGCAAAAGCACCTTCGAAAAGATGGGCCTGCTCGCCTAAAATATAATCGCCTTTGTCGTAAACTTTTTTGAACCCCGCTTCCACTTCTGCGACGATCAAGCGGTTTTGCTCTTTGAAATCAATAAAGGGAATGTTCATAAAATACCTTGGACCTTTCTATAAACTTCATCGACGGACAGATCCTGCAGGCAGCTGATGTGGCTACAGGCCGGCATACGAAAACGGCGGTAACAGGGCTGGCAGGGCAACCCCTTGCCAACGGTCAGGTGTTCTTCAGGAGGATAAGGGCCGTATACGTTTGGGTCCACCGGGCCGTAAATAGAAACGGCTTTCAAGCCCACGGCCACCGCCATGTGCACAGACCCCGCGTCATTGATAACGGCCGTGCGGCATTGCTTAAAAAGCGCAGCCAAACCCCATAAAGAGGTTTGGCCGACCGCAACATGCACCTGACTGCGCGCCGTTCGTGCAACTTCACGACACAGGTCTTCATCCTTTGGATCTCCTAACAGTATAATGGCAGCGTCGAAATTATCAATGATTTTGTCCACTAAATGGGCATAATTGGCGGCCCCCCAAAGCCTGTACCTGGCCTGGGATCCCCAGCTGGCTCCCCCTCCAGGAAAGACCGCCACCAGGGGTTTAGCGTCATCCACCTTATTTTTCACAAGCCATTCCCTGGCCCATTGGATATCCGCCGCAGGAATGCTAAGGGACAAATGCCGGTCCATGACAGGCACCTCAACAAATTTCAACAGGTCCAGAAAGTAATCCACCACATGCTTATCTTCAAAGCCGGTCAAGGCAATGGCATAATTTAAAAAATTACCCCGTCCGCGATAATTATACCCGATGCGCTTCTTGATGGCGCCGGCCCAGGCAAGGAACCCGAAGGTGCTGTTAAGGGAAAGATCAAAGACCACCTCAAAACGCTCCCGTCGGATATCATGGATCAACCCCAGCCATTTTTGCCAGAACGTAAGAGGATTTTGACGGTACGCTTTGACGAAAAGGTCCCGGTCGTAGACAAAAACTTTATTGAGATCCCGGTTGGCCCCAAGAAAATCCGCCGTGCGGCCATTGGCCAGATAGGCTATGAACGCCTTGGGATAGGCCATGCGCAGGTTCCTGATAATAGGGGTGGTAAATAAAACATCCCCTATGCCGTAAGGATTAATGATCAGTATCTTTTTAAGGTCCATCATAGGATCTTTTCCTTGCCCCGTCTCCAGGTTTTGGTACGCACCCTGAACCACCATAAGGGGTTCCACCAATAGCGGCGGACGATGTTCCGCCGATCTTCCTGACTGGCGGCATGCTGCCTGACCAAGTCCTGCATCGGTGCGGGATGGGTCCCGAAATAAACAGGAAAACGCCCAAGGTCCCCATAATCATAGGCGGCCTTTTCTTCTTTTTCATTCAACTGGCTGAAAAACCCGAGGGCATGGGCGTTCTTGCGCCTTAAGCTCATGATCTGCGGGTCCTGGACCCAGCCGTAGTGGTAAATAAAAAAGGGCGTCTTAAGCGCCGTTAATGGCGCGCCGCCCTTATGCCTGAATCCCCATGCACCGTCGTGGGTCTCATATCGTCCGTTGTTCCTGATCACCCGGATCTGTTTCTGGAACCATCCCCTGTCGATGCGGTAACGGTAAAAACTACCGTAAAAATAGAGCCAGCGGAACTGAAAGGCGTTGACCTTCGGGTCATGGAGATAGCGCTGCATGAATTCCTTAACGCGTGCAAGATCATCCTCGTGTACCAGCTCATCCGTCTGGTTATAAAACACCCAATCCCCCGTGCATTGGCTTATGGCAAAGTCCGTTTCCACGGAGAGCACTTCCTGTCCCATGGACATGTCCCATACGCGTTCCAAAATCTTTATCCGTGGATCATGAAGGGATTGTACCAGTTCAAGGGTGCCGTCATCGGAATCCCCCACGTTGACGATATATTCGTCACAAATAGGCAGCACTGACCGGATCGCTTCCAGGACCGGATATCCGTGCCTGATGGCATTGCGTACGATCGTTACCCCGCTTATTTTCATGGAACACCCGCCCCCTTAAACATGTTCATAAACGCGCAATGTCTCCCGGGCCGTCTTTTCAAAAGAAAAATCCTGTGCCCGTTTGAGCCCTGCCAGCTGCAAAGATCTTTTCATGGCCTCGTCTGTCAAGACCTGCTCCATGGCTTGTGCCAGGTCTGAGGTGCTTTTAGGGTCTACGGTCAATGCCGCCCCGCCGGCGACCTCTACGCAAGACGATGTGCTTGAAGTAATGACCGCCGCCTGGCAACAGAAGGCCTCCAGGATAGGGAACCCGAATCCTTCATATAGCGAGGGAAAGACAAAGACCTCGGCCAGGTTATAAAGCTTCCGCAGCAGCGCATCGTTGATAAAGTCGGTAAAAACAAGGTTCTGCTGAATACCCAGTTGTTGGATATGCTCTCCGATATTTTCCATCATCCAGCCCTTCATACCGACGATAACCATTTGTCCCTGGAAGACCTTCCTGTCCTTCAGGGCAGCGAAGCTTTCAAGCAGTCCTTTAAGGTTCTTTCTGGGTTCAATGGTCCCCACATACAGGACATAAGGCCTATCGATGCCGAGTCTTTTAAGTTCCAGCTTCGCTTCCAGATGCTCCTGCCCGGATAAGGGATAAAAGACACCATGGTCCACCCCGTTATAAACCACCTCTGTCTTTTGCATGGGGATATCAAAAGAACGGTGGAGATCGCTGCGGGTACTTTCAGACACACAAATGATCTTGTCTGCCTTGGAAGCGATAAGGCGCATGTGCTTTTCCGTGGTCTCAATGGTTTGCGGTGTATGCGCCTGCGGACAAACTTTATAGATCAGGTCATGGACCGTAAAGACCAGTTTCCC
>Ga0265338_10009299_pt1 | contig 11745 bp, 6 predicted proteins | sample 42126metaG_FD_193579 | JGI IMG/M metagenome (GOLD analysis project Ga0265338, IMG submission 193579) | Rhizosphere microbial communities from Carex aquatilis grown in University of Washington, Seatle, WA, United States - 4-21-26 metaG | ecosystem: Host-associated > Plants > Roots > Rhizosphere >... | reverse complement strand
GACCGAATCAAAAAGAGTGAGAAGCCATACGATTGGCTTGGACATGGCATGTACTTTTGGGAATACAATGAAATGCGTGCGCTGGAATGGGCTGAGGGTTACGTTAAGCAAAAAAAGATAAAGGAGGCCGCTGTGATCGGTGCGGTGCTTGATCTTAACAATTGTTGTGATCTTTTAGATAGCAAACACATTGAGGTTGTTGCCGCCTACTATACCCTCATGAAACTGTCTAACAATACCCTCGGCAGGCCAATGCCTGTAAATACAGATGTAAGGGGCGACAAGCATAAGGATAAATTAAAACGGGAATTGGACTGTGCGGTAATTGAGTTCATGAACGAAAGGATCTTTAATTTGCACCAAAAATTTGCAAAAGAAGGACATACCAACATTCAACTTTTCGATTCCGTGCGCGGAGCGTTTATGGAGGGTGGCGAAGCTTTCCCCGGTTCGGGTATCCAACTAAAAAGCCACATTCAAATATGTATCCGCAATCCCAATTGCATCCTCGGATTTTTTCTTCCCAGGAAAGAGGAGGATTTCGTCAAGATGCTATGTGATGAATATGCACGTAAAGGCAGGGAATAAGCAAACTGTGGCGCTAAAGGATACAATGTTGGCGAAGCCGATATCAAGCCGATTGTTTTCGTTAATTTTGTTCAAATTCATCAACAAACTTGCTTCCCCACCTGGCATTTAGCTGCGCGATGGTCGCGTCATAAGTTTCGCCGGCACGAAAAGTCCGGTTAAACGAAAGTGTGAATTAGCCCGACTCAAGACTTTTGACTTAAGACTTTTGACTTAAAAAGGGCGTGCCCCGCTGATAGAAGCGGGTCGGGTGCTCTGCTCATACGCCTGCAGGCCTTAGGCTCATCTCCACAACCTTATATCCCAGAGGCTTTCAGCCGCCATAGCTTTAGCGACGGCGGCCGGTATCCGCGACGCCCCCTCACGCGAAGTGCTGTAACATTTGTTATTTTGCTTGGTGCCATTGCTGGAGTTTTCTCCAACAATCCGAGATGGCTTAACTGCGCGACCGGTTAAGTTTCACTCCTACAAATGAGCCAGAAAGGCATGCGCCCAACGAGTCCAAAAATTACCCGTGTATTAAAATCTAAAAAATGTGACCTTTTTTTCAACATTATGTTTAAAAGCACTGGTTTTTAGACAAATATGCTTGGAATCTCTTTTTTTTTTTATATTTGAATAAAATACTTAAGCATGGTGTCACATTTACACCCCTCTTTTTTCGTTTTATCATTTAATGTTTTAGCTGTTGAAAGATGAGCAGGAAGCAACCCTCGGCCTCGCCTACTTGCAGTAATGTGTTGCAGCGAGCTGTCATTTTTTTTGCATCAAAAATTAGCGGTTTCATTAAACGATTGATAGTCAATTGCAGTCTAATAACGAGCAGAATTTGGGCGAAGATACATAGCACGTATTGCTCAATTTTCCACACACTTTATACGAATAATGGAAACATTACTCGCCATCAGGCACGTATAAAGTGTGGGATCTTGAAATGTTGATAATTTGCAACTTTTTCATTACCAGGCAAATACTATATTGTGTGGTATAATTATAATTTTTAATTTTGTAAATTGAAAATTATGGTAGAAAAATTGAAGATCAAAGCTCAAAACATCTGCTAAACGCTATTAAAATTAGTTTATGTCAATCATATTAAAGTCGGAATTTCAGTCGAATGAGACGCTTTATAGTCTGTTCAAATCTTATATAGAAGCCGGGTTGACTTCCGGTTCTTCAGAGGAAGCTATTATTGGAGCAGCAAAAAAATTCCTTAAGAAAATGAAAACCGGGAAGCGAGAAGCCTTTATATCAGCCGACTTGGCGCTTCATCCGGGAATATTCGAAATAACAGGTAAGGAAAATCAGGATGTCACGGCCTCCGATATTTATTTCGGATTGAATGCTTATGCAAAAGAAATTTATTCGTTGATCACGGGGGAGGATAACAAATCCGTTAATATCGAAGGGGTTGAACGCAAGAAATTACCAGATATCTCCGCTTTTGCTTTCATTGGCAACAACGCCCCAAAAGAATCGAGGCGCCTGGCAAATTATTCACTGGTTTACGGGTCTTAACGACCGGGCCAGTAGCGCTCCGCCACCGCGTATGGCAAGATATGATTTATAAATTTTATTTCTTTAAACGGTTCAAAAGCTATATCAGCTTCCGGTTTTTCGCCCCGTTTTGCCGGTTCCCACTTGTTAAAGAAATTCATTCGAAATGTGTCGAAATATGCATCGGCCTGTTTGACGATATGGTTGAAGATCGTATCGCGGTCGCATTTTTCTTCCTCATATTTCGCTCTTATATTTCCATCGACAAACAGGTCTAAAAACAGGAAGCGTACCCGTTTTGTCCCCCCGTCGTCAATGATCTGCTGCGTAAGCTCTTTAAAGAAATCGTCTCCGAGAAAATAATTCTGGTAAAGGTTTTCCTTTTTTACAAAAATGCAAAGCTCTCCGACGCCTCCGCGTTTTACCTTGTACAATGTATAGCGTCCTTCTTTATCTTCCATTTTAAATTCCGGACCTTCGAGCAGCTCGTCGACGGGAAAGTACGCCGCCAGATATTTGCCGAACATTATTTCGTCACCTTGCCGGCATGCATCAATCACATTTTCTTTCCGCTTTTTTGTCAGGGGATATATACCTTTTGACATTGGGCGATAAGGCGTCACCGGCTGGTGAAGCACCCAATTTTTGGCACTTACATCGTAGAAATATTTCTCTTGTTCTAATACTTTTGTACCCGTATCGATATTCAGGATAGAGCACCAACTGTGATCAAATGTCGGTCCTGTTTTTTCGTACTCCATGAAACATCCGCCCTTCAGATGTAGTATGTTATGATAAAACCTTTCGCTGTTGCTGTCAATCGGCATATGCTCGTGGCCGCTTAATACCACGTCCGCTTTATTGACCAATTCCCTCAGCAGCGTTGCGCTGGCCGTGTTGTCAGTCGAAGAATAGCTGTAGGACTCAGTCCATTCCAGCCAGTTCCGCGGATGGTGCATGACCAGTATCTTAAAATAATCCGGATAATTGTCGAAGTAATAAGTTAAATCGTCTTGCTTCAACAGTTGGATGCCCGTGATCTGTTTGTTATACTCCGTAAGTATGTCTTTGATAGCGAGCCAGTTCGGTAACTTGTCAGCCGTGTTGTCAAAGCCCTCATTTTCCTTTATATACTTGAAATACTCGTCGTTGAACTGACTTCCCAGTGAAAACCAAGCCGTGTTCAAAAAGACCGCGAGCATTTTATTTTTTTCGTCGACGATGTGGCCGAAAAGCCTTGATCCCTGAAATTCCTCTGAAACCTTAAAATCCCTGGTGTCTTCCAGTTTAAAAAAATTGGCATTTCCACCAAAATCATTTGCCGTAAAAAAATTAGTGTAATCCTGGAAGAGTTTCCGGAAATCATCTTTTTTGTCGTGCAGGAACTGCGGCCGATCCGGAACTTTTTTTAACCTTAAGTCAATATGGTCTATATAAGCCTTTATAAAACCTGTTTCATCCCAGTTAACATCATGGTTCCCGGGTATAGTGATCACTTTAGGCAAAAAATCGCTATTCTCTTTTATTTCGTCCAGCAAATATTTTAAGAATTTGTTATAAAGCGCCTGATAGTCGGCTGTTAAGCCGCTTTGCGCGAGGTCGCCTGTAATAAAGATAAAATCGATTGGACACTCCAGGTGTCGCTGCACCATTTTATCTGCAAACGACTTTAAAAAAAGCTTTAGTTTTAGTTTTTTATCGGCTTCGATGGAATCGAATTTGAACGAAAAGTGAATATCTGTGATCCACAAAATCCTGACTTTCTGGTTAGTGATCATACCTTGGGGGCGTTGTTTTTAAAGTTGATAAACTCCAGTTTGCGAACAAGCGAAAAATGCCAAAGATCCGTCAACGTTTTTGAAGTGTGTTTGAAATAAAGATTTTGACTTTCAGTATGTTCGAAGAACAACCCCCCTGTCTGATCGACTGAGTAAAGGTGGTCCGGGGGATTCCCATCAACAAATGCGATCATTGGTTTGCCATTACGCCAGTTTCTGCGCAGCAACGAGATTTTTTTGCCATTCATTTGATATATCTGATTTAAGTAATGGCATATATACCATTCCAGGTAATCGACGCTGTCCGTTATGACCCAATCGGGTGGTTTAACATCATGCTCTGGTGCAAACATCTTTAAACGGCCCCTCAATAATGTTTTGAATTTATCGCCCAGGTTAACTGTCTTGCCGGAATGACGAGCTTCCAGGTTAGCTACAAAGTCCGCTGTGACTGACCCGGTTTCAAGCGGTATTTTATCGATATTCATTTTGCCCTTGGTCATGATCGTCATTAGTTTTGTCTCCAAATAATTGGTCAGATTCAGGGATATCCCTTCTTCAACTAAGAACTCAATGAAATCGGTAACAGCCACTGCGATCTTTTCGTAATGCCTATCCCAATAGCTTTCCAATTCTGGCAGGGGACAAATCACCTTGTTTGCATTGTCTATAAATTCACCTTTGGATGTCCTAACTAAAAAATATTTGGCGATAAACAAGATCCTGAATAATTCTTTTTCGAAATGACTTTCATCTAGTAGCCCGATTTCGTTATAAAGCGATGCGTTCTGAAAATTATAGGTCCAAAACCAATAGAAAAATAGGTCAAAATCCATGTGATAGGTCCAAACATACCGCAACGCATCGTTGAAGAAATAATCGATGTAGAGAAGTTTTCGGTCTTCTAGGTCATGGAAAATTGGGTTACGTTTGATCAATATGTATTTTTTTTCGACATATGTATCAAGTAAGGCTTTTAAATCCTTATCGTCTTCAGGCAGTGCGTTAATAATTTCTTTTGTTATCGTAGCGAACACGAACTCGGGCGAAGTCAAATGATGTACATAATAATTGATCGAGCTGGCATTGGACACGGTATCTTTAAGGTTTAGCTGGATCACTGGCCCGTAGCTATAGCGCTCTTTGTAAATCAGGTTGCCGATCTCAAACGCGACAGTGCTATAGACGGAAAGTAATTGTTGTATCGCGCTATTAAAATCCAGATCGAAATCATTGATATCTTCAAATTGATAGGGGTTAAGCATCCTTATGCTAAAGCCTTCTTCAAATATCTCGATCATTTTCATAAGAATATCCTCCAGCTTCGCTTGGTGCAGATACCCGTCATCTTCATATCTATCTTCGGTTGAGTCGAACAAAGGATTACCGCAATGCTTTTCAAAGTTAGTATGAGCTTCTTTGATCGCGATCTTCATTCGCTCTGTAAAAATCTTAAAATCGAGCAGATACGGAAAAAGGACGATGTCCTGTATACCATTATTAAAATTCGAAAAGATCTTCAGAACTTTTGAACGTATCTGCCGGGAAACTTTCAGCGCTTTCAGCTGTTTGTTCACAGTACCAACTGTTTCAGCAATTTCAGCGAGCGGTGTCAGTTTTTCCTGAAAGCTGATTACGCTATCTTTGGGGTGGGTCCTCCCCTCAAGGCCGCCGAAATAGATATTGGTCCGAAGCTTGCGCACATGATCGTACAATTTTGATTGTGGCTTCATCATAGTACGCATTAGCTGGATCACCTGCCCTAGATCGTCCAGGTGATTTTTGATACAGTAATCTGTTCGTCCAACCAAAAATTTTTTATCGTCGTCTTTCGGTTCGTCAAGAACTATTCCTAATTCGAACAGTTGTTTACTTAATAAATGCATGTGGCCGGGTTTTACCTGCCATTCGCATTCGGCGCTAAGCTTTAATTTCTCTTTATTTATCGAATCATAATAATCAGAATTCACATCGAACACATCGGCATGAATGCCGAAATAAGTATGAGTATCAGCAAAAATATTTGCGTACTTAAAAAAATCAAGGTCTTTATCCTGAAAGTACGACTTATAAAGGGAATCTTTGATAATGTCTGATGCGGACTCCCCCATTTCCTCTATTGTTAGCCGACGAAGCTTTTGAATGCGGGTGGCGATAGACTGGGCGTCATCTGCAAACATGATCAGCGAGATTTCAAACCATGAAAAAGATTGCAGTTTTAAATATTCAACAGAACCATCTTCTGATATAACCCTGTCGATCATTTGAAGTACGTGGTTGAGGTAACGTTTCCCGTTTCCAACGAGAAATCCGTTGTTAAGTTTTAGATTACAGATACCCAAAAATGTTTTCCGAACAGGTTGAGCAGGTTTTAAGTGTTCGCTAAAAAAGTCTGTTAACCTTTTTGTCGATTCATGGGTGATCCCGGTAAAGCTCTGAAAGGTGTGCGGGCCGAATAATTTCACTTCCGGTTTATCGCTTAGTTCCGGCTCGAAAAGCCGTTGGGCAAACTTGAAATTGTCGATCAATGCCAAATATGCGATATCGTAATTCCCTAAAATCACATAACTGAGCGGATTGTATAGAATCGGGGTGCCGTCTACTATGCCATAGCCCTCATTTGGTTGAGCCAGGTAATCTTTGCATGACTCACGATAACGCCCATAGAACTTTTTCCGGACACTACTACCGAAATGGGCTTCCTGGCTTTGGGGGAATGTTGCTAAGATTACGTGTAAAGTAAATTCGCTAAAATGGTCTATATCATCCATCATGCTGATAAATTCAGGTTGTCAAATCGGTGGTAAGATATGTTAAATTAGTGTGAAAATAAAAATTTTATTTTGCATTTTTTTAATGAGAGGCTTGATAGTCAATCCTTAACAATTAGTTCTGAATTAACCTTGATGTCCGAAGTGTCCTTGCCGTCCGAAGTGTTCCCCGCATGCTATCGCAAACAAATGCCGCTGCGGTCCGTCTTTTGGCAGCGGGGGGATAAGACATGACTAACATTTACCCTGATGTCCGAAGTCTCTGACTTCGGATACCCTATGCGTGTAGTCTCTGACTACACTTAAAAGAACAAGCAATCCACATCAATGATTTGATCCAGCCCTGCATAATTGGAAGCGCTTGAATAAATATAATCCTCAGCACGGTAAACCAGGCCAGCCGCCACCGGGTTTTGATGGATATAATCTATTTTTTGCTGGGTAAATGCGGGCGATTCCAATTCAATAGGGTGGTTATCATGTTCCCACAATTGATATTTTTCGTTGCGTGTATGCAGCGACGCATAATATTTAAACTGGTGCAGCATCCAGTCGCGCCGACTTTCTACCCCGCTATTTTCTATTGCATCCAAAATCCTGGTCGAAGTAAATTTTTTACAATCACGTATAAAATCACTAACGGTAAAACCGTCATCTACCGAAACTATTAAGTGGATGTGGTTAGACATAATGACATAGGCATGCAAATGCAGCCCCTTTTTTTGCTGACAATATTTAAAAGATTCGATCACAATATCGCGGTAGGATTGCCTGGAAAATATATCTATCCATCCTACTACCGTAAACGTGAGAAAATAAACTGCTTGTTGATTATGAATGATGTAGCCCTTGCGCGCCATAGATTGGTTTTTGGTTGCAATAAAGGTAGGCGGTTGGCTTGATAATCGCAAATTTATATGAAGCGGTGTTGTTTATTGCTTGCCGTTGCGATGCCTGTAGTCAGAGACTACAGGCATATGGTATCCGAAGTCAGAGACTTCGGACAGCGAAGGCAAGCACTCCCTAAAAACGGCGATCTCCTCATTAGTTAACCCGATGAACGGACTGAACTTTTATGAGCGGCATTGGGTTAAGGTTCGTCTGGGCTTTGTTTTTTATCAGCTTAACATTATTATCGATGTATAATATATTCAACAGAGGATTATGTGTTACGTCTAATTCTGTAATCGCGGTTCCGGTAACATAGAGGCTCGTTATAAGCTGATTAACATCGATATTCAAAAATTTTAATGATTTATTGTCCATTAGTTGGAGAGTTTCAAGCTTGTGCAAGTTTTTAACATCAACCGTTTCAAAATGGTTCTGTTGCAGGTAAAGCCATCTGATATTATCGCAACCAGTCAAATCAATTTCTTGCAATTGATCGGCGAACGCTATCAATGTATTTAATTTTTTTACATTTTTCAAAGTTAGTTTTTTGCCAAGCGGATTGTCACCAACATAAATTTCTTCGATCACCGGGTTGTTAAAAAACACATCCAGGTTATGTACTTCATTGCTGTTTGCGTTGACCGATCTCAGGCTTTTAAACCAAACCAAGTCATCCAGCGACTTGATTTTCTTTTTTGTAATGGTTAATTTAGCTATCGTGTCGATTTCAGACACATCGATTTCCCCATCCTTGTTACGGTCATAACCTTCATCTATCAGTGCCTTTTTAAAATTCTCATCTTTAAAAGTAATTTTTTGCGCTGAAACGCTTTGGATCATAAGGACAATAAAAAACAATGTAATAAAGCTGTTTGATTTCATATCAATGCATCTTGTTAAGTGATCGTTTAGCAAATATATAGTTTTCCCCGTTGTCCGATTGTTCCACTTCGGATGAGCTATGCCCGGAGTCCCGGACCCCGTTACCTGATGTCCGAAGGTTGGTCAAGTATTTGAGCCGTACAGTCAAACATCTTGAAATATAAGCATTAGCTTTATGGAAAAATATTTATGAAATCTTTAAAAATCAGGAGTTGGATACTGGGCATTTTTATGTTTCTGTTCGGTACTTTAAAATTGATAAATCCGTTTGGCGGGTGGTTTCATACGCAACTCATTACCAGTGGCATAGGCGACTTCGCATTTCCTTTTGGCGTAGGTACGGAAATCACCACCGGGCTGATCCTGTTAGTGGCTTTGATTTTTAAAGACAAAATGCCCGCAGGGCGGTTTCTCGCTTCAATTTTTTGTGGATCGTGTCTGGTAGTTATTACCATGATCGTGGCCGTATATGTCCATCTTCAGCCAAACGTGCCGGCGGCTGTATTGCCGCTCGGTATAAAACCGCCTATTATCCCGCTGTCGGTAATGATTTTAGCCGCGGCAAATATCTTTTATGCTATAAAACTGTACAAAACAACTTCCAGGGCAATTTAGCGTCCCCTCAGGGTCTATCGCAGCCGGCCCTTCGCTATGAAATGCGTCACGGGAGATGTATCAACACAAAGTGGGCTAACTTAAACTCGCAGAGAACCTTGCGGAGACACATATCAAAAAAGCCTCCCCATTTTACCGGGAAGGCTTGCTTTCTTAATATTTATGATGCGATTACGCTTCCAGCTCTTCAGCTTTTGAAGCCATCAGGCGGTCAAACTCTTCCTGGCTGCCTACACGGATATTTTCATACTCGCGCAAACCGGTTCCGGATGGGATTAAGTGACCAACGATAACGTTCTCTTTCAGGCCAAGCATCAAATCTTTCTTACCTGCAATTGCTGCTTCGTTCAGTACTTTTGTAGTTTCCTGGAACGATGCCGCCGAGATAAACGATTTGGTACCCAATGACGCCCTGGTGATACCTTGCAGTATTGGGCTCGAAGTGGCAGAGATAGCGTCGCGTACTTCAACCAATCTTAAATCTTTACGTTTTAAAATTGAGTTTTCGTCGCGCAGCCTTCTCACTGAAACGATCTGGCCAGATTTTAAGCTGGTTGAATCGCCCGGTTCGGTAACTACTTTTTTGTCGAAGATATCGTCGTTTTCTACCATGAAATCCCAGCTGTCAACAGCTTCCCTTTCAAGGAAACGGGTATCGCCGGCATCTTCAATAGCAACCTTCTGCATCATCTGGTGAACGATCACTTCAAAGTGTTTATCGTTGATCTTCACACCCTGCAAACGGTAAACTTCCTGGATGCCGTTTACCAGGTACTCCTGCACTGCCGCAGGGCCCTTAATGGCAAGGATGTCAGCAGGTGATATAGAACCATCAGACAGTGGCATACCAGCCTTCACAAAGTCGTTATCCTGTACCAGGATGTGTTTTGACAATGGAACAAGGTATTTTTTAACCTGGCCGTCTTTTGATTCGATGGTGATCTCGCGGTTACCGCGTTTAACACCACCTAAAGTTACCACACCGTCAATTTCGGTTACAACCGCAGGGTTTGATGGGTTACGTGCTTCAAACAACTCCGTTACACGAGGCAGACCACCGGTGATGTCACGGGTTTTACCTGTTGAACGCGGGATTTTAGCGATAACCTGTCCTGTTTGTAATTTTTCGCCTTCATCAACCGCGATGTGGGCGCCAACCGGGATGTTATAACCTTTTATCACGTTGCCTTTGTTATCAGCAACCTGGATAACCGGGTTCTTTGTTTTATCACGGGTATCGATAATTACCTTCTCGCGGTGACCTGTTTGCTCATCTGATTCTTCGCGGAAAGTAATACCTTCCAATACAGCTTCAAACTTGGCAACACCGGCAAATTCCGAGATGATCACCGCATTGTACGGATCCCATGAACAGATCCGGTCGCCTTTAGCGATCTTGCTGCCATCTTTCACATACAGGTACGATCCGTAAGGAATATTATTGGTTACGATGATCTTGTTTGTGCCTTGCTCAACGATGCGGAACTCACCTGAACGGCCCAATACTACGTCAACAATACCTTCTTCGGTTTTGTATTCAACTGTACGAACGTTTTCAAATTCGATCACACCTTCAAACCTGGCATTGATCTGCGACTCAGCCGCGATGTTAGATGCCGTACCACCCACGTGGAACGTACGCAGTGTTAACTGTGTACCCGGCTCACCGATTGACTGTGCTGCAATTACACCCACAGCCTCGCCTTTTTGCACGCGTTTACCGCTTGCAAGGTTACGGCCGTAGCATAAGGCGCATACGCCACGCTTGCTTTCGCAAGTTAATACCGAACGGATCTCGATACCTTCCAGCGGATAGTTTTCAATTGTTTTTGCAATGTCTTCCTCTATATCCTGTCCGGCTGATACCAGCAATTCGTTGGTGATCGGGTCATAAACATCATATAATGATGTACGGCCCAAAATACGTTCGTGCAATGGCTCAACAATATCCTCGTTGTCTTTCAACGCAGTGGTGTAAATACCTCTTAAAGTACCGCAATCAGTTTCGCCAACGATCATATCCTGCGCAACGTCATGTAAACGACGGGTCAGGTAACCAGCATCGGCAGTTTTTAACGCTGTATCCGCCAAACCTTTACGTGCACCGTGGGTTGAGATGAAGTACTCCAATACCGACAAACCTTCTTTAAAGTTCGAAAGGATCGGGTTCTCGATGATCTCACCGCCTGAGCCTGATTTTTGAGGCTTGGCCATCAAACCACGCATACCTGCCAACTGACGGATCTGCTCTTTTGAACCACGTGCTCCTGAATCCAGCATCATGTATACTGAATTGAAGCCCTGGTTATCAGATGAAAGGATCTCCATCACATTCGCGGTTAAGCGGTTGTTGATACGGGTCCAGATGTCAATGATCTGGTTATAACGTTCGTTATTGGTAATGAAACCCATGTTGTAGTTGCCCATAACTTCTTCAACTTGTTTCGAAGCTGTTTCAATCAGGGTAACTTTTTCAGCAGGGATATTGATATCTTTCAGGTTAAATGATAAACCACCCTGGAATGCCATTTTGAAACCTAATTCCTTAATATCATCAAGGAACTGGGCCGCACGTGCCATACCGGTAATTTTCACTACCTCGCCAATAATATCACGCAGTGATTTTTTGGTAAGCAATTCATTTATATAACCTACTTCAACCGGAACATGCTGGTTAAACAATACACGGCCAACAGTGGTATCAATAATTTTTGATACGATAC
>Ga0265338_10009298_pt1 | contig 11745 bp, 12 predicted proteins | sample 42126metaG_FD_193579 | JGI IMG/M metagenome (GOLD analysis project Ga0265338, IMG submission 193579) | Rhizosphere microbial communities from Carex aquatilis grown in University of Washington, Seatle, WA, United States - 4-21-26 metaG | ecosystem: Host-associated > Plants > Roots > Rhizosphere... | reverse complement strand
TAATACAAGGTGACGGCTACTTTTATCAAGGTGGCTCTAGCTACTTTTCAACGTATTACCGGGCCATCCGTCAGGATGCCTGGCACGCGATCTCTTCCGGTGCTCGCGGTATTATTCACGGTTCCGAGTCAATCTGGCAATGGACATCCTCATCATTGTCTGACTCGGCTACTGACTGGTATTACGCTAATAACGCTGGCGTAATCAGGTCGGTAATGGAAGGTCTTACTAACTGGCATCTTCTAGAGCCTGACTCTAGTTCTGTGCTGGTGACTTCCGGCCGTGGCACGCACGCTAGTACGCTCACCTCCGGTGGCGGTGGCGGTCAGTACGAGCCCGCTTTTACTGACGATTACGTTACGGCTAGCCGCGTATCTGATGGGTCATTGGCTGTTATCTATCTGAGTCAAGGTACGACGATAGGTATTGATGAGACTCAGATGGGTGCTGGGTACACAGCTACTTGGGTAGACCCGGTTAGCGGCGCGACTAGCTCAGCTACACCCGGATCGTCGTATGACTCATCGGCTAATGGTAATAACTCGGCTGGTGATCCTGACTGGGTTCTGATACTGCAAAGCTCGTCTGTATCGGCTACGGCTACGCCGTCTGTTATTGCGGCTACGGCGAGTGTGCCTAACCCGGATGTCATCACTTCGGCAATAGTTACGCCGAGCGTTATTGCGGCGAGCGCGTCGGTACCTACGCCGACTGTCAGCCGGTCTGCCTTGGCAACGCCTTCGGTGGTCTCGGGCGGTGTGTCGATTCCGACGCCGACCCCCTATGGTGGGGCGGTAGCAACCCCTTCGGTTATCACCGCTACGGCTGGATTCGCTACTACTAATGTCAGTAATTCGGGTCTGGCAACGCCTTCGGTAATCTCGGGTGGGTCATCCATCCCGACGCCTGGAATCATCACTAATACAGTGGTTGCGCCAAGTGTTATCAACGCTGATGTGTCGGTACCCAACCCGGCCGTTACGCGAAGCGCTACCGCTACTCCTGGCGTCGTCAGTGCGACCACATCAATACCGACCCTGACCGTAACCCGGTCAGCGCTGGTAACCGTGAGCGTGGTACCGGCTACAGCGTCCATTACTGCGCCGTCTGTCTCGGCTGGCGGCAACCAGAATGTAAACGCTTCGGTCATCCACGCGAGCACGAGCATACCGACTCCGGCTGTTACAGCGGTAAGGAATGCAACGGCAACGCCAAGCGTCGTCAGTGCGGTTGCGTCGATTCCGACGCCTGCTGTCCGCACGTCTGCCAGGGTTACACCGAGTGTTCTTAGCTCGGTTGCGTCAATCCCGACGCCGACGCCTAGCGCGTCGTCTGAGCCCGCTCCGAGCGTGGTTGGTGCGGTTGCCTCAGTACCCGCTACAGCGGCTCACGCTGGCGCTGTGGCGTCTCCTGACGTTCTGCCGGGTGTTACCTCTATCCCGACGCCGACTGTCCTAGGAGGCGGCTCACCTCGCCCGGTTGTTATCTCGGCTGTTACGAGCATCCCAACGCCTACGGTCACGGCGAGCGCGGGCGCTACGGCTACTCCTGGCGTAGTGCAGGCGGTCAGCTCGGTACCTACCCCGGCTGCATCGGTCAGCGTATCGATTCACCCGAGCACGGTTAACGCGGTCAGTTCGGTGCCAACGGTGACGCTGAGCACTGCCGCGCGGGTCCTGGCGGCCACGGTCGAGGCAATAGCCCGGCTGGTAACGCCGTCTGTAGCACGGCAATTTTCGTTTGGCCGTGCATCGGTCACGAGCGGTACGACCGATAGTACATCTGTTTCCACATCATCGACAGACCGCTCTACGGTATCTGACGGTGAGACAGCACACAGCAATGTTTCGAGTCTTTAGGGAGATAAGCGCATGTCATATGAGGTAGGCACGCCTTATAGGAGCAAGCTGAGTGTTGCAGATGAGAATGGTAGTCCTGAGAGTGCGGCTAGTGCTGTCCTGACGGTAACCCTGCCGGATGGCACTACCGCAAATCCCTCAGTTACCGATGATTCAACGGGTGAGTATCACGCCGATTACGTTTTTACCCAGGAGGGTTTGCATAAATTCACTTGGGTTACTACGTCCCCTGCTACGACTCAAACCGATTATCAGAATGCTGTTATCTTCCGGTCAGTCATCGGCTTGACCGAAGCTAAGAATTTCGTCAATTTCGGCACTAGCCCTAACGAAGACATACTACGCCTGATTATGGGCGCGGCTACTGAGCTAGTGGAAAACATTGTCGGATCTTGCGTCCAAAGGCAACTGACTAACATACGAATTCCGGGTAGCAGTAAGGTTGCTATCAGGCTTCCGGGTGCTCCCGTTCCGACAGATTCGTCTGTTACCAGTATTGCTTCTATCTATCCTGGCGGTCCCTCATGGACGGCTAGTGATCTTATCGTTTCGCCAGAGTCGGGCGTAGTCCAGTTGGCGGGTCTTATCCCGTTCTGGTTCGGTCCTTGGAAAGCGACGTACACCGTTGGCCGCCTGGTTATCCCCCAGTCGGTACAGCTAGCGGTCAAGGAAATCATTTATGACATGTGGTCAACTCAGCGGCCTTATGGTGCAGACGAACTAGAGCCGGGGCCTGAGGCTACCGCGAGGTTTGAGCAGATGGTAGCGAGCTACACGATTCCGCCTCACGCGTTGTCTCTGCTAGGTACTCAAGAGATACCAGGGTTCGCGTAATGGATGTCACGAGCATTGATGACCTGATTGTGGCTATCGTCGCTTCGGTTGATGCTGCGGTTGCTTACCCAGTCTATGACGGACCGCCTACGAGCCTTCCAGCTCGCACGGTTACACAGTTCGTAGCGATAGGCGCTGACAACCTAGACAACTTGGGTAATGGCGAGATTGACCCTCCCGCCGAAGCGGCAACCATGACGCAGGAATGGAAGGGTCTAGGCCAGAAAGCCCGGTACGAAACAGCCTCAATTCATTGTGTAGCTGTTGGGAGGGCTGACACGGTTGCTAACGCTCGCGCGCTAGCCAAAGCAGTAATTACGGACGTGGGCGGGAGCATTGGAATTCACCCTACTAACACGTCTTACAACGCTCTGATTTCCGATGTGACGGCGGTTAAGTCTAAGCCTACATCTGGCGGTGCGTATGTTCACATTCTATTCACCATATCCGCTAACGCGCGACTCACTTAGTAAAGGCTAAAGAATGCTAAAGCGTTACATTGGATCACAACCGGAAGTGGCCGTAATGATTCGCGGTACTTCTTTCGGTGCGGTCAAGACTGGTGAAGCTATCCCGATCCCTGACGACATCGCTAATAGCGTGGCGTGGCCGGAAGCAAACTGGGAAGACGTTACAGACGGCTCTACGCCTAATCCTAATTCCGGTACTGAGACTGAAACCACTAATGAAACTGAGGCTAGCTAATGTCTACTGGCGCAGGTCTTGACGCACAGCTAGGTACCAAAACCGAAGTTACGGTAGGTACTGCTGTTACTGCGGATCACTTTCACGTATTCGACTCTGCCGACCTGACTTTCGTACCGTCGTACCTTGAAGGCCAGGGACTTCGGGCCGGAAAGCAATTTAAGTCGGTTAGCCAGGCAGGTATTGCCCGTAAGATGGCTAGCGGCAAGATTGAGCTTCCCCTTATGTATAAGGGCATGTCTTGGTGGATGCAGCATCTATTCGGCGCTACTGGCACGCTTGCAACGGTGAGCGGTGGCACTGACGCTTACGAGGGCTATTTCACCCCGGCCGGTTTGCGCGGGAAGTCTTTCACTACCCAGATTGGCAAGCCCGATCCGAGTACCGGAACGGTTGAGGCATTCAACTATAACGGCTGTAAAATCACTGACTGGGATCTGGCGTTTGCGGATAACGCTAACACGCTTCTTACGGTCACAGTGGACGCGTGGAATGAGGTTCTAGGTACCCCTTCACTGGCGTCCGCGACGTACGCCACGGATAACAAGCTTTTCAATTTCTCGGATGTCACGACCTTTACCCTTGGCGGTACGCCTAGCACTACTACCGGCGTTACCTCTATCGACTCAGGGGTCGATGTCGTGTCTGTGGTCAGCTCGCTTACCCTGACCGGTAAGAACACGCTTGCTACTACCCGGTTCGGTCTCGGTAATGCGGGTGTTAAGAAGGAGCAGTACGAAGAGGATTTCACCGCTATTACCGGTACTTTCAGCGCTGAATATCACGAGGCTGAATTCCAGTCTGAATTCCGCGCGGGCACTACTACCGCGCTGCAAATCGACTCGGTTAGCACTGACTTTATCGAGGACACTACGCCATACCTGTTTAGTGTCATCATCCCGACTGTGAAGATAACCAAGGCTGCCGCTACTGTTTCCGGCCCTGGCCTGGTCACGGTTGCGGGTGAATTTGTGGTGTACGACCCTGACGACGGCTCTAACCCGCCGATTCAGATTCACATTGTCAGCACTGACACTACGCTTTAAACCCCTTAGTCAATTTGTAGCCAACTAGGAAAGAGCTACGTTATGCCCATTGTCAAAATCAATAAATGTATTAACTGCAATGTTAAGCACGAATGGCTGTTTGAGTCGATGACGCTTCGCGAGCTGCGGACCATCAAGAAGGTTACCGGTATGACGCAGGCTGAGTTTAGCGCTGCTGGTGACAACGACGATCCTGAGGCTTTGGCGGCTCTGCTTTACGTGCTGCATCTTCGCGACAAGATCAAGGTTCCTTTCGAGGATATCGACCTTGATTTTGCTGATTTTGATATGGAGCTTACCGAGCAGGAAAAGAAGACTGTTGCTGAGGCGGAAGCGGCTAAGAAATTGGAGCGTAGTCCAGGCCCAAAAAAGAGCAAGAGTGGCCCGAGCGAAAAGGCGGCCTAGAGGCGCAAGTACGTAGTTATATGGCTGATTTCTGGGAAACCTACGGGGTTAACGCGCTGCAAATCTGGGATCTTCCGGCTAATGAGTTTTTCCCTATGACTCAGCATATCGATCAAATACGCAGAGATGCCAGTAAGAGGCCCAATGGATAGGAAGCTTCAAAAGCGCATAGTGGACGGGTGCCAGCGAACGGCGAGTGTTGCCCGTGACCTGGCATCTGCATTTTCGGACAAGATACCGGCCGCTATCAAGGTGTACTCAAATTCTAAGGGCGTTAGCGTCGTTTCTGAGGGCACCATTGCCCGAAGCGGACGGCCTAATGAGTTTGGCCTTAGGCATCCTGTTTTCGGTGATCGCGAGGTTTGGGCTAGGACACCTCATCGGCCCTACATGGAAGTGGCCGAAGCTCGCACACTCGATTATGTGGCCGAAGCGGCGGCCGGGTATCTGGATGACCTTATAAAAGACTCGGGAATCTAAAGAAGGGTAATGCTATGGCTAGCACGACTCGTAGCGTTATCCTCCGGTTCCTGAGTCAAGGTGATCAGTCGGTAAGCACGACTCTTAACAAGATTCAAGGCCAGAAAGACAAGCTCGCTAGCACTGACGTTAACCTGGTCATCAAGGCCGATGACAAAGACGCTCTGGCGAAGCTTGACGAAACTCTTAAGAAAGCGCAGGAAACCGGGGCACGTAAGGTCAACATCAAGATTGGTGCTGACGCCAAGGATGCTGACGCAACTTTGGCCGCTGTACGGGCTAAGGCCGATGAGCTTGGCCTTAAAAAGGTCAACATCAAGGTATCAACAGACGGTACGGGTAAGAGCGTTATTGCCTTGTCCGCGCTAGCTACCGAAGTTGCGGCCCTCAATAAAGAGGGCAATAACACGCCTGGGATTCTCAAGTCTATCGGAAGCTCTGCCGCTAACGCGGCTAACGGCTTGACTCAGATGATTCCTGGTATCAGCGCATTGGTACCGGAGAGCGGCGCTGGTGGCCTGTTTGCCCTGCCGGTTATTGCGGTCGGCGTGGGGGCACTCGTTACCGAGCTGTCCGGTCTGATATCGGGTCTTGCTGTTGCTGGCGCTGGCGCTGGCGCTTTCGGATTGCTGGCGCTCCCGGCGATTAAGAACATATCAACGGCAATGACTCAGGTCAACGCGGATCAGCAAGCGTATGACAGGGCGCTTACGAAAACCGCTAAGAACACTGCTCTACAGCATCTTAAGAATGATTATGCTGGCCTTGACCCCGCTGAGCGTGGCGCTATAACAGGTATCAATAACCTGCGTACCACCTATGACAAAATGGCCGCTGCTTTCCAGCCTGACGTATTCAAGGTGTTCAATGCTGGCCTAGGCGTCGTTAACAAACTACTGCCAACGGTTACCCCGTTTGCCGCGACCTTTTCGGACGCAATTACTGGTCTGCTTAACAGGCTTTCCGGGTTTACTGGCTCTAAGGGTTTCTCGGATTGGCTCGGGCAGTTTCATGCGCTGGAAGGACCGTCTATTACTGCGCTTGGTGACGGTCTGGGTAAGCTGACTATCTCGCTCGGCAAGCTCTTGACGGTCATGTCAGCAAAAGACGTTGTCAACACTATCAATATCGCTTTCTCGATTCTGTCGGGCACTATTACAGGGCTTATCGGCATCGTCAAGGTGAGCATGGCGACGTGGGACGGGTTCACCGCATCACTAGCCTGGATTCAGAAAACATCGGTTTCAGTATGGAACACTGTTTATGAGTCGGTGGCGGGAGCGCTCGGCAAAGCTAAGAGCTGGATTACTGGCACTTGGAGTAGTGTAACAAATGACATCACCGCACCCGTGGGAAAATCTGTATCTTTCTTTCAGCGGATTTACGCGGATATCGTAGCGCCATTCGAAAAGCTTAAGGGCTGGATTACCGGTAACTTTGATACATGGTGGGCTACTAACGGCAAGGCCGTAGAGCAAGTCTGGTCTAACATCTGGGCTGTTATCACCACTACTGTCAAGGATGCTTTCGTAGTAGTGGCTGCGGTTGTCGGAGTGGCTTTGAGAATTCTTGAAGTTACTTTTGACAACACTGTTGGCGTTCTCAAGGTCGTATGGAATGCGGCTTGGGGCGTTATGGCGATTGGTGTTAAGGCTGCGCTAGCGCTCGTACTCGTAGTCTGGAATGCGGCGGTATCCTGGTTTAGCGTTTCCATTAAAACTGCTTTCGCAATCGTAGGCAGTGTTATCAAGATTGCGCTAGACATCATCGTAGCAGTTTTCAAAATCGCATGGGATGTCATTGTCGGCGTTTTCACTATCGCTATCAGCCTGCTTACGGGCCATTGGTCTAACGCATGGCACGCGATGGAAAACCTGTTTAAGCAAGTGGTCAATGCGGTATGGGCTGAGATTCAGCAAACCTTTAATAACATCTGGGATATCGTTTCCAAGGTTATGAGCGATATTGGCCGCACGGCTGTAATAGCCTGGAATGCGGTTGGTAACGCGCTTAAGGTGGTTTGGAATAATGTTCTTAAGCCTACACTCTCACTGCTTATCAACACGTTCCTTAACATCGTGGGAGCGATTATTGACGGCGCGGCTCGTGCATTCGGCTGGATTCCAGGTATCGGCGGAAAGCTTCGGGAAGCGGCTAAGGCATTCGACACCTTCCGCAATAACGTTAACAACTCGCTTAACGGGATCAACAACAAGTCGGTTAGCGTCAGTGTCAGCTTTGCTCCTACCCCGAGCGGTCAGCAAGACGCATCTAAGTACACGCATCTTGCGGCGGGTGGCTCTGTGCGCGGCGCTGGCGGTCCTACGGCCGACAAGATCCCTGCCATGCTCTCCAACGGTGAGTACGTCCACCGTGCGTCCAGTGTGGCTAAGTACGGCGTACCGGCGATGAATGCCGTTAACCAGGGTAAGGCAGTTATTGCCTACGCGAACGGTGGCCCGGTTGGCTTCCAGGGTTTCGCAGGCGGTGGCGGCGTTAGTGTAAACCCGAGCACGCCTAACGCAGCGTCTATCAACAGCGCTACCCTAGGCGCGATTCAGAAACTAGCTAATTCCAATGCATCATCCCTGTTTAGCTCAGTGGCGGCTAGTGGCGGCTCGGGTAGCGGGTCTAATCCGGGTGGCGGTGCGGCTCAGTGGGCTTCGCTAGTGCTGCAAGTTCTGGGCATGTACGGGCTATCCGCTAGCTGGCTGCCTAACGTGCTGCGGCAGATTAACACTGAGTCGGGCGGTAATCCTAACGCTATTAACCTGTGGGACTCTAACGCGGCGGCTGGTGATCCCTCTCGCGGTCTTATGCAGACCATTATGAGTACGTTCCTATCTTATGCGGGACCGTTTGCGGGACGCGGGATTTATGACCCGTTTGCCAACATTTACGCGGCTATCGGGTACACGCTTTCCCGCTATGGTTCGCTGTCTGTCCTAGGCAACGGTCACGGCTACGCAATGGGCACGGATAACGCTAGCAAGGGCTGGCACATGGTAGGTGAGCAAGGTCCCGAGCTGGTGCGCTTCCGGGGCGGCGAATCGGTAACCCCGAATAGCAAACTAGGCGGTAACACGTACCACCTGACTATCAACGTTCCGCCTACCGCTCAACCGGCCGAGGTCGGCAGGGAAGTGGTCGGAGCTATTAAGGCATTCGAGAAACGATCCGGGGCAGGGTGGCGGAATTAATGGCACTTGATGACGACGGCCTTTTTCAATGGCCGGAGATTATCGTAGAGGCTGGCCTGGTCACGGCTAACCCTACGCAGCTTGTTACGTCACTTGTCTTGGATGATGCTACAGACGGAAAGCTCAATACGGGTACGCTGGGTGTTGGCGTATCGTGGACGAACATTACCGAATGGGTAAGAACGTTTACGGTAAACCGCCCGGCTACCCGTGAGCAAGGCCCGTTGTGGAATTTTCAGGCGGGCACGCTCAGCATGTCCCTTGACAATTCGGATGGCAGATTTGACCCGGATAACCTGAGTAGTCCTTACGTAATTGACGGTGTAAGCCAGATTGACGTAATGGTGCCCATCAGGATCAGAGCCAATTTTAACAATGTAGCATACAACGTTTTTTACGGTTACGCTGACGGCTGGATTCCCGATGACGTGACTTTCAGCGGTGATTACGCGACTTTGACGCTTACCGCAACCGACGCCTTTAAGGTCCTGGCGGGCCTGATCCTGGTCACTATCGTTACCGAGGGTCTAGGCGATGATACGGGCGCGAGGGTATCAGATATCCTCTCCCGCGTCGGCTGGTACACCTCTGCGGAGTTTTCCAAGATAGATACAGGTAACTCGGTTCTGCAAGGTACAACGCTAGGTTCTGACGCACTCTCGCTCATACAGAACGCTGTAGATAGCGAGATTGGCCGTGTGTACGTGGATGAGTCCGGGGCTGTTGTGTTCCGTAACCGGCACTCGCTCTTGCTTGACGAAACCTCTAACAGCGTGCAAGCGGTATTCGGTGACTCTGCCGGTACGTCACATAGCGCGGGTACCGAGCTGATCTGTGCGGTTGTCGGCCGGGCGCTGGACGATACGACATTGGCTAACGATATCCAGGCCACGCGTACCGGTGGCACGCTGCAAGAGGTACAGGATACCGCGAGTGTCGCTAAGTATCTGTTCCCGCGTACTTTCAGCAAATCGGATCTTGCGCTTGAGAATGACTCGGATGCTTTGCACTGGGCTCAATGGGTTCTTTACATAAGTAAGCAGGGTGAGAACCGGTTTGGTGCTGTCACGGTAGATCCGCTGGCTGATACCGCGAATCTCTGGCCGCAAGTGCTCGGGCGTAAATTCGGTGATCGTATTCAGGCTTGGATTACTCCCGCTAACGTGACAGACCGAGTTGGTAAGGATTGTTTCATTACTGGCATAACTCACACGGTTGATTGCACTCAGTTTACGTGGTCTACCCAATGGATTTTGCAGAGTGCGGATAAGTACGGAAGCTTTCTGGTACTGGATAACACGACACTTGGCCAGCTTGACGAAAACGCTCTCGCGTTCTAAGGAGATTTGATTAATGGCTGTACCTACTTGGATATCTGGTCAGGTTCTAACGGCTGATGATGTCAATAACTGGTTTATTCCGATGATCGCGGTTAAGGACGCTGACGAAAGCGTTACCAGTTCTACTACTGTCCAGAATGATGATGAGCTGGTTATCACCAACCTGCCGATTAACACTACGTTCCTGTTCCAGTGCTTTCTGCTTTACCAGGGTGGCACAGGCGGCTCATCTGACCTTAAAATCACCTGGGCTGTTCCTACCGGTACATTCCTGCGTTATGCGGGTGCTTATGAGGGTGGTTCCGGTTCCGCTAACGTTGGCAGCGCTTTTGCCGCGTCCGACGTGCTGAGTTTGCGGACGCAGGGCTCAGGCGTTAAATGCGGCGCTACATTCTCAGGCACATTGTCTGTCGGTTCCACTACCGGGTCTGTTCAACTGGAATGGGCGCAGGTAACCTCTAGCGGTACCTCCACTACTGTTAACAAACAGTCGGTTATCATGCTACAGCGTATCTGGGATGCTGCGCTAGTCAGCTCGTAACCGGGGAGGTTTAGCTATGACTACGCTAGCTGATATTGCTACTGGCCAGCAATTCTTGTTTGTATGCAAGGCTGGGACCATAGATGACACGGGTATTGCGCTAGAGCTGTACGGGCCTAGTAACGTGCTGGCGGCGTCTGCACAGATCAACCCTGATGGGACTATGACGGGTCAGCTTATGGCTACTCCCGCTACGATTCCCGTATCAGTAATCACAGGGTTTATCCCTTTCACGGTTGGTGATGTGCTGCAAAAGGATGCCAGCGGGGAAACAATGGTATGCCGCTGGTCAAATATTGCAGCCAATGGCGTAACTACCTGGTCTGCATCCACGGGTCATGAAGTGATTTACAGTTCTGATGGCTGGTCGATCATAGGACACATTGACTTGTAACCCACCTAGCCTGAGGACTTTTAATGACGGTAACCGTACTGGGAATTATCATAATCCCTATTGTACTAGCTTTGATAGGTGCCATTCTGGCTTCTATCAAGGGGATCATTGCTTTCACCCGCTACATGGTCCGAGCGGAGAGCGCGCAAATCTCTATCGAAAAGTCGTATGAGCTTGTGAACCATAAACTAGATCAGATCGCTAAGATGGCTGAGCGAATTGATCAGCATTTGGACAACCATGAGGTACGTCTCTCGATGGTAGAGGCAGAGTTGCACGGGCACGGTAACGCTAATAATGGGCTCAGGCCCCAGTAAAGGTGTCTAAGATGGATGAGGATAATACGGAAAAGGTTCTTAAACATCCGAAACGGGCTGCGTGGGTAGCGTCTTTTGTAGTGGTCTTTTTTGCGCTGTCTGTGGTGACTGCCGTACTCGGATCGTATTACTGGACTACTCACTCTGCTGAACGTTACCGTCAGCTCGTTCAATCGGTGCAGCTCCAATCGGCTGAAAATAACTGTGCGGGTCTTAAAAAGCTTGCCGAGCTTAATTTCGGCAACCCGGCTGTGTCGGCAGAACTAGGCGAGCTGTACAACAACCAGATCGTCACAGTGGGCGGGACTTTGCATCTGTGCTCAGAGCTGAAAGGTAGTCTTAATGGGTAAACTGTTTGCGCTGCTAGCTGGAATCTGGCAGCTCGCCGCTAAGTATCCTGCGATGACGGCGGGTGTATCTAACGTCGTTATCATCGCTGGTGCCACGGTTGGATTGCATCTGACTACTGCCGAGCTGGCTAGTATTGCCAGCGCGGTTGCCGCTGTTTTCGCGGTCCTGGTACACGCTGGCGTCATCCCGGTTACCAAGGTCTCTAACGTCAAGGCTGGCGTTAAGCCGACCGTCCCGAGCGCGGTTGAGGTTGGCGAGCCGCTGAGTGCGACT
>Ga0265338_10009297_pt1 | contig 11747 bp, 7 predicted proteins | sample 42126metaG_FD_193579 | JGI IMG/M metagenome (GOLD analysis project Ga0265338, IMG submission 193579) | Rhizosphere microbial communities from Carex aquatilis grown in University of Washington, Seatle, WA, United States - 4-21-26 metaG | ecosystem: Host-associated > Plants > Roots > Rhizosphere >... | reverse complement strand
TTTAGACTAAAAAAATTGAAGACAAAGGAGGGTTTCTTACATGAAATTAGTCATTGCAATAGTTCAGCCCTATAAGCTCGACGATGTTAAGCAAGAGCTCTATGCGGCGAATGTGAATTTGATCACCGTATTCGAAGTCCTGGGACACGGCCGTCAGGTTGGAGTCGACGAGTTTTACCGTGGTGTCAAGGAAACAGGTAATTTGCTGCGTAAGGTGCAAATAGAAATCGCGGTCAACGAGGATTTCGTTGAACCCACGATCAAGGCCATCATAAAAGGTGCCCGCACCGGCAAAATCGGGGACGGTAAGATTTTCGTCCTGGATCTGCCCAGATGTATACGCATCCGCACTGGCGAAGAAGGATCAAAAGCCATCGGTTAGTGACGTAGAAGTACCCTTGGGGCACAGGAAACACTTCTGTGCCCCATTTTTTCTAAAAAATTTCTTTAGCACACACAAAAAATCTTGACAACATTAATGTTAGAAGATAACATTTACCTACATTTCGAGGGCGTTGATGTCCTCCTTGAAAAACCAGAGTAGGTTTATTTCAGGGAGGATTTTGTTTTTAGAAGGTAAGAGTATATAAGTTTAACCGTAATAACAAGCCACCGCAAAATGCGGGGCAAGGGAGGGCGTATGAGTCAAGCTCGTGAAGAAGTTATCCAGGCTTGCGCTGAAGAGAGCTGCTGCAATGGTTCTTTCAGTGAGCATTTACCTGAACATTTTGGTGAGAATGTGTTTAGTCTTAAGGTGATGAAAGAAATGCTTTCACCGAAAGCGTATGTTTCTATCGAGAAGACTATTAAAGAAGGCGGTAAATTAGACGCTTCTATCGCCGATGAAGTGGCCGAAGCCATGAAAAAATGGGCCATTGCCAAAGGGGCGACTCATTATACCCATTGGTTTCAACCCATGACTGGTGTCACCGCGGAAAAACACGATTCCTTTATCGATTGGGACAACGCAGGCGGGATTGTCCTTAATTTTTCCGGCAAAAATCTTATTCAAGGCGAGCCGGATGCTTCATCATTCCCCTCCGGCGGATTGCGTGCGACTTTTGAAGCCCGCGGATATACTGGTTGGGACCCGACTTCCCCGGCTTTTATTAAAGAAGGCCCGGAAGCGACCACCTTGTGCATCCCGACATTCTATATCGGTTATCACGGTGAGGCTTTGGATAAAAAGACCCCATTACTGCGTTCCATGGTGGCTTTAAGCAAGCAGGTTTGCCGTTTGGCCAATCTTTTTGGCATTGATACCAAGGGCAAGCGTGCTTACTGCACCTTAGGACCAGAGCAGGAATATTTTTTGATCGACAAGGCCCATTATCAAGCGCGGTTGGATTTGGTAGAAACTGGCCGCACCTTGTTCGGGTTAAAACCAGCCAAGCATCAGCAACAGGAAGATCATTATTTCGGCGCCATCAAGCCCCGCATCATGGGCTTCATGGAAGATTTGGACCGCACCTTGTGGGGGTTAGGTATTCCTTCCAAGACCCGTCACAATGAAGTAGCTCCAGCCCAGTATGAAATGGCCCCGATCTACGAAGATTTGAATTCCGGCGTTGACCACAACATGATCGTTATGGAAGTTATGCGCCAATTAGCAGACAAGCATGGCTTGGTCTGTCTTTTGCATGAGAAGCCTTTTGCCGGCATTAATGGTTCCGGTAAGCATAATAACTGGTCAGTGGTTGGACCCGACGGTAAGAATTGGCTTTATCCTGGAAAAACCCCGCATGAAAATGCCAAATTTTTGGCCATGTTATGCGCGGTTATCCAAGCGGTTGACACCTATGCCGATCTTTTACGCGTTACAGTTGCCACCGCTGGTAATGATCATCGCTTGGGCGCCAATGAAGCCCCTCCGGCGATTGTGTCCATCTTTTTAGGGGATCAATTAACAGACATCATTGAACAAATCGAAAAAGGCGGCGCCAAATCATCTAAAGAAGGCGGTGTATTACATGTGGGTGTAGATTCTTTGCCGCAATTGGCTCGAGATACCACTGACCGTAACCGGACCTCTCCGTTTGCTTTTACGGGAGCCAAGTTTGAATTCCGTGCGGTGGGGTCTAACCAAAATCCTTCCGCTTCTAATATGGTGCTTAATACCATCGTAGCAGAGGCCATCAGCGATATCTGCGATCAATTGGAAGCAGATAAAAAAGCCGGTAAGAATTTTAACGAATCCTTACAGAAGGTTTTGCAGACTATTATCAAGAAGCATAAACGTGTTCTTTATAACGGTGATGGATATGTTGAAGAATGGCAAAAAGAAGCGAAGAAACGTGGTTTGCCTAATTTTAAGACCACGCCGGAAGCTTTGGAAGCCATCAAGGTTAAAAAGAACATTGCTGTATTAGTCAAACATGGCGTGCTGTCCGAGAAGGAAATCAATTCCCGGTATGAAATCAATAAGCATGCATATGCTACCGTCGTTGCCCTGGAAGGCAGCTGTGCCGCTACCATGGCACGCACGCAATTGATTCCTGCTGCTATCGAGTATCAGAAGCACTTGGCGGATAATATTAAAGCCGTCGGCTCTTTAGGGAAAACAACAGCCCAGAAAAAGGTGCTCAAGGAAGTTTCAGGATTGATTGAAAGTTCCATCCTCACTTGCGAAAGCCTGGAAGCGGCTGTGGCCAAGCATGATTCCGCCAAAACAGTAGCGGGAATGAGCAAATTGCGCGAGTCCATTGATGCTTTGGAGGCTTTTGTTCCGGCTAATATATGGCCCTTGCCAAGTTACGCGGAAATACTTTTGATGAACGCGTAAATGCGAGAAGCATGACAGTATAAAAGGGGCGGATATTTTATCCGCCCCTTTTTATTTTATAGTATAATCTTTCAATGATTTTAATCGTTAAACATATTGATATCGAAGGCCCGGGGACCTTGGGAGATTTTTTGAAAGATCAAGAGGAGCCTTTTTGTATTGTCGAGCTTGGCGCAGGCGAAGAGTTACCCCAAGATCTAAAGATTTTTAAAGCAGTGGTTGTTTTAGGCGGCCCCATGAATGTCGATGAGGAAGAGCGATTCTCTTTTCTTAAGCCGGAGAATGATTTTATTCAGAAAATTTTAAAGGCAGAGATTCCTTACCTGGGGATTTGTTTAGGCTCACAGCTTTTGGCTAAGGCAGCCGGCGCCAAGGTTGTTAAATCACCTGTCAAGGAAATCGGTTGGTATCGAATACAATTGACGCCCGAGGGCAAAAAAGATCCTTTGTTCAACGGTTTTCGTGAAAAGGATCCCATTTATCATTGGCATGGGGATATGTTCCAAATCCCTTCAAATGGGAAACTATTAGCGAGTGCTCCGGGCTGTCCGCATCAGGCGCTGAAAGTCGGGAAAAATGCTTATGGATTACAATTCCATGTTGAGGTCACGGACCGCAGCATCAAGGAATGGTGTGATGAGTATAGCGCCGCAGATTTGCCTGGTCGTCGGGAACATGCCCAATCCATGATCGATGATTACTGGAAGCACAAAAAATTATTTGATGCCCAAGCCCAAAGGCTGTATCAGAATTTCTTGGAAATTATTAAGTACCAGCCTTCTAAAGGTTAATAAAATTAATGTTAAAAATAGCTTTAGCCCAAATCAATCCGACAGTCGGTGATCTTGCTGGCAATACCAGAAAAATACTGGAATACGTAACTCAAGCTCAAAAAGCTGGAGCGGAATTGGTGGTGTTCCCTGAATTAGCTATTTGCGGTTATCCACCGGAGGATTTGCTGCTTAAACGGCATTTCGTGGCGGACAATATAAAAGCACTGGATGCGATGAGTAAGAAGATTCACGGCATAAGTGTTATTACGGGTTTTGTGGATAGCGATGCCGGCGGGAAAATTTATAATGCTGCGGCCGTTATCAGTGACGGTAAATTGCAAGAGGTTTACCATAAGCGAGAGCTGCCTAATTATGGTGTTTTTGATGAGAAACGGTATTTTTCTTCGGGCAGGAACTCAGGAATTTTGACGATTAAAGGTGTTAAGGTAGGCATTAATATTTGTGAGGATATTTGGATCGACGGGGCAGTGTATCAGGAACAAGTAAAAGCAGGGATTCACGCACTGATTAATATTTCATCTTCCCCTTACCAGGCAGGGAAGCTCAAGCTGCGCCAGGAACTTTTGGTACGCCGCGCTAAAGAGACAAAAACACTGCTGGTGTATGTTAATGCTGTCGGAGGTCAGGATGAGCTTGTTTTCGACGGGGGGAGCATGGTCGTCTCCCCTGATGGTGCTGTCTTGGCACGCGCTGTCCAGTTTGAGGAGACACTCTTGAATGTTGATTTGGTCTCATCCCGCAATCCCGTATCCCCGATCTTAGAAAGCAGTGAGGAAATTTATAAAGCCTTGGTTTTGGGTACTCGTGATTATGCATCTAAAAATGCTTTTAAAAAAGTGGCATTGGGTTTAAGCGGAGGGGTGGATTCTGCCTTGGTTGCCTGCATCGCCTGTGACGCGTTTGGGGCAGAGAATGTTACCGCCATTTCGATGCCTAGTCCGTTTAACAGCAGGGCCACCCGCCAGGATGCAAGAGCATTGGCTAAGAATTTAGGAATGGAACTAAAAGAAATTCCTATTAAAAGTATTTTCACTTCTTATTTAAAAACAATGGCGCCTCATTTTGCCCATCTTAGCACGGATACTACCGAGGAGAATATTCAAGCGCGCATCCGGGGAAACATTTTAATGGCGATGGCCAACAAGTTTGGCGGGCTGATTTTGACCACCGGCAATAAAAGTGAAATGGCCGTGGGCTATTGCACGCTTTATGGAGACATGTCCGGAGGCTATGCGGTCATCAAAGATGTTTTTAAGACCAAGGTGTATGAATTAGCGCGCTACCGCAACAGCATCTCTCGTGATCCAGTGATCCCTAAAAGCACGTTGCTTAGAGCGCCGTCTGCGGAGTTAAGGTTAAACCAAACAGATGAAGAAACGCTGGGGTCTTATGAGGATTTGGATAAAATATTAATGGCGTATATCGAAAATCACGCCTCACCCCAGGATATTATAGCTTCGGGGATGGACGTAAAACAAGTGTTGCGGACCGTTAGATTGGTGGATCAAAATGAATATAAGCGGCGACAGGCACCGCCTGGTGTAAAAATCACTTCCGTTGCTTTCGGTAAAGATTGGCGCCTGCCGATTACCAATAGGTATAAGGAATGAAATTATCCATCATTATTCCTGCCTATAATGAAGAATCGACCATTGAAGAAATTATTTTAAAAGTCCAGGCTGCACCGTTACCCGAAGGTCTCGCGCGGGAGATGGTGGTCGTTAATGATGGCTCTAAAGACAAGACTGCGGATATCTTAAGCCGTTTTAGCGGGCAGGCGGACAAGATCATAATTCATCAAAGCAATCAGGGCAAGACAGCGGCCCTGTTAACCGGATTTAAAAATGCCACCGGTGACATCCTGCTGATCCAGGATGCAGACTTGGAATATGACCCTCAGCAGTATCCTAAACTCCTGGGGCCTATTTTAGACGGCAGCTCCGAGGTGGTTTACGGCTCGCGTTTTTTAGGCCAGATTGAAGGGATGGAGCCAGTCAATCGTTGGGCGAATGGAATTTCTAATCGGACATTCAGTTTTCTTTATGGTGTTCATTTGACAGATATCAATACGTGTTATAAGGTTTTTACCCGTCGATCTTTTGAAGGGATGGTGATCACTTCCAAGAATTTTGCTTTTGAGACGGAAGTGACAGTAAAATTTTTAAATCGAGGATGCGCGATCAAGGAAGTGCCCATTGATTATACCGCTCGATCACGCAAGGCCGGCAAGAAAATCAAATGGTCTACAGCGCTTGAAATGTTCTGGCCGATTATTAAGTATCGTTTTTTGCCAAGTTAAGTGTTTAATATGATGTTTCCTAAAAAATCAGCAAGGTCTATTCTATTCCCAGTTGTCGGTAGCCTCACAGGAATTTTTTTATTAAGTGTTTTTTTTATTGCTGCTCAGAATATCATTTCAACTTTCAAAGTAGCTGACATGTCAGCGTTGAATAATCTTCAGCCCCAGCCTGGAAACTATTTTTTAAAATTATATGGCCGTCAAGAAACACCGGATAAGAGTAAAATGTATTGTTATGTGGACTATTACAAACATTTATTAGAGGTTTTTCCAAATCTGGGGGATGCTTACGGCATGTTAGGCTATTGTTATCATTATCTAAATAATGATGCTGAGGCAATCAAATTTCTTAGAATAGCTACCCAACAGTATCCGGATTATTTTTGGAATTATTATAATTTGGCCGTTATTTATATCAATGAATCCCGTTATCAGGAAGCTTCCAGTATTTTACAAACAGCAATGGATCTTGATCCGAAATCAGGTTTAAAAGCAGTGTTTAATTCCCAAATGGTGTACCTTCCTATATTTGAACCGGATATAAAGCAATCTTTTGAGTATGCAATCAAACACCTTAAGCAGATGTATCAAATGAGCTTTATTTTGGAGAAAATTTTAAATCAGGCTGGCAGCGATAAAAAGGTCCAAGAAACGATGTCAAAGATTAAGCTGGAGTTGTATGCGTTTTGATCATTTGAAGAGCTTATGGGTATCAGGAGTAGTGTTCCTGGTGTTATTTACATGCGGTTTTTTAATGAGCCGGCAGAAGCCCCTTTGGAACGATGAAATTTATTCTCAAAAAACAGCCATAGAAGCCAATTCTTACAAAGGCCTTCTGTCGTTGAATTTTCCCGACGGTAATAAAAACCCCCTATTTTATGTCATTCAAAAAACAGTCTGCAATATTTTTTCGTACCATCTGTCCGTCGGCTATGTTGACGAATTCACTAGGGTCAGGGATATCCCTTCCCAAGTCATTTTGCGCATTCCTTCCAATATTTATATGTCATTGGCGCTGGCGCTCATTTTTTATTTTTTTACACGTTTTTATTCTGTGTTTGCTGCTATGTACGCGTTGGCTGTTGCGTTGGCTACCCCCATGGTGTGGATGTATTGGGTTGAGGCCAGGCCGTACCCGCTATGGTTTTTATTGACCACGGCACAGCTGTTGCTGCTGGTATACGCGATGATGTTTCCCCAAATCAAAAGAATAAAAACATTTCTATTGATACATGTTTTGCTGGCGTTTACAACCCCCACCAGCATGTTTCAAATTACCATTGCAACGTTAATGCTGTCGTGGAAGGCAAAATATAAGTTAAAACATTTGGGCCTGATTTGGATTCTACCCATTAGCATTGCCCTGTTTTATTATTCTCACGATACGATATTCACTATTTATACGTATATGTTTTACACCAATCTTTTTGACGTTGTTATGCCGGAACGCTTATATGTTTACGTGGTTTATGCCCTCGTAGCATGGGTATTGCCGGATAAATATAAAAAATTTGCTTGGAATGTATTGTTCTTGCCTGTTTTTTTGTTATTTCTTGCAAGTGGAGTTTTTATCCTGTTTGTAGACTTGTTTACCAAAAATTCCCAACAGGGTTTTTTTAGCCGGTATTTGATTTATGTAACACCCGCGGATATTCTGATGTTTTCTTTTGCAAGCTTTGATTTGCGCCAATGGAGCCGCCCCAATCCCTGGATTTGTCTGAATACATCAATTTTCCTGGGAGGCTTGGTGATTATACGGGGGCTCATGACCTATAGAGATATTTTAGCATCAGCCCTTTACCTGCATTCGCCGGGGTGAAATGGAAGAATTGTTATTCATTTATAATTGGCAAGATTAGTAATTTAATTTGCATTTTCAGACGAATAATAATAAAATAAACCCTTTCGTTACAACAACATTTAATCCAAATGTGAAAGTAGTGACACATGAGTTTTCCGCCGAAACAAGGCCTATATGACCCGCAATTTGAGCACGATTCCTGCGGGGTAGGTTTCATCGCGCATATCAAGGGGCAAAAGTCCCATGATATGGTCCGCCATGGGGTTGAGATATTAGAAAATCTGGCCCATCGCGGGGCGTGCGGTTGTGACCCTGAAACCGGTGACGGGGCAGGGATCATGATCCAAATGCCGGATGCTTTTTTTCGCAAAGAATTAGCTAAGAACGATCTGGGTCTTCCAGCGCTTGGTGATTATGGGGCAGGGTTGGTTTTTTTGCCGACTTCGTTAGATGACCGTAATATCATTGAGGCCTGGACCGAGCATATTATCCACGAAGAAGGGCAAAAATTGATCGGCTGGCGGGAAGTTCCCCATGAGCCGGGTAAGATCGGCCGTGTGGCCCGCTCAGTAATGCCGGCGTTCAAACAGCTTTTTATTGCCCGCGGTCCCAAAACTTCCCGGGAAGATTTTGACCGCAAGCTGTATGTCATCCGTAAGCGCTTGTGGAATAAAGTTTATAATTCCACCTTGTCCCAGAAGAATTTTTATTATTTTTGTTCGCTCAATAGCCACACCATGGTCTATAAGGGGCAATTAATGAGCGAGCAGCTGGACCGTTTTTTCCCTGACCTAAGCGATGCGGCCATGGTTTCAGCGATTGCCCTGGTGCATTCACGTTATTCTACCAATACTTTTCCAAGCTGGTCCTTGGCTCACCCTTATCGTTATGTCGCCCATAACGGGGAAATCAATACCCTGCGCGGCAATATCAATTGGCTGCAGACACGCGAGAAACAGTTTGTTTCGAAAGCATTCGGCGAGGATTTGAAAAAAGTTTTGCCTATCGTTGTTCCGCACGGTTCAGACACGGCCACTTTTGATAATGTCTTGGAGATGCTTGTTCTTTGCGGCCGATCGCTGCCGCACGCCATGATGATGATGATCCCTGAGGCTTGGAGCAATCATCAGGCTATGGAACCTTCCAAACGTGCTTTTTATGAATATCATTCCTGTTTGATGGAGCCCTGGGATGGCCCTGCGGCCATTGCTTTTTCGGATGGCAGGTATATTGGAGCCCTTCTTGACCGTAATGGTTTGCGTCCGTCCCGTTATTTGATTACCAACGATGATATCGTGATCATGGCCTCAGAGGCAGGGGTGTTGCCGGTTCCTGTTGAACGTGTTGTTTCTAAAGGCCGCCTGCAGCCGGGGAAAATGTTTTTAGTGGATACCCAGGAAGGCCGTATCATTGACGATCGTGAAATCAAAGAATCCTATGCCCGTCGTCAGCCCTATGGGCAATGGCTTCGTGAGAATATTGTGGATATACGGACCCTTCCAACGCCTAAACAGGTGCATGGTCTTAATGAAAAGAATTTATTGGAACGCCAGCGTGCCTTTGGGTACACCATCGAAGATTTGAAGATCATATTACAGCCCATGGCTCAAGGCGAAGAAGCCACGGGTTCCATGGGGACAGACACGCCTTTAGCAGTATTGTCTGATAAACCGAAACTTCTTTTTGAATATTTCAAACAATTATTCGCCCAGGTGACTAATCCCCCCATTGACGCTATCCGTGAAGAGATCATCATGGCTGAAGATATGATGTTGGGGCCTGAGAGCAATTTGCTTGAAGAAGGCCCGCAACATTGCCATCGTCTATGGATTCAACACCCGGTCTTGACGAATGAAGAATTAGAAAAAATCAGCCGCATCCGCAAGGGGTCGTTAAAAGCGTTGAGATTGCCGGCAGTTTTTGACAAGAAAGACGGTATCCTAGGGGTTGAAAAGGCTTTTAATGCTTTATGTTCCAAGGCAGATAAAGCCATTACAGCAGGCTGCAGCATATTAATCCTTTCAGACCGTGATATTTCAGCTAAAAAAGTTCCTATTCCGTCGCTGTTGGCTTGTGCTGGGTTACATCATCATTTGATCCGTCAGGGAACGCGCACCAAGGTCAGCATCGTGATTGAAACAGGTGAGGCACGGGAACTGCATCATTTTGCAGTCCTGATTGGTTACGGTGCCAATGCGGTTAATCCATATCTGGCCTTTGAAACCATTGAAGCGATGATCAAGGACAAAAAATTTGAATTATCGGGGAGCTTCAAGGAAGCCGAGAAGAATTTTTTGAAAGCCTGTCACAAGGGTTTGTATAAGATCATTTCTAAGATGGGCATTTCCACTATTCAATCCTACTGCGGGGCGCAGATATTTGAGGCGGTAGGGTTAGGCCAGGAATTGATCGATAAATATTTTGTTGCCACTCCGTCACGCATTGGAGGGATCAATATTGATACGGTGGCCCAAGAAGCGTTGATACGCCATGACAAGGGTTATCCCCGTTGGTCCTCTTCAGATGAAATGTTAGATGAAGGCGGGGAGTATGCTTGGCGCCGCGAAGCAGAGTACCATCAATTGAATCCAACGACGATAGCCCTGTTGCAGCATGCGACACGCTCAGGAAATTTCCAAGTCTTTAAACAATTTTCTAAAGCGGTCAATGAGCACAGCCGGCAATTGGCCAATATCCGCGGGCTTTTAAAATTTAAAATAGGCCATCCCATCCCCATTGAAGAAGTCGAGCCAGCATCGAGCATAGTCAAACGTTTTGCCACGGGAGCGATGAGTTATGGTTCTATATCACGGGAAGCCCATGAAACCTTGGCTATTGCCATGAATCGCTTAGGCGGTTTTTCAAATACCGGTGAGGGTGGTGAGGATGCCGTGCGTTTTAAAAAAGATCCTAACGGTGATTGGCGCCGCAGCCGTATCAAACAGGTGGCCCAAGGCCGTTTTGGGGTGACGATAGAATATTTGGTTAATGCTGATCAGCTCCAAATTAAAATGGCTCAGGGGGCCAAGCCCGGCGAGGGCGGCCAGCTTCCCGGACACAAGGTGTCCCAGGAAATTGCAGCCACCCGTCACACAACGCCTGGCGTTGGTTTGATTTCGCCACCACCTCATCATGATATTTATTCCATTGAGGATTTAGCCCAATTGATCCATGATTTAAAGAATGCTAATCCTCAGGCCATGGTTTCTGTTAAATTGGTTTCTGAAATTGGTGTTGGGACTATCGCAGCGGGTGTTGCCAAGGGCAAAGCAGATCATGTCCTGATTTCCGGTTATGAAGGCGGTACCGGCGCTTCTCCGCAGACGTCGATTAAACATGCAGGCCTGCCCATGGAATTGGGCATCGCAGAAACCCAACAGGTGTTGGTGATGAATGATTTGCGGGGACGCATACGTGTGCAGACCGACGGGCAACTAAAGACCGGGCGGGATGTGGCCATCGCTGCGATGTTAGGGGCTGATGAATTTGGATTTTCCACGACCGCCTTGATTACCGTAGGCTGTATCTTGTTGCGTAAATGCCATCTTAACACTTGTTCCGTCGGCGTTGCGACTCAAGACCCTGAGCTCCGCAAGAAATTTGACGGTAAGCCGGAACATGTGGTTAACTTTTTTACTTTTATCGCCGAGGAAGTGCGCCAGATCATGGCTGAGCTCGGATTTAGGAAATTTGAAGATATGGTCGGCCGTGTGGATATGCTCGATACCAAGGACACACTGGAACATTGGAAAGCCAAAGGTGTGGATTTGACTAATATTTTGCATCGTCCGGACGTGCCCAAGGGAGTGGCTATCCATCACTCCAGCACACAGGACCATGCTCTTGAAAAAGCTTTGGACAATGCGTTGATCGCTCAAAGTCAACAAGCCATTGAACAGAAAACACCGGTGACGATCGAATCAAATATCCGCAATATTAATCGCACCGTAGGCACCATGCTTTCCAGTCAAGTGGCCCGTAAATACGGATTAGCAGGATTACCTAATGACACTATTCAAATTAAATTTAAAGGCTCAGCCGGCCAGAGTTTTGGTGCTTTTTTATCCCATG
>Ga0265338_10009295_pt1 | contig 11748 bp, 13 predicted proteins | sample 42126metaG_FD_193579 | JGI IMG/M metagenome (GOLD analysis project Ga0265338, IMG submission 193579) | Rhizosphere microbial communities from Carex aquatilis grown in University of Washington, Seatle, WA, United States - 4-21-26 metaG | ecosystem: Host-associated > Plants > Roots > Rhizosphere... | reverse complement strand
TGACGGAGCGTGGCATGGGCACCGTGGCGGACCCGGCGGCGGCCCTGGCGCTGTATCGTGCCGCGGTGGCCGGGGGCGACACGCATGCCAAAGCCAATCTCGGGGTCGCTTACTATCTTGGACATGTTGGTCTGACCGCCGACCGGGCGGAAGCTTTTCGGCTTTGTTCCGAGGCAGCCGCACAGGGCGATGCGCTGGCACAATTGTACCTCGCCAACATGTATGCCAGCGGTGAGGGAACGCCACGCGACAGCGGGGCAGCGCTGACCTGGTACCGGCGCGCCGCGGAACAAGGGAACGTGCTGGCGCAGGCCACGTTAGGCTCCCTGCTGACGGCGGATGACGCCGACGCGGTCGAAGGGGTCGCCTGGCTGCACAAGGCGGCCGCGCAGGGCGACGCTTCGGCGCAGTACAACCTGTCCCGTGCGTATCGCTTGGGCGTTGGAGTGAAAGCCGATCTGGGACAGATGGTGGTCTGGGTGCGCAAGGCGGCGGAACAGGGCAGCGCGGCCGGGCTGAACGGGCTGGGGTACTCGATCCTCACCGGGGTGGACGGCAGCTACGATTATGTTGCCGCCTGCGCCTGGCTGATCCTGGCGGTCGAGCGCGCGCCGCCCGGCGAGCTGCACGACCGCGCCGTGGTGAATCTACGGGACGCCAAGGCGCAGCTAAGCGAGACGGAGCAAGGCGAGGCAGAACAGCGGGCGGAGCATTGGCGGGAGGTGTTTGCCGCGAAAGAGCACCCGGGCGATGCAGACCAGGCAGCGCCGTGAGACAAGCACCACGTCGTATTTGCTGACCATTGTACAACGTTTCCATGGAACGACTCCCATCGGGGGAGCCTGTCCCCGGCCACAGGACTCGCGCAACCCCAGGGCAATCGGACTTGACCAAGCACCAGCCTGCTTGCCCCCGCGCCGCAGCAGACGGGAGCTCGCGGCAGAACAAAGCAATCAAGAATCATCACGGATTTCACGGACAGAAGGTTGAGCCACGGATTTCACCGAAAAAAATAATCCTTCCATCACGCAGACTTCGAAAGATCGAGCACGGTAGGACGATTTCTGTAAAATCTGTGGCTTAACCTTCTATCCGTAAAATCTGTGCTGAATCTTGATTGCTTGCTTTTCCGTGACAACAAAACCAATGGCCGGTTGGCGGCACACTCTGTCTGCTTCCCGCCCGACACGCGACTGCCCTGTGCAGAGACCGCACGATAGGTGCGGTTTCGCAGGCGCGTTCCGTGGCGCAGCCCGAGCGGATCAACCGGCAGCCGACCGTGACGTGCGGCCGGGCATCGGCAACATCTGGCCATCGACGATCGTGATGATACGATCCGCATCGGCGGCAAACTCGCGATCATGGGTGACGACGACGACGGCGCGATCCAGCCGGTGCGCGAGATCCTTCAGGATGGCACGCACATTGGCACTCGCCGCGCTATCCAGATTGCCGGTTGGCTCGTCGGCAAGGATGATGACCGGATCGTTGGCCAGCGCCCGGGCGATGGCGACGCGCTGGCTCTGGCCGCCGGACAATTGGCTCGGCAGCTTGGTGGCCTCGTCAGCAAGGCCGAACTGCCGCAGCAGCGCTTCGCCACGCGTCCGGACTTCGGGTGCGGCAAGCCGGGCCAGGCGTTGCATCGGCAGCATCACATTCTCCAACGCGGAGAATTCCGGCAACAGGAAGTGGAACTGGAAGACGAACCCGATCTCGGCCAGCCGATGCGCGGCAAGTTGGTCATCGTCGAGCGTCAGAATTTCCCGCCCTTGCACCCAGATCCGGCCGCCGGTTGGCCGATCGAGCAAGCCCAGCAGATACAACAGCGATGACTTGCCGGAGCCGGACGGGCCAGTGATTGCGACGAACTCACCCCGGGCAATCGAGAAGGTGACACCGTCAACCAGCATGACGGGGACCGGTCCGGGCAGCCGGCGCGCGAGACGTTCGCAGGCGATCACGACCTCGCTCATTGCGCGCCGCGCAGGATGTCCACCGGTTGCAGGCGCGCCGCCTTGCGGGCGGGCAGCAGTCCCGCACAGAGTGCCGCGGCGATGGCAAAGCCGGCGGCGATTGCGAACTCCGGCCAGCTCCAGTCGATCGGCAACGGCACCGGCTCACTGCTGCCGATGAATTTGAGGCGGACCTGCATCAGGCCGAGCATGAATCCGGCGCCAAGCGGGATGCCGAGGCCAGCACCGGCGAGGCCGAGCAAGATGCCCTGGATGGTGAAGATGTAGCGGATGTCGCCGGCGCGAAAGCCCATCGACAGCAGGATCGCGATGTCGCGCCGCTTCTCCAGCACCACGGTCGAGATGACATTGTAGATGCCGAAAGCCGCCACCACCAGGACCGCGCTGACCACCGTGTACATGATGATGTCGCGCACGATGATCGTGCTCAGCAGGTCTTCCCAGGCCTCCTGCCATGATACGCTCTTGTAGCCGTAGCGTGATTCGATTTCCGCCGCGACCAACCTGGCACGGTACGGGTCGTCGAGCTTGACGATGATGCTATTGGCGCGATTGGCGCGATCGAACAACGCCTGCGCACGCTTCATATTGGTGAAAGTCTGAACTTCGTCGTAGTCGGAGCGACCAGTGTGAAACTCACCGACGATCTTGAAGGCGTGGACCTGCCCGTTCGGCGCCGTGACAGCGAGGTTCTCGCCCAATGCGAGCGAGAGCTTGTCGATCAGGGTGTTGCCCACGATGATGCCATCGGGGTCGGCCTGCAACGCATCCAGGCTGCCGGCGACGATGTAGTTCTGGATTGTGGTCACGACTGTCAGCTCGGCCGGGTTCATGCCACTCAACGTGATGCCGACATCCTTGCCCGCGAAGCTGGCAATTGCCTGGTCCGCCAGCACGGGTGAGGCCCGCAGTGCCTGCATCGTGCGTAGGCCGGCAAGGATCTGCTGATAGCCGCGGATGCCACGCGTTTCGGTGAGCGGCTTGACGTGGCGCAGCTCGATCGCGCCTTGCGGATATAGCTGGTTCGCAGGCTGCAGCCGCGCGACGCGAAACTCGTCCTTAACGGTGATATGCGGCGAATTGTCGACCAGGCGATGGATGAAGTCCTCCTCCGATCCCTGCATCAAGGCGGCTATGGTGAGGAAGAACGCCACCCCGAGCACGATGCCGGAAAGCGAGACGAGGCTCTGGCGTTTGCGTGCGAGCAAATGGCGGAGTGCGATGCGGGCACCGAGCTGGAGTATCATGGCGCTGGTTGCGGCACCGGACGGACCGTCTGCCCCGCCGCCAGATTTGCCGCGGGATGCGCGACGATCGAGTCCGCGTCGGCAATCCCACCGAGGATCTCGACCGTATCGGCGGTTCTGGCGCCGAGCGTCACCTTGCGTTGCACGAGCCGGTCGCTCTCGACGATCCAGACGGCGTCCTGGATCACTGCGGCGCTGGGCAGCAACAGGGCATGCTCGTCCTGGCGCAGGATGATGTTGGTCTCCGCCGTCATGCCGATCATGAGCGGCGTGTCGATGGGCAGACTGATCCGCACCCGATAACTGCGAGCCACCGGATCGCCTTTCGGCGTGATGGCCTGGACCGTGCCGTTGAACACCCGGCCCGGGAACGCATCGGCGCGCAGCAGCACCGGCTGGCCAGGCCTGACCTGGGCAATATCCTCCTCGTCCACCTCGGCGGACACCCGCAACGGGGCACAGCAGGACATCCAGAAGACCGTCTGGTTGACGCCGATGAGTTGGCCGATCTCGCCGTCGCGCCGGATGATCCTGCCATCGGCCGGCGCCAAGAGCTGGAGGAAACCAGCCTGCACCGTGGCGCGGTCGGCCGCCGCCTGGGCCTTGACCCAGTCGGCCCTGGCGCGGTCGAAGGCTGTGCGTGACACCACCGAACGCTGCACCAGCACAGCCTGGCGTTCGAGTTCGGCGCGGGCGTAGCGCTCCTCCGCCACCGCTTCATCGATCGAACGGCGGAGGTCGTCGTCTTCAAGCTGGGCCAGGACCTGGCCTTGATGCACGAGCTCGCCTTCATCCGCATCCAGCCGGATCAGCCGCGCCGTGGTGCGCGCGGCAATGGGGACCATCACTGCCGCTTCGACGGTCCCGGTGGCATAGGCGGCCAGCACGGCAAGGCCGCGCGTCGGGTGCAGGACCTCCAACCTGGGCGGCATGAGCACGCGAAAGGTCAGGGCGCCAGCGGCCGCCAACAGCAGGAGAAGCGCGAACCATCGACCGAACCGGCGTCGCCGGGGCGCCACGTGAGCGGGGGCGTACGCCTGCGCGGATTGTTGCAGAACAGGCGACACCGTCCCCTGGCCCGCGCCGCGCTCGGCGGGCGGAGCGATTTCGGCCACTGGGGGCAGTTGATCGAGCATCGGCGCCAAGCTAACCGCCGATCGGCCGTGGCGCTTTGACCGAGATCAATCCGGGCGGACAGCTACCCCGTCAGCGGGGCGGGGCTACTCGTCCGGATCGATCTCGCGGTCCTTCTTGGGGAGCAGGTCGTAGGGCAGCGCGAAGCCGGGCATGGCTTTCAGCCGGCGTGACCAGGCTTCGACGTTCGGCCATCGCGCGATGTCCATGCCGCCTTCGGCCATGAACACCATGCGGCCCCAGCAGCCGATATCCGCGATGGTGGGGCCGTCGCCGACCAGCCATTCTCTCCCGTTCAGCGCCTGGTCGACGAACCCGACCGCCGCATCCGCCAAGGGACGGAAGTAGTCCATTACCGCGGGATCGACGCTGCGGAACCGTGAGTAATGCCGCACCTTTGCGACATTCGTAATATTATCCGCCTCCCACGACAGCCACTCACGCGCGGTCCACTGCTCTTGCTCGGTACGGCCGGCGAAGTGCCCCGTGGTGCGGCCGAGATAGTCGAGGATGACATTCGACTGCACGATGGTCAGTCCACGATGGCGCAACGCCGGCACCTGGCCGTAGCGGTTCACCGCCAGGTATTCAGCGTGTTTCTGCACGCCGAATTTCAGGTTTACCGTGCGAAAGCTGAACGGCAGCCGCGCCAGCGACAGGTACAGCATCGGCTTGTAGCTGGAACTCGAGGTGAAGCTGCCGTACAGCGTCAGCCGCTCGGGCGGATTAGGCGCGGTGTTGGTCACCGGCAGGGGCGCGGCAGTGTCGTTCATAGTGGGATCGCCAGCAGGGTGTCGAAGCGCGAACTGTCGCAGATCACCAGGCGCTCGGCAAACCGCAGCGCGCCATCCGTGTCCTCGCGCAGGCGATCGAGATAGACCCCGGCGGCGAACAGATCCATCCGGCCGTCGCGCATGGTGCGCACCACCAGGAACGGCGCCTCGGCACTGATGTCTCCCCCCTCCGTCGCACCGACCGACGGCATGCCGACGATGTGCCGGTAGTTCTGCCGTTCGTAGATGTTGGCCTGACGCAAGGCGGAGACACGGTCGTGCAGCATGTTGCGAGAATCGGCATACACAACACCCGCCGCATAGCCTCGCTTGTGATTGTCCGCCGTGGTGATCTTGTACAGGCAGCTTTCGTGGAAGAAGCCCGGCCAGTCTTCCAGCCGATCGGCATCGATGCAGGCGGCGTAAGCGGTGTTCAGCGCCGCCAGCCGGAGCATTATGTCTGTGCTGGTCATCACGTCATACCTCCATCAGCCGGCGCCATTCTTTCCAGAAGCCGCGCACCGCGGCTTCCGTGGCGCGCGTGGTTTGCGTTTCCGCGCCAGAGCCACCCATTTCCACCACCGACTCCTCATCCTCGGCCGTAGCGGTGCCGCGCTGCACGAAGCCACCGACACAGCCGTCCTCCATTGAAACGAAGCCGGCCGGGCCGACCAGGTTGCACTGCTTCAGCCGCAACGCGCGCATGTCCGGAGTGTCGTCGGCAAAGCCGAGATAGGTCCAATGCAGATCCATCGCGTCAACACCGCGAGGCACGATCTGCCGCACCGCCAGGCAGTTGTGAATTTGCTGCAAGATGAAGCCGGGGAATACGCTGAGGATTTGCAACTGGATGCCGTCGCCCCACTCGTCGCGGATTTCCAGCAGCCCGGGATCTGCCAGCTTGAAACTCTCGTTGTCGGAGCGCAGTCCGGCGTCGCGATAGGTGGTGTCCGCGGTCTGCGCCGGCGCCAACGTCGTGGAGGCGTGATGCGCGCCGCTCTCGCTGACCAGCACGCCGCCACCCTGGCTCAGACGCGTGATGCGGAAGGTGGCGAAGAACAGGTGCAGCAGGCTCGCATGGTAGGTGTCTTTGACATTCTCCATGTAGAGCTTCCAGTTGTTCGGCAGCGGCTGCACAAAACGGCCGATGACCTCGACCGGCTTCTTCAGCACGCGGCGGACGCGGCCGACGATCGCTTCGCCAAGGTAAGTTTCGATATCGGGGGTCGCCTCCGACAGCGTGCCAAATACCAGGCCGCAGAACGTCGTGGTGCGCAGCTTGCGTGGGCCGATGGCGCTCATGTCGAAGGCTTTCGCCATGCCGCCCTGGCCGTTGACGCCGTGCCGGAACGCCACCGACACCAGGTTGCCGCACAGGTCGTAGCGCCAGGCGTGGTAGACGCACGCAAAATCCTTGGCCGAGCCGCCGTCTTCCAGGCAGATCAGCGCGCCGCGATGCGCGCAGCGGTTCTCGAACGCGTGCACCGCGCCGTTGTCGCCGCGCACCACGACCACCGGCATCTCGCCGACAAAGGTGGTGCGGAAATCTCCGGCGTTGGGAATGTCCACTTCCAGGCACAGGAAATTCCACACCGGTCCCTGGAAGATTCGCGCCTGCTCTTGCCGCGCGATGTCGCGCTCCTGGTAGACCCAGAAGGGCACGCGGGTGAGGCCCGGCGGCCATGCATGGGTTGCGCCGCCGAGTGCTGGTTGCACGCTGGTGCCGTCCATCGCGTCCTCCCTGGAGTTGGCCGGGGGCAGCCTACACGAAGTTCGTGCCGCCGTTTAGCTGCACCGTCTGGCCGGTCATGTAGGGGTTGCCGAGCACCAGCAGCACCGCCTGCGCGACCTCCTCCGGCGTGCCCATGCGGCCGAGCGGGATGCGCTTCGCATAGTCGTCCCGGCGCGCCGCCATCATGTCGGTGTCGATCAGCGACGGTGCGACGGCGTTGACCGTGATGCCCTCGGTGACGAGGCGCGCGGCGTAGCCTCGCGTCAGCCCCTCCATACCGGCTTTCGACGCGTTGTAATGCACACCGATGCCGCCCGCGCCACGCGCCGCACCGGAGGAGATGTTGACGATCCGCCCCCAGCGCTGCGCTCGCATGTGCGGCAGTGCCGCCTGGGTACAGAGGAAGGCGGATTTCAGGTTCACGGTGATAGTCGTGTCAAAATCGGCTTCGGTCAGCTCGTCAACTGTGCGGATCAGCGCGATGCCGGCATTGTTGATCAGCACGTCAACCGGGCCAAGTTGCGCGCCAACCGCCTGCATCATGGCGGCGACGTTGGCGCTATCGGACACGTCGGCACCAATGGCGATCGCGCGGCGGCCGGCGACACGCACGGTGTCCGCCACGACTCGCGCTTCCTCGGCGCGTTCGCGGTAGTTCACCGCGACATCGGCGCCAGCCTCGGCAAGCGCCAGCGCGATGGCTCGGCCGATGCCGCGCGAGCCTCCGGTCACCAGGGCGACGCGGTTGGTCAGGTCTGGGAGAAGCGACATGGGACCATCACATCAGATCGTCGGCCGGAGGATTCGGAATTAATGAAGTATGCGCGTTCCGTTGGATCACGCCGCGACGCCGCTCGTGCGGTAGGCCGCACGCAACGGAATCCGAAACCCGATCGACTCCAGAATCAACTCGCCGGCGGCGCCGACATGCTGCGGCTCGCCGGGCCACGATCCATCACTCTGGCGACGCAACACCTCGGCGGTGATCGAGGTTGAACGGAGCAATACAATCTCGGCCACCGACGGGATGCTCGTGTAGGCCCAGACATTGGCGCGCGTCTCCCGCGCGTTGGTCGGCGACAGGATCTCGATCAGCACGACCGGATCCTGCATCGTCGGTCCGCCCACGGGCGGAGCGCAGGTCACGCCGAGGTCCGGAATCAGCAGATTCTTGGTGGACCGAACGCGCGGCACCACGCCAGGGGTGACGCCCACCCGGCAAGGGCTGCCGCGGTCAGCAAGATGATTGCGGATCAGCGCTCCCAGTTCGCCCTGGATCATGCCGTGCGCATCGGAGGCGGGCGCCATCATCTCCGGCTCACCGTCGCGCAATTGCCACAGCGCACCTGAGCGGTCACCTGAATCCCACTCGAGGAATTCAGCGACGGTCATGCTGGGCGAGGGTTTCCGCAATGCAACCATGCACGCAGCTTAGACGATTTCCGACTGACGCGCCACGATCGCGTTCGGCGGGCAGGCGGCAGGAAGGTAACAACGCAGCAGACCTCCGCGTGGCGAGCCGATGGCGCTGGAACACGCAGGAGATTGCTTCGTCGCTACGCTTCTGGCAATGACATTTGGTTCGACGCTGGCCCGTACGTTTTGAATCGCTCGTGCGCCGCCTGCATTTCGTCCGCCGTCAGCAGGCGTAAGGCACCGGCCGCACGCGCCAGCAGATACTGCCGGCACAGCGTCTCGAGCAGCACCGCGGCCGCCAACGCGTCTTCCGCACTGCACCCGTGCACGATCATGCCGTGATTGGCGAGCAAGCACGCTGTGCGGCCCTGTAGCGCGGTCACCGCCAGAAGTGCCAGCTCTGGCGTGCCGAACGTCACGTAGGGCGCGCATCGCACGTCGTCGCCACCGAAACGCGTGACCAAGTAGTGGAAGCCGGGCAGGCCCTCGTTCAGGCAGGCCAATGCGGTGCAGGCGTCGGCGTGGGTGTGCACTTGCCACGCAGCCGCCGGATAGGCCCGATAGATCGCCGCATGCATCGACCATTCGGATGACGGCGTTGCGTCGCCTTGCACCACGCCATCCAGCGACATCGGCACAAGCGCTGCCTCGCGCAACGTTGCGGCGGAACAGCCGGACGGGGTGATCAGCATGCCGTCAGGCGTGCGGGCACTGACGTTGCCGGAACTGCCGGTGTTCATGCCGCGCTCGGCCAACTCGCGATACAGCGTGACGAGGGCGCGGCGCATGGGGGGCCGTGGTGGTGCGCGCATCAGCGGACGTCCCGGGAGATCGAAAGAACAGAATGTGCCGACCCGATCACCCTCACCCTCGGTGCTTCGCACCATCGACCTCTCCCGCGTAGCGGGAGAGGTTATCCCGCGCTCGCGGGAGGGGTTTTCTAACCTGCCTCATCGAGGTCGGCGCCCCACATCTTTTCCAGCGCGTACATCGTCCGCGCCTCCGGCTTGAACAGGTGCACGACGATGTCGCCGGCATCGATCAGCACCCAGTCCGAACCTCCGGCGCCTTCCACCTGTACGCGCTTCAGTCCGGCCTTGTGGAGCTTCTCGCTCAGATGCTGTGCCATCGCGGCGATCTGGCGATCCACCAGGCCGGTCGCGATCACCATGCGGTCGCAGAACATCGCCTTGCCTTCAAGATCCAGCGTGACGACGTTCTCCGCCTTGTCGTCATCCAGGCTGCCGACGATCACCGATTGCAGCCGCTCCAACGCGGACGGTTCCGCCACCTTGCGCCGACTGCGCGGGGCGGCCTTCGGCCCGGCGGCGATGGTTTTCTTGCGCGGCGACCCCGGCGTCTTGTCGGCCGCCGGCATCGGCGGCTTCAGCCGCTTGCGGGCAACGGGCTTGTGACGCGCAGGCGAGGCGGGCGGCGACGGTTTGGCTATGGCACGGCTCCTTTGACGCCAGCGCGGATCGCGGTGGCGGAAACAGCAATCTGCGGCGCGGTCAGCAATACCCAGCCAGGCGCATCGCCAGGCAGCATCGCCGCGGCACGTTCGGGACGGCGCGCATGCCGCATCCGCTGGGCCGCCTGACCTGCCAGCGCGCGACGTGTATAGCCCGGACGCGGCAGCACCGCGACCGGAATACGGCGTAGCATCTCCTGCCAGCGCCGCCAGCGCGGCAACTGCGGCAAAAGGTCGGCGCCGATCAGCCAGACGAACCGCGCCAAGGGGAACCGTCGAAGCAGCAGCCGCACCGTGTCGATAGTAAAGCGCGTGCCCAGCATGGCTTCCATCGCGGTGGCCAGCACGCGCCGCCCGTCGGCGATCACTCGCGCTCCTGCAAGCCGTGCAGCCAGAGGCGCCATGCCGGCGGTCGATTTCAGCGGATTGCCCGGCGACACCAGCAGCCACACCTGATCCAGCCGCAGCCGCCGCAGCGCCAACGCGGCAACATGGCGGTGCCCCGCATGCGCCGGATTGAACGAACCACCGAGCAAGCCGACCCGCATCCGTCGCCGGTCGCCGAAACGCGGCAACCTGTCGACCACACGCACGTTCAGGGGCGCACCTGGCCCGTGCCGCGCACGACGTAGCGATAGGTGGTCAATTGCTCCAGCCCGACCGGGCCGCGTGCATGGATGCGGCCGGTGGCAATGCCGATCTCCGCGCCGAACCCGAATTCTCCCCCGTCGCAGAACTGCGTCGAGGCGTTCCACAGTGCGACCGCCGAATCCAGTCCGCCAAGGAAGCGTTCCGCCGCCAGGATGTCGTCGGTGACGATGGCGTCGGTGTGTTCGCTGCCGTGACGCGCGATATGCGCCAGCGCGGCATCGACGCCATCCACCACGGCGACCGACAGCACCGCGTCCAGCCACTCGGTGTCGAAATCCGCATCGTTCGCCGCCGGCAGTTCGGGCACGATGTCGCGCGCCGCGGCGTCGGCGCGAAAGTCGCAGCCCAGCGCACGCAGATCGGCGACGATCGAGGGTAGCAGCGAGGGCGCGATGGCACGATCGATCAGCAGCGTCTCGGTGGCGCCGCAGATGCCGGTGCGGCGCATCTTCGCATTGGCGACGATCTTGCGAGCCATCGCGTGATCGGCCGCCGCGTGCACGTAGGTGTGGCAGAGGCCCTCGGCGTGTGCCAGCACCGGCACGCGAGCCTCACGCTGCACGCGCTCCACCAGCGATTTTCCGCCGCGCGGCACGATCAGGTCGAGCAAGCCGGCGGCCGACAGCATGGCGGCGACGTAGGCACGATCGGCACTCGGGGCGACCTGCACGCAGGCTTCCGGCAGGCCAGCCCGGCGCAGCCCGTCTACCAGCGCCACATTGATCGCCTGCGCGCTGCGCGTGCTTTCCGAACCGCCACGCAGGATCACCGCGTTGCCGGATTTCAGGCACAGCGCAGAGGCGTCGGCGCCGACATTGGGGCGGCTTTCGTAGATCATGCCGATGACGCCGATCGGCGTGGCGATGCGCTGGATGCGCAGCCCGTTCGGCCGCGTCCAGTCCGCCAGCACGCGGTCGAGCGGGTCAGGCAGTGCGGCAACGTCCTCCAACCCCTTGGCCATCGCTTCGACCCGCGCCTCGCTCAGTGCCAACCGGTCGCGGAAGGCGGCAGTGGCATTGGACGCGGCAAGGTCGGCGGCGTTGGCGGCCAGAATCGCCGGCGCCTGCGCGCGCAATGCCCCGGCCATGGCGTGTAGCGCATCATTCCTCTGTGCCGCACTGCTGCGGGCGAGCACGTGCGAGGCGGCGCGCGCGGCCTGCGCCGCGTGCTGCAGATGCTGAGTGGCGTCAGTCTCGATATGCATGGGTGGGTCCCCTCGGCCGTCAGTCTGGCGCGATCGGGCTCAGGTTTCCAGGGGTGCAGGAAAGAGGCCTCCCCCTCCCTCAAGGGGCTACGGGAGTCCGTCATCTGCGGAACGATTTGCCAGGTGCCATCCGGTGAGTATGCCATC
>Ga0265338_10009293_pt1 | contig 11753 bp, 9 predicted proteins | sample 42126metaG_FD_193579 | JGI IMG/M metagenome (GOLD analysis project Ga0265338, IMG submission 193579) | Rhizosphere microbial communities from Carex aquatilis grown in University of Washington, Seatle, WA, United States - 4-21-26 metaG | ecosystem: Host-associated > Plants > Roots > Rhizosphere >... | reverse complement strand
TGTGATCAAGTTTTACGCGCGCAAGGCGAATATCAAGAAAACAATTAAGCCGCATACCTTGCGCCATACTTTTGCGACCCATTTATTGGAACATGGTGCTGATCTTCGTTCTGTTCAGGAAATGCTGGGGCATGCGGATATCTCCACGACTCAGATTTATACGCATGTTGATAAAGAACGATTGAAAAGTGTGCATAAACAGTTTCATCCTAGGAGTTAATCTTGTGTCAAAAGGCCCAATAACACCGGCATCGCGGAGTAGTGTCATTGCGAGGAGCGTTTTTCAGCGACGAAGTAATCTCTTATCCCGTTTGAATCCTGAATCTTTGGCCTTGGTGCGTTCTATCGGGGTTTTGGCCCAAGAAAAAGGTATGGCAGCTTATCTGGTTGGCGGTCCGGTTAGGGATTTGCTGCTAAAACATCCTAATATTGATTTAGACATTGCTGTTGAAGGCAGTGGCATTCGTTTGGCAGATGCTTTCGCAGGTTTACATCGTGACTCCAAGGTGACGCACTACCTAGCTTTTAAGACGGCAACAGTACAATTATCTGCTGGCGGGGTGGTAGATTTTGCTACTGCCCGTCAAGAAACCTACGTTCGTGGTGGAGCTTTTCCTGCTGTTAAACCTTCAAGCATTAAAGAGGATTTGCTCCGTCGGGATTTTACGATAAATGCCATGGCCATATCTATTAATCCGGATACTTGGGGGACGCTCATAGATCCTTTTGGCGGACGGGCTGATCTGCTCTCTAAGAAAATTCGCGTCCTGCACGAAAATAGTTTTTTGGATGATCCAACACGTATTTTGCGAGCGGCCCGGTTTAAGGCCCGGTTAGATTTTAGAATGGAAGCTAAAACGTTAAAACTCTTGAAATCTGCCATCAAAATTAAAGTACTTGATACAATCAAGCCGCAGAGGTATCTTAAAGACTTTAATAAGGTCCTAAAAGAGCCTAATTCACCAGAGGCGATTAAGTGTTTAAAATTATGGAACGCGTATAAGGAGGAGTAGGACAGATGCGTATTGAAAAAGTTAATTCATCTATCAAACGGGAACTTGCTAATATCATTCAGTTAGGTGAGGTGCGGGACCCCAGGATTTCTTTTGTGACAATTCTCAACGTTGATGTCAGCAAAGATTTGCAGCATGCCAGGGTCAGGTTTAGCACACTTGCTGATACGGCCAAGGAGATCAAGGCGGCGGTAGAGGGCTTCGAGAGTTGCCGTGGCTATATCCGCAAGTTGATCAGCCAGCGCGTGCCTTTGCGCTATACACCGGAATTTCAATTTTATTATGACAAAGGCATCAAGCATGCCGCTGATATTGACAGGGTTTTGGAAGAAATTAAAAAATTGAAACCGGCCCAAGGAGATTCTGAAGAATGAGTTCATTTAAATCCATTTTAAAAACCATCCGTCGTCATCGTAAGTTCTTGGTGACTTCTCATCATAATCCCGATGCCGATGCTCTTTCTTCCGGCTTGGCGATGGCAATATTTTTGAAAAGTTTAGGTAAGCAAGTCCAAGTGCTTAATGAAGATGCCTGCCCTGAATGGCTTAAATTTTTGCCTGGAACTTCAATGCTAAAAAAAGCCGGTCATGTAAAGTCGCTGGATTATGAAGTAGCCATTGTGCTTGATTGTGGCGACTTGGGTCGGGCAGGTGGAGTTAAGAAATTTATCCAAGACGGTAAGCCGTTGATCAATATAGACCATCACGTAACTAATGATAGTTTTGGCAGTATTAATGTGGTCCACTCCAAGGCTTCGTCCACTTGCGAGATGATGTTTGATTTATTAAAAGAGGCCAAGCATCCGCTGAATAAAAATCTAGCCATTCTTCTTTATGCAGGTATCATGACAGACACCGGATCATTCCGTTTTGAAAATACTTCTGCGCATACTCACGAGGTCGCCGAACAATTAATGGCTTTTAAATTCTCAGCGGCCAGTATGTATGACCGTCTTTATGTCGGCATCCCGGTGGCGGATATGAAGATGTTTACGGATGTTATTCATGGAGCCCAACTGCTCGATGGTAACAGGGTTTTTCTTGTGTCGTTATCAAAAGCAGTGGTGAATCGTTTTTCCAAAAGTTTCGATCTAAAAGAAAAGTTATTCACCTTTTTACGTTCGGTAGAAGGTATTGAGGTGGTGGTCATTTTAACTGAACTAAATTCTAAAGAAGTAAGGGTCAATTTACGCAGCCAAAAAAATTTTGATGTGGCTAGCTTAGCTCAGCAATTTGATGGTGGAGGACATAAAAAAGCTGCGGGCTGTAAGATTTATGAACCCCTGTCAAAGGCGCAAAAAACAATTTGTTTGGCGATACGTAAGAAACTATGAAATTCCAGGCCGCTGTACAAAACTCTTTTCAGGGTATTGTCTTGATCAATAAACCCGCAGGCATTACTTCTCATGATGTAGTGGGTTTTGTCCGTCGTACTTTTAAAATGCGTCGGGTGGGGCATGCAGGCACGCTTGATCCCATGGCAACCGGTGTATTGGTCATTCTGCTGGGATCTTCGACTAAACTTTTTGATAAGTTTGTGGCTTTTGATAAGACTTATCGAGCGACACTGCGTTTGGGTCTAAAAACTACCACTGCAGATATCATGGGACAGACCTTGCTTGAACGGCCTTATGACGGTATTGACGAGGAAGCTGTTAAAAAAGTATTTGTGCAATTTACCGGTGAGATCGAACAAAAGCCTCCGATGGTTTCTGCAGTCAAGCATCAAGGGGAGCGTTTGTATAAGATTGCACGTCAGGGAATAGAGGTTGAACGTACTGCCCGTCGTGTCCGTATTGATGAGTTAAGGATCCTGCAAAGCCGTCTGCCGGATGTGGAGTTCTTGATGAGCTGCTCCAAAGGGACCTATGTCCGTCAATTAGCAGAGGATGTCGGCGAAGTTTTAGGCTGTGGGGCTTGTATCTCACAGATTGAACGCACCAAGGTAGGCCCTTTTGATATTAAAGATGCAGTGACATTGGAAAATTTGAATGAAGGTCATATCCTTAAGTGGCAATTCTAAGTTACAATTAAAGAAAACTTGTGCTGCTATCGGTATTTTTGACGGGGTGCATCGCGGGCATCAGTTTTTGATTCAAAAAATGCTGCTCACAGCCCGGCGTCTTGGTGCCAAGCCCATTGTCATCACTTTTTTCCCCCATCCAGCCCATGTTCTTCGTCCTGATATAAAATTAGGATATCTAACTTCTCTCGAAGATCGCTTTCATCGCTTAAGAGATTTGGGCGTCGCGGCCTGTTTGGTCGTTCCGTTTAATAGATCTTTTGCAAGAATCCAGCCTGAGAAATTTATTAAAGATATTTTGGTAAAAAAATTAGGTGTTAAAGCTATTTTTGTTGGTGAAGATTTTCGTTTTGGTAAGGATAGAAGCGGGGATAGTGCTTTATTTCAAAAGCTCTCCTTGGAATACGGTTATGAAATGCACACTGTGTCTGCTCTTAAACAAGGACGGGTAATTATCAGCTCGACACGTATTCGTCAATTGATAGGTGAAAACAAATTAAATGAGGCTGCGAAGCTTTTAGGCAGAAGAGTGTCCATTTCCGGGCTGGTTATTAAGGGTTCAAAGCGCGGTAAAAGTCTAGGTTTCCCAACGGCTAATGTTTCATACGAGACGGATATACTTCCCCCGCAAGGCGTCTATGTCGTTAAGGCTTTGTTAGGAAAAAAAGAGTATCCAGCCATCGCTAATATCGGTACACGGCCTTCATTTGAAAATCAAATTCTTAAGTTACATTTGGAAGTCCATATCCTTGATTTTTCAAAAAATATTTATGGTCAACGTTTAGAAGTGGAATTTTTAAAGAAAATCCGCAACGAAAAACGATTTACAACCCCGCAAGATCTTATCCAACAGATCAAAAAAGACGAAACTTACGCACGAAGATTTTTTGGCAGTTGACGTGTAAATATGGCATACTTTCTCCATGCCCGCATTATTTAGATTATTTAATAGTACTATAAGGTCTTTACTTGTAGTGACCTTGGTGAGTATTTCTGTTTATGCCCCCCAGGCAGAGGCGGGAGAATTTGTTATGCCTGCACCTGGGACAATAGTTCATTTAAGTCCTGCCTATACACCTGCACATCTGATGGGAATGACAATTCATCCGGATAATGCTTTAAAGTTTGATTTTTTAATCCATCAAGGTAATGAGAATCTGTCCCAAGAGCAGAAGAAGCAGGAATACACCAAGTTGGTTAAGTATTTTTTAGCTTCTTTGACAATTCCTGATAAAGACCAGTGGGTAAATCTTTCTCCCTATGAGCATAACCGCATCATTGCGGATAATTTTGGCAAAACAGAAATGGGGCGGGATCTTTTAGCCCAAGATTATTTATTGAAGCAAATAACTTCTTCGCTGATGTATCCTGAATCTGGATTAGGTAAAAGCTTTTGGGATCAAGTGTATTCAAAAGCCTGGCAAGAGTTTCATACGACCAATATTCCAGTTAATACTTTCAATAAAGTTTGGATAGTTCCTGATCAGGCCGTTGTCTATGAAAAAGGGAATACAGCCTACATCATCCAAAGCCATTTGAAAGTGATGCTGGAAGAGGATTATCTGTCCTTATCTAAGCATCTGTCAAATAAGACTCACTCCATCGGCTCCCAAGTCATCCGCGAAATCATCCTTCCTGCACTTGAAAAAGAAGTCAACGAAGGCAAAAATTTTTCCCAATTACGTCAAATCGTCAGCGGCATGATTTTAGCCACCTGGTACAAGAAAGCCTTAAAAGAGTCATTGCTGGGAAAGATCTATGCAGATAAGGCCAAGGTCAAGGGGGTGGACACTCGCAGCAGTTCGCAATCGCTTAATATTGAATATATCTACCAACAATACCTGAAAGCCTTCAAAAAAGGCGTATTTAATTATATTAAAGAAGACGTGGCACCTATGTCTCCAGCTCCGCAGAGCAAGGAACAGGGAATATTGCCAAGAAAATATTTTGCAGGGGGATTTGATCGTGCTTTAACGAGTGAACGGATTGTAGATGAACTCTCTCCAGATTTAATAGATGCTGCCCAACTGGCTTGGGGCAAAACATCTGTTGACCGTGCGATGATTCAATTAGAGGAGCCTGGCATTCAAGATCAGGCCATGATTCAGGTACCGCAGGAAATTCTGACAAAGATTAGCAAACTTGGAAGAGACATTAAATTCTTAAGAAGAGGCATGCTGCGAGAAGACTTAGTAGTGGATGTGCAAACATTTGTCAGGACCGCTTTATCGCAAAGAACAGGGAATGCCGAGACGGTGATAGCGAATTTTTCAAAATATGTGGATGAATGGTTTCTAAAAAGGTATGGATTTCCAATTTTTGGTAAAGATTATGAAGAAGGTTGGAGCAAGGATAATAGTGGTCGATTGGTATGGAGAGGACTGGTCGTTTTTAATAGACATGAATCAGGTCAATATCTTTTAGAAGTTAATCAAGATGTGCCGGTATTTAGTTATGTCGATCAATTAGTTAAATTTATAGATGAAAGATTTAGTTTTAATAATCATCCCGAGAATTCAAATGGCGTTAGGGAGATTTATGAACAGGCCGTCCAGGTTGTGCCAGCATTACAAGGTGATTATGGCGTGAAATTTGAAAGCGGGTTAAGAGAATTTATTGAAAGTAAAGCCAGGGATGTTAAACGTAATGTTAATCCTATAAGTGCTCGTGAAAGAATTTTGATCAAGGATACAGCAAAATATATTTATGAAGAAATTTCCAGGCAATTTCCACATACATATATTTTGGATAAACCTACTATTGATCCATATCCTGATTATTTTAGACCCCTAGCGCAAGGAGTGTATGGTTGGGGGAATGCCGCCATTGTTAGGTACAACGAAGAAAAAGAAGATTTTGAGTATCAAGATAATGAAGGCAGGGCGTATGTGCAGCAATTAATAAGCCATGTTGCTAGGCTCTATGGGTTGGATCTAGGTCCAGATCATGCAATGCTGGCCCCTAAGCGTGTCAGGTATTTTTCTGCCACAGGGTATGACCGGAACAATTGGCTTGTTGACTTGATGGATTTAGAAGAGTTTAGGGCAGCAACCGGGATTGATATAAGACGAAATTCGGTAACTTTTTTTGATATTGGCGTTTCTACAGGAGAAAGTGTTGAGGGGCTTTGGGCAAAATTGTATGGTCCTGATTATCCCCATACTACTCTGATAGCTACAGAATTACCTACGGGGATTTCAAAAGCATATATGCATTCCTCGCTTTTTTTAAACGATGATATTCTTGAAGAAATTTCAATGAGATATGCAATCGATGTTGCAGATATCAAAGATATTATGCTCGTTGTCGATGATAAATATGAAATTCATGAAGCTGTTTATAAGCAGGGTAATGGGCAATTAAAACAGATTGGTATTTCTGATGAAACAGAATTGTACGGGTATGGGAAGAAAGTCAACAGGGGGGCAGATATATTAAATAAACTGAAAGCTTTGCTGCCCAGTGAGTATCTAAATCCTGATTTCTTAAAAAGAGAAATCGATCATGCGGCTGATGACGAAATTAAGTTTGATGAGCATGTTTCTTTAAGCTTGAATCCTCTACACAAGCGTCTTGATAATATTGAAGTGGAATTGCAAGTAACAGATTTTCCAGATTTAAGGCAACTGCCAAAAGATCAGCGTGCTATTTTACTATTCTCACATGTTCTAGGACATTACACGGAAGAGGCAGAACGTATGTTTTTGGAAGAACATCAGAATAAAATGCGTGAAGGAGATGTTCTTATTGTCACAGACAATGCACCGGCAGACAAGCTCCAATATACGCGGGTTTATCAAATGAGAAATAGTCAGATGGTTAAAATAGGAGGGTTAAGAAGTACATTTAGTCTTTTGAAGGTGGATTCCCAGGGAGCCTTGCATTTAAGTTTTGATAGAGAGGACTTATATTCTAAGCTGAATTCGAATGTTATAACAAGACTAATTGCTCACCCAGAAATTCGATCAGCAATAAATTTCTCAAGAGAAATAAGGCGGATACTTCAAGCCCAATTATCTCAACTCGGCAGAACAGACAGAGAGGCTGTGCTTGCGGGGATTGAGAAGGTGCAGGAATTATTACAGAGCAGATTAAATAAAACAATGCCTCCGTACACTGAAGAGGAAATCGATGGATTGCTAAAAGACCAGGCCATGGCTGGTCATGGAACAACTGATGCGGCGATGTTGGATGATGGTTTAGCTAGAAGAATTACAAAATATTTTGATGATGAGAATGTTACGCAGCAGCAGCGGGAAATCTTATTAGAGGATTTATTTAATTTAGGTTCAGTTGTCCTTGGTCCAGGGCAAGCTGATTTATCCTATGATGATCTGAAGGTCAAGCCGGGTGTAGACATGCAGTTGAGGTGGCGCTTTTTAAAGCAGGTCTTAGAGATCTTGAAGAAATTTTCTTCTGAGGGATTGGGTTGTTGGTTTATATTTCAAGGCGACGATATTAAAGGCGTACGTATTTATGTCAGGGCTGGAATGAATCAAAATGTCAAACAGGGATATTTACAGGCTTATTTAGATTATTTGCGTGCCGTAGCACATGAATTTCAAACAGGTATGTTTGATTATCATTCTGTCAAATCAGACATTGTAAAAATTCTCAGAGCGCTTAATTCTAGCCAGCAAATTGAACTAATGAGCGATTTGTTTGATTGGACCAGGAGTCCTTTGATGCGGGTGCGCTACGGGGTCAGGTATGATTTTCAACAGCCGTATGATGCCACTGGATGGAAATGGCGGGCGTTAATGTCTATTGCTGAAAATTTGGAAAATTCGTCGTACGGCGGCTTGACATTCGAAGATCGGTATATAGGTTCAAATTCACGGTATATTGCGATTGGTGTCGACCCAGCAAGATTTAATGATCGATCTGCCATGCAAGGGTATTGGCAGGCTTATTTGGATAATTTAGATACCGTGCTTACAGCTATTATTTTAGAAACTAGCATGCGCCAGAAGGTGGTTCAGTATACAGCGAGAACTTTTCAAGATGTACATGCGAAAGTTTTTCCAGAAATAGACAGAGAAAAGAAAGTCATTGCAGAATGCTTGGGCCGTCTGACGGCGGTGTTAGGTATCAATATGCCGCAAGCAAATGGTGCCAGTCAATTTTCTATATATACAGGTAATGAGGCTGTAAATTTTGTTTTGAACCGCCATTTGGCAATAGTATTAGATTTTTTATTAATTAGTGGTTCTAGAGATTTTTTATCAGATGGTTTTTATATAAAAGCGCCGTCAGATCACCATGAAAGGATCGAGTTTGGTTTTAAGCCGACACCTAACGGAGTCAACATAAACGAGAGAAATGTTTTACGGTGGATATCAGCCCTTAAAGAGTATATTACGGATATTAAAGATGCGATTGGCCAATTGCCTGACAGGGCCATGACAGTCACGACCCACGAAATTGAGAGCGTAAAAGATCCTTTGGCTGAAAAATGGAAAAAACAGAATCCGACTTTAAAATTTCCTGTTGGAAAAGAATCTACGGCTGGGACCGATGCGGCGATGAATGGTGGTATTGATTTGAATTCTGCGCATTTGAATTTGCAAATTAGACGTGATGGTAATGGTGTTCCGTTGCCGTTATCTCAACAAGACATGGCTCAACTCATTCGTGTCCAGGGTTTTGAGCCTAAAATACTTGAAATAAAACCTGCCGTTGATTTACCTATCATTAGTGAACTGCAACAGAAAATGAAGTCTCTTTCCGCTGTTTAAATACTTAGATAAAAAGAACCTGTTTTGTGTGTTGACAATACTTTTACCTAGGTCTATACTTGCATTTAAGTGGAGTAAAGTGGAGGGGAGTGGAGCATAATGTTTTACGGTGAATATAGCCACGGCATTGATACGAAAGGCCGTTTGATTTTGCCTGCCCGTTTTCGCGAGGTGGCAAAGGAAAATGGTATTGATCGATTTTTTGTCACCCGTGGTTTGGATAAATGTATTTTTATGTTCGCTGAAGGTGAATGGCGACTGCAAGAGCAGCGCTTTAAAAATCTTTCATTCACCAAAGGCGAGGCGCGTTCTTTTAACCGTATGTTCTTTTCCGGTGCTGTTGAAGTTTTGCCGGACAAGCAGGGGCGGTTTATTATCCCTCAGTATCTTAAAGATTTTGCCGGCATTAAAAAAGATGCGGTGGTCATAGGTATTTCTAATCGTATTGAAATTTGGGAAACCGCCTCATGGCGGGAATTCTTTAGTAAATCCAGCGGGGACTTTGAAAAGACCGCAGAGCATATGTTGGACGTGGATTAGAAATGGGGACTCACGAAGAGGCCCATATATCTGTCATGCCTGAAGAAGCGCTGGAATTACTGCGCTTGCCACAAGGCGGGGTGGCAGTGGATGGGACCTTGGGATTGGCAGGACATGCATATCTCATGGCCCAGGCTTTAGGGTCTCATGGACATTTGATCGGGATCGATCGCGACAACGCCTCTTTAGGGCTAGCTCAAAAAAAGCTCGCTTCTCTTAGTTTAAAGATTGATTTGTTACAGGGAAGTTTTAGTACGCTTGATAAAACTTTGGCTAGCCTTAAAGTCAGCGCTGTCGACGGTATATTGTTGGATTTAGGTATATCAAGTTTTCAGTTGGATAATGCCGATCGCGGCTTTTCTTTCAAGTCCGACGGTCCTTTGGACATGAGGATGGATGCACAGGGGGAAGGTGCATCAGCAGAGGACCTGGTCAATACACTTAAAGAAGCACAGTTGGAAAAGATTATTTGGGAATTTGGCGAAGAACGTTTCGCCCGTCGCATTGCCGCGGCCATCGTGATGAAAAGGGCCGGGGCTCGGATTACGACCACTAAAAGTTTGGCGGACATAATTTTACGCGCTTTGCCTAAAGGGTATACCCGGGGGCGCATTCATCCAGCCACGAGGACTTTCCAGGCATTGCGCATTGCGGTTAATGAAGAATTAGAAGTGTTGTCGTTGGGACTTGAGGTGTGCTTTAGGATGTTACGCCCGGGTGGCCGTTTGTGTGTGATTGCGTTTCATTCTTTGGAAGACCGCCTCGTGAAAAATAAATTTAAGTCATTGGTTTTGGAGCAAGAAGGTGTCATTTTGACAAAACGGCCGTTGGTGGCATCCGATGAAGAGTGTAACACCAATCCACGCAGCCGCAGCGCCAAAATGCGGGCTATCGAGAGGGTTGGATAAACAAAGCAATAGGGAATCTTCGAAAGGGTCTGATGAGTTTAAAAGTATATTTTAAAATTGCCGTATTCACCACTATAATGGCTTTGTTGTATATTCATATGCAGATGAGGATTTTTGAATTAGCATATAATGGGAAAGATAAAGAAAAAATTATCCACGAATTGAATGACAGTAATGGGGCGTTGAGCCATCAGATATTGACCCTTGAGTCTGCCAATAATTTAGGCAATCAGCTTTTGGATCACGATAATAGTTTACAATTTATGGATAATGAACGGGTGATGAGAGTATCGGCACCTGCGGGGGCTATGCAGCATTTTTCCAAACCCCCAGCTAAAGTCGAAAATCCTGTCTGGAATTTGTTTTCATTCTTAGGTGCCCAGGAAGCCAAAGCCTGGGAGTAGAAGGGGTTAAATTGTTCCTGCGTAAGTATCCACTTCGTTTTGCCGTGGTGTGCATAGTTTTATTCATAGGTTTTGTCTACTCCATCGGGTTTCTCATTTTTATTCAAATTTTCCGTGCTGATTTTTTAAGCAATCTCGCCCAGCGCCAGCATGAACATTCCATGGTCTTAGAACCACGGCGGGGGACTATCTATGATCGCAATATGCGGGCTTTAGCGATTAATTTGCCGGTTTACTCAATTTATGCCAATGCCAGGGCCATGCGCCAGGAACATGATATAGACGAGGTGGTGGAAAAGTTATCCGGTATTTTTAAAATAGACCCTAAACAGATCCGTGACAAATTAGATAAGGATAAATATTTTGTTTGGATAGCACGTAAAGTCCCACAAGAAATTTATCTTGATATTAAGAACTTAAAATTGCCGGGCATTGGCTTTATTAAAGAGAGTAAGCGTTTTTATCCAAATCAGTCCTTAGCTTCGCATTTGATTGGCTTTGCGGGTCTGGATAATAATGGCTTGGATGGCCTCGAGCGTGATTATGATAAATACCTTAAAGGACAGCCGGGCCATTCTATCATCCTGCGCGACGCCCACTCCAGGGAACTGATGTTTGATAAAGGCTATATCCCGCCGGTGGATGGCTTTAGTGTTGTCCTGACGATTGATGAAACAATTCAGTTTATTGCCGAGCGGGCCATGGATCGGATGTATAAGAAATATAATTGCAAGGGAGCCAGCATTATCGTGATGGATCCCAAGACCGGAGAAATCCTGGCTTTTGCCAATCGCCCCACCTATAATTTAGAAGAGGCTTCTAAAAGTACGCCTGAGTCGCGTACTGATCGCGCCATTGTTTTTACTTTTGAACCAGGATCAGTGTTTAAAATTGTTACAGCCTCAGCAGCTTTACAAGAAGGTGTGGTCAATGAAAACAGTATGATCAACTGTGAGCACGGTGCTTACCGTGTGGCCAATCATATTTTACATGACCATGAGCCTTTAGGCTTGATCACATTTAAACAGGTCATTGAGCAGTCGAGCAATATTGGGACCACCAAGGTAGCCCAGCGCCTGGGTGCGCAGCGGGTCTATAATTACGCACATCATTTTCGTTTCGGTATAA
>Ga0265338_10009290_pt1 | contig 11755 bp, 8 predicted proteins | sample 42126metaG_FD_193579 | JGI IMG/M metagenome (GOLD analysis project Ga0265338, IMG submission 193579) | Rhizosphere microbial communities from Carex aquatilis grown in University of Washington, Seatle, WA, United States - 4-21-26 metaG | ecosystem: Host-associated > Plants > Roots > Rhizosphere >... | reverse complement strand
TGCTGGCTCGACTTCAACAACGACGGCTGGCAGGACCTCTATGTCGTCAACTCGTACTCCGACAACGACATCGCGACGTGGGACGCGCACGGCGGCCTTCCGCGAAGCGCGCTGTTCGAGAACGTGCACGGGAAGTTCGTCGACGTGAGCCGCGGGTCGCACGCCGACCTCGCGGTGAAGGGCGACGGCTGCGTGGCGGCGGACTTGAACGGAGACGGCCGCACGGATCTCCTCGTCACCACCACCGACGGCGTCAAGCTCCTCTGGAACAACGGCGACGGGACGTTCACCGAGGGAGCCCGCTCCGCCGGCATGACCGCGGCGGGCTGGTACACCGGCGCCGCCGTCGCGGACGTCAACGGCGACGGCCGCCCTGACGTGTTCGTCGCCGGCTACACGGATCTCAACGATCCGGTTCCGGGATCGACCGCCGGCTTCCCGACGAACGACGCCGGCGTGCGCGACCTCCTCTATCTCAACGAGGGGACCGGCCCGAACGGCCGCTCGCGGTTCCGCGAGGTCGGCGTTGCAGCCGGACTCGAGTCGGCCGACTTCTCGCACGGCCTCGGAGCCGTGTTCACGGACTACAACGGCGACGGGCGGCCCGACCTCTACGTCGCCAACGACGAGGATCCGAACCAGCTGTACGAGAACGTCCCGTGGCCGGGCGGCGTGAAGACCGACCCGGCCGGGCTCGGCTTCCGCTTCGAGGAGCGCGCGGCCGCCGAGGGCGTCGCCGACCGGTACGCCGGGATGGGAGTCGCGGCCGCCGACTACAACGGCGACGGCCGCAACGACCTGTTCGTGACCAACTCTCGTCGCGAGCCGTCGGCGGCGTACGTTCGCCGCGCGGCCGCCGGTTCGCCGGCGTTTGCGAGCACGCGCTCCGCGTTCGTCCCCGCGCTCGGCACGAGCTTCGCGGGCTGGGGCGACTCGATGGTCGACCTCGCGAACAGCGGCAAGCTCGATCTCGTGCTCGCCGCCGGCGCGATTCCCGTGACGAGCCTGTCCCAGGATGCGGAGCCGGTGCGCGTGCTCGCCGGTCTTCCCGGAACGAAGGGGCCGGAGCGGTTCGGCAGCGCCGTCGCCGCGCTCGGCCACGGCCTGTCGCTGAACGGCCGCGGACTCGCGGCCGCCGACGTCGACAACGACGGCCGCATGGACATCGCGATCAACTCGATCGGCGGACGGCTCGTCCTGCTGCGGTCGACGGGGACCGTCGGCCACTGGCTCGACGTGAAGCTGGACTCGTTCTCGCCCGGAGCGCTGGTCACGGCCGTGCTTCCGTCCGGCAAGAGGCTCGTCCGCGAGGTGCAGGCGGGCAGTAGTTATCTGTCGTCGGAGGATCCGCGCGTCCACTTCGGGCTCGGCGGCGCGACGACGGTGCGCGAGCTCGTCGTCCGCTTCCCGGACGGCGGCGTCACCCGGCTGGCCGGCGTCGCCGCCGACCGGGTGATCGACGTGAAGCGGCCCGCTTCCAGCGTCCCGGCGGTCACCGAGCCGCAGTCGTATCTCCTCGCCGGGTGCACGCGCGGCAACCTCGGCGGTCAGTCGGTGGCGCGCGTCTGGGATGACGCGGCGCAGGCCGAGCTGCGACGGGGTCTCGCGGCGCCGACCACGCAGGCGCGAGATCTCTTCCATCTGTCCGCCGCGATGTGGGACGCGTGGGCGGCGTACGACCCGAAGGCCGACGGAACCATCGTCAACGAGAAGGCGACGGCGGGCGACGTGCCCGCGGCGCGCGAGGCGGCGATCAGCTACGCGGCGTACCGGCTCCTTCTCTGGCGCGCGTCGTACGGCGCGAACCTGAACCAGACGTTCGCGTCGCTGAACGCGACGATGCGATCGCTCTGCTACTCGGCCGATTTCACGAGCACGGCGGGCGGTTCCCCGGCGGCGCTCGGAAACCGGATCGCGGCGGCCGTGATCGCCTACGGAAAGCGCGACGGCTCGCTCGAGAGCCAGCACTACGCCGACCCGAGCTACCTCCCGCAGAACGCTCCCATGGTGGTGAGCCGGCCGGGAGTGCCGATGCACGATCCGACGCTCTGGCAGCCGCTCGCGCTCGGCCAGGTCGCCGCCCAGGGCCTCGCTCCCGTCCCCGCCCTGGTGCAGACGTTCGTCGGCTCCCAGTGGGGCCACGTGCGGGGGTTCGCGCTGAAGACGTCGGCGAAGGGGTTGCCGATCGATCCGGGCGCGCCGCCCATCGGCAGCCCGGCGAGCCGCTCCTACAAGCGCGCGGCTGTCGACGTCATCCGTGCGAACGCCGCTGCCTCCGGCGTCGCGATCGTCGCCTCGTCGCCGGTGGACTGGAACGCGCGCGCGAACGCCGCAACGCACTCGTCGCTGGCACAGGACGTGAAGCTCTACCTCGCGCTGAACGGCGCGCTGCACGACACCGCGATCGCCGCCTGGGGCGCGAAGCGCACGTACCAGGCGCCGCGGCCGATCTCGATGATCCGCTACCTGGCGTTCGAGGGCCAGTCGAGCGATGCGAAGGCTCCGTCCTACAACGCGGAAGGGCTGCCGCTCGTGCCGGGACTGATCGAGCTGCGCAACGGACAGGTCGTCGTCCGGACGCGGACCGGCTGGGTCCCCGGTACGCGCTGGACACCGGCCCGCCCGACGCCGCCGTCGCCCGGATGGGTGTCGGACGGAAGCGCGTTCGCGTCCGCGGCGGACGTCGTGCTCGGTCGGGCGGTCGCGCACGCGTCCGCGCAGGCCGAAGCGTCCGGTCTCGAAGCCGGCATCGACATCCCGGCCGACGATCGCGCCGGACAGAAGCTCGGCGCCGTCGCAGGCAGAGACGCGCTGGCGCTCGCGCGACGCTACGTCGCCGGCACGGTTCTTCGCTAGCGGCCGGAACGAACCTGCAGCCGCACCGCGACCGTGTCGAGCGTCACGGCGAGCAGCAGGATGACGCCGGTGACCTCGTAGATGATCCCGGTCGCGTACCCGGCCGTGTTGAGGCCGTTCGAGACCGTCGCGATCACGAGCGCTCCGAGGAACGCGCCCCGCACCTCGCCGCGGCCGCCGAAGAGGCTGACGCCGCCGATGACCGCTGCCGCGATCGAGTTGAGCAGCAGCGTCCCGCCGCCGAAGTTGAGGTCGACCGAGTTCACGTTGGCGGCGAGGATGATGCCGCCGATCGCTGCCATCGAGCTCGAGATCATGAAGACGAGGATGCGGATCCGCGAGACGCTGATGCCCGCGCGCCGGGCGGCCTCGGCGTTCCCGCCGACGGCGTAGACGTGACGACCGAACGTCGTCCGCTTCGCGAGGAACGTCAACACGACGAGGAAGAAGACGATGATCACGCCCGCGAGCGGGAGCCCGAGCGGCCTGCCCTGGACGTAGGAGTGGTTGCAGATCGCGACGGTGCCGAAGCTCGCCGCCGCAACCCCGACCATCTTCGCGGCGATCATGCCCTTGTGGCCGATAGCGACCCCGGCTCTTCGTTTGCCCATGATTCCCGCGGTCACCGTGATCACGTAGACGAGCGTGACGATCGCGGCGATCAACCACCCGGCGAAGTGCGAGAAGAAATAGCTCGCCGTGTAGTTGATCCACCGGTCCTGGATGATGATCGACCCCGGTTGCTCGAGCCGTTGCAGGATCACGCCCTGCCAGATCATGAACCCGGCGAGGGTGACCACGAATGATGGAACACCGACCCGCGCGACGATCGAGCCCTGGCCCCAGCCGATCACGGCGCAGACCAGCACCGCACAGACCATCGCAAGCAGGCCGCTGATCTGGTGTCCGCTGCCGGGGTTCTGCAGCTCGGCCACCGTGAGAGCGCCGATGCCTGCCACGTAGCTGATCGAGAGGTCGATCTCGCCGAGCAGGAGGACGAAGACGACGCCGTACGCGAGCATCGCCGTTCCGGCCATCTGGATGATGATGTTGACGAAGTTGGTGGCGGTGAAGAAGTTCGTCGCCTTGAAGCTGAAGAAGACGATGATGAAGATCAGGCCGAGGACGATCGGGAGAACTCCGAGGTTCCCCGACTTGACGTTGTCCATGGCGTGCCGGTAGAGACCGGCGAGGCCGCGCGGCTGCTCCTCTTCCGTCGTCGGGCCCGGGCCCTGTCCGACGACGTCGGCTCCGGCCGTGCTCACGATGCGGCTCCGGCGGGAGCGGTCGACGGGATGCCGGAGACCTTCGTCGGCTGGCCGGCCGTGATCGCCTCGACGACCTCCTGCTGGGTCGTCTTCCGGCGCTCGTAGAGACCGACATTCCGGCCGAGCCGGAGCACCGTGATGCGATCGGCGGTCTCGAAGATGTCGTGCAGGTTGTGGGAGATGATCACGACCGCGAGCCCCTGCTCGCCGAGCCGCCTCACGAGTGCGAGCACCTGCTCGGTCTGGGCGACGCCGAGCGCCGCCGTCGGCTCGTCGAGGATCACGAGCTTGGAGTTCCACTGGACGGCCTTGGCGACGGCGACCGACTGGCGCTGGCCGCCGGAGAGCGTGGCGACCGGCTGCCGGATCGAGTTGATCGTCGTGACGGCGAGCGACTTCAGCGTCTCGGCCGTCTTCTGCTCCATCACCGGCTCCTTCAGCCGCTGGAGCTTGTCGTGCGCCTCGCGGCCGAGGTACATGTTCTGCACGACGTCGAGGTTGTCGCAGAGCGCGAGGTCCTGGTAGACGACCTCGATCCCGAGCTTGGCGGAGTCCTTCGGCCCGTGGATGTTCACCTGCTTGCCCTCGAACAGGATCTCGCCGCTGTCCGCCGCGTGGGTGCCGGCGACGCACTTGATCAGCGTCGACTTGCCCGCCCCGTTGTCGCCGACGAGCGCCATGATCTCGCCGTTCCGTACCTCGAAGTCGACCTCGGACAGCGCCTGCACGGAGCCGAAGGACTTGGTGACGCCGCGAAGTTCGAGGAGCGGGGTCTCGGTCACAGGCGTGTTCCTACCAGAAAATGGGTGGAGGCGCCCCGACAGGAGCGCCTCCACCGTGACCTGCGCGTCGTCTTACTTGCAGAGCGCCTTGTATGCGCCGACGCAGACGTCGCTCTTCTTCAGGAACTTGTCCGTGAAGAGCCGCGTGTAGTTGGCCTTCGTGATCCAGATCACCGGAAGCGCCAGGGTCGGCTCGTTCTTGCTGCCGTTCTTCCTGACCGTGTTCGACTTCGGCTTCTGGCCCTTGATGAGCGCGACCGCAGCGGCTGCTGCAGCGTTCGCCTCGTCGGGCACGTACTTGTACACCGTTCCGGTCTGCCAGCCGGCGAGGATGTACTGGACACCCTGCGGGGTCGCATCCTGTCCGCTGAGCGGGATCGGGTTCAGGTGCTTGGCCTTCTCCTGCGCGATCACTGCGCCGGCGATGTTGTCGTTCGCCGCGATGGCAGCGTCGATCTTGTTGTTCGTCTTCACGAGCATCTGCGAGAAGATCGGACCTGCGTTCGTGGCGAGCCAGTCCGGCACGAACTGCTGCGGGCCCTTGACGATCGTCCCCTTCTTGAACAGCGGGTTGAGGACGGCGTCGTTGCCGCTCTTGAACCAGAACGCGTTCTGGTCGGTCGGGCCGCCCCAGAGCTCGGCGACGACCGGCTTCGACTTGCCCTTGAGCGCGGCCATGATGCCCTTCGCCTGCGCCACTCCGACGGCCTTGCCGTCGAACGTGACGTAGATCGACGCGCTGCCGCCGGACACCTGGCGGTCGTAGTCGATCGCCTTACCACCGGACGACGTGAACAGCTTCTCGATCGACGCCGCCGAGCCGTTGTCAAGCGCGGTCTCGACGACGACCTTCGCACCGGCGGCCAGGCACGCCTGCGCCTGCGCCTTCTGCTTCTGCGGGTCGTTGAGCGCGTTGTTGATCGAGTACGTCACGCCTGCGGCCTTGAGAGCCTTGGCGAAGTCGGGAGCGTCGAACTGCACCCACCGGACCGACGACTTCGTGTCCGGAAGGAGCACGCAGACCTGCACGCTCGCCTTCTTCGACTTCACGCTCGCCGTCGCGCCCGAAACGACCATGGCGGTGACTCCGAGCACTGCGACGGCAACAAGAACCGTCGACCCACGGAAAAGCTTCCTCACGCCCACTCCTTAAATCGGATTACCTGCCGTTTGAACTGGTAAAGCTCCACGATCCCCGGCCGCGCGTCAAGGGTTGCCCGCGAAATTTCTCCGGTCAGGGGATCGCGCATCATAGGACGCAAAAGCGCGGCAGGGGTTAGGGTCGCAGTATGAAGACTTCTCTCGGGATCTGGGCCTTCGGGCCGATGGTCACGCGGTTCGTGCCCGGCGGCTACCAGCCGGAGCACGCCAACGAGCCGACCGCGGTCAAGGTGCGCCGGGCGGTCGAGGGCCTCGGCGACCTGATGGACGACTACGAGTTCCACTATCCGAACGAGCTTTCGCACGACAACCTCGACGACGTCCGCGCGGCGCTCGACGGCCACGGGATCTACACGATCTGCGCCGGCCTGCACCTCGATCCCCGCTTCGGCAAGGGTGGGCTGACCGCGCTCGACGACTCGGTGCGCGCGGAGGCGCTGCGCCTCAACCGCGAGGCGGCCGAGCTCGCCATCGAGACCGGCGCGCACATGATCATCTGGCCCGGCGGCGAGGGCTACAACTATCCGTTCCAGGTCCCGTATGCAGAGGTCTGGGAGCGGCTGATCGACGGGATCGCCGACTGCGCCGAGGTTCTCGCGCGCGGGAACCGGCTCCTCCTCCTCGAGCACAAGAACTCCGAGCCGGCGATGAAGATCCACATGGGCAACGTCGGCATGACGCTGCACGTGATCCACAAGCTGCGTGCGCGCGGGATCGACAACGTCAAGGTCAACATGGACTGGCAGCACCTGATCATGAACGGGGAGAACCTCGGCGAGTACGCCGGGCTGCTCGCGGCGGAGGGCCTGCTCGGCCACCAGCACGCGAACTCCGGGTGGGGCACCTTCGACGACGACAACATGGTCGGCGCGACCGCGTTCATGGAGACCCTCGAGGTCGCGCTCGAGCTCCGCCGCGCCGGCTACGGCGAGAACGGCGAGCGGCTCGGGTTCGATCTCTATCCGTACACGGAGGATGCGGTCGCCGCCGTGCGCCGGTCGGTGCTGCAGTGGCGGTTCATCGACGGCGTGGCCGCGCGGATCGACGAGCCCGCGCTGCGCGCGGCGCAGCAGCGCAAGGATGCGGTCGCCGCGTACGAGCTCGTGTACGCCGCGCTCGAAGGCTGATGCACCCGTTCGTCGGCCTCGACGTCGGCACGACCGGCGTCAAGGCGGTCGCCGTGACGGAGCGCGGCGAGGTCGTCGCGCGGGCCGAGCGCGGCTATCCGTTGTCGACGCCGCAGCCGGGATGGTGCGAGCAGGATCCCGAGGACTGGTGGCAGGCGGCGCAGGCGGCGCTCGCGGATCTCGGCGTCGAGCCGGCCGCGATCGGGCTGTCCGGCCAGATGCACGGCCTCGTCGCGCTCGACGCGCACGATCGCGTGCTCCGGCCGGCGATCCTCTGGAACGACCAGCGCACCGGTGCGGAGTGCGCGGAGATCGAGGAGCGCGTCGGCCTGGCGCGGCTGATCGAGCTGACCGGCAATCGCGCGCTCACCGGCTTCACCGCGCCGAAGCTCCTGTGGCTCCGCCGCCACGAGCCGGATGTGTACGCGAGCATCGAGCGGATCCTGCTGCCGAAGGACTACGTCCGTCTCCGCCTGACCGGTGAGCACGCGATCGACGTCGCCGACGCGTCGGGGACGCTGCTGTTCGACGTCCGCCGTCGCGCCTGGAGCGACGAGGTGCTCGGCCTGCTCGACATTCCGGCGTCGTGGCTGCCGCCGGTGCACGAGTCGACCGAGATCGCGGGAGCGGGCGACCAGGCGGCAGGCGCGCTCGGCATGGGCGTCGACCGGCCCGGACCGCTGTCGGTCGTGCTCGGCACCTCCGGCGTCGTCTTCGCAGCGCTGCCGGCGTACCGGCCGGACGCCGAGGCGCGGCTCCACGTCTTCTGCCATGCCGTCCCGGACACGTGGCACGCGATGGGCGTGATGCTCTCCGCCGCCGGGTCGTTGCGCTGGCTGCGCGACAACGCCGTCGGCGGGAGCTACGACGAGCTGACCGCGGAGGCGGCGCGCTGGGCTCCGGGAGCGGAGGGACTCCTGTTCCAGCCGTACCTCGCCGGCGAGCGCACGCCGCATGCCGACCCGGATGCGCGCGGCGCGTTCGTCGGGCTCTCGCTCCGTCACGAGCGCGGCGCGATCGTGCGCGCCGTGCTCGAGGGCGTCGCCTACGGGCTTCGCGACTCGCTGGAGCTGCTGCGAGCGCTGGGCGTCGACGCCGAGGTCGGCCGCGTCTCCGGCGGCGGCGCGCGCAGCCCGCTCTGGCTGGAGATCGTGGCGTCGGTGCTCGGCGTTCCACTCGAACGGACTGCCGCGTCGGAGGAAGGCGCAGCCTTCGGCGCCGCGCTGCTCGGCGGCGTCGCGTCGGGCGCGTTCGCGGATGCGTACGAGGCGGTGACCGCGTGCGTCCACGTCACCGACCGGATCGAGCCGAACGCCGACTGGCGGTCCGCGTACGACGAGGGATACGCCCGCTATCGCACTCTCTATCCGGCACTCAGACCACTGGAGGAACGATGAACTCGCTCGAAGGCAAAGTCGCGCTCGTCACGGGAGCGAGCCGCGGCATCGGCGCCGCGGTCGCCCGCTCGCTCGCGGAGCACGGAGTCAAGCTCGGTCTCGCGTCGCGCAGCGGCGACGATCTCGGACTCGATGCCGTCGCGCAGCCGTGCGACGTCCGCGATCCCGACCAGCTCGAGTCGGTCGTCGCGGCCACCGTCGAGCGGTTCGGCCGTCTCGACATCCTCGTCGCCAACGCGGGGGTCGGCGCCTACGGCCCGTTCCTCGATCTCAGCCGCGAGTTCGCGGACGAGATGATCGACGTCAACCTCAAGGGAACGATCTGGGCCGTGCGCGCGGCACTGCCGCACCTGCTCGAGAGCGATGCCGCCGACGTCGTGCTCCTCGCCTCGGAGGCCGGCCGCCGCGGGCTTCCGAACGAGGCGGTCTACTGCGCGTCGAAGTTCGGTCAGGTCGGTTTCGGCCGCGCGCTCGACCACGAGCTGCGCGAGCGCGGAGTGCGCTGCACGAATGTCTGTCCCGGCGGCGTCGCCACCGACTTCGCCCTCGAGGAGGGACGCGGCCGGACGCCGGAGGCGCTGCCCGGGATGATGACCGCCGAGGACGTCGCCGAAGTGGTGCTGTTCGTGCTGACGCGGCCGCGCGGCCTCCGCATCCTCGAGACGGCGCTGCGGCCGGTGACCGAGGCCTGCTGGGGCTAGGCGCGCTAGGTCCGGAGCACGACCTCGAGCGCAGTGCCGCGCCCGGGGACGGAAGTGAGCGAGAACCCTCCCTCGATCGACTCGGCGCGGGCGCGCATGCTCTTCAGGCCCTGGCCGGCCGGCGTCTCGGAGCCGTCGAAGCCTTCGCCGTCGTCGTGGATGGCGACGTAGCGCTCGCCGAACGGGCGCTGCCCGATCACGACCTCGGCGCGCGTCGCGTTCGCGTGCTTGCGGACGTTGGCGAGGCCTTCCTGGACGATGCGGAAGATCTCGATCTGCTCGTCCGGCGCGAGCTGGATGGAACGGTCGATGTCGAGCTCGACCTCGAGCGCGCCGTCGCTGGTGAGGATCTCGACGTACCGGGTGAGCGCCGCGTCGAACGGCGCGGTGCCGCCCGCCGCCGAGAGCGCGAGGATCGCGTAGCGCGCCTCCTGCTGCGCGAGCTCAGCCGCCACCTTCAGGCGCGGGAGAACCTCCTCGAGCGGCGCGCCGGCTTCGAGCATCGACGCGTGTGTCGACACCGCAAAGAGGTACTGCGCGAGTCCGTCGTGGATGTCGCCCGCCACGCGTGCCCGCTCCTCGGCGACCGCGCGGCCGAACTCGGCGAAGCGGATCGCGCGCCACGCGCCGACGAGCATCAGCCCGTACGCGAGCATGCGCAGGAAGTCGCCGTACGACACGTACGAGCTGGCGAGCAGCGGCTGGAACACGAAGTGCAGCGACGCGAAGAGCATCAGCGTGAATCCGAGCGCGAGCCAGCTCGCGAGGTCGTCGCCGCGCCGGCGGAACCGCTCGCTCCAGCCGACGACGGAGACGAGGTAGAGAAACGCCAGCAGCGCGAGCGTGGCGGTGAGGTAGAACGGCTGCGGGCCTTCCGTCGGAGAGTTGAGCGCCGGCAGGTCCGTGCCGGCCGCCTGGAGGAGCGACCACGCGACGAAGAGCGCGAGCCCGGCGGCGGCGACCGCGTTGGCGATCGCCCAGTCGCGGTACTTGCTCCGTCCCTTGACGATCGGCGCGGCAGCGATGAGCGCCTGCCCGAGGATGGCGCCGAGCAGGGCGGCCCAGGCCTCGGCCGGCTTCACGTGGCCGCGGCCGAGCTGCGGCCCGATCGCGAATACCGCCGACGAGAGGGAGATGACGAAGAAGCCGCTGGCGAGCAGGAGGTCGAGGCGCCGCCCTTCGACCGAGAAGCGGACGGCCGCGAGCAGCGCGACGAGCAGGCCGGCGAGCGCCATTGTCGTCTGGAGGACGAGCCGCAGCTGCGGGAGGTCGTAGCGCGTCCGAAGCGCCGGATACGACAGAAACAGGGCCAGGAGCGCGCCGAGCAGGGCCGCGAGCAGGATTTCGCCCCACAGCCAGTTCTCGTACTCGCTCAGACGTTTTTGCATGTTCCTCTTGTCGGCAGAAGGTTCCGTGCCGATAAGGGGGACGTGGCGGCAAGCATTCTCATCGTCGACGACCACCCGCTGACCCGCGAGGCGCTGTCCTCGCTGCTGCGCGCGCACGGCTTCGACGTGGTCGGCGAGGCCTCCGACGGGGCCCAGGCGATCGAGTCGGCCGGACGGCTCCGGCCCGACCTCGTCCTGCTCGACCTGTCCATGCCCGGAATGGACGGCCTCCAGGCGCTGCCCCGCCTGCGCGAGGCCGCGCCCGAATGCGAGGTCGTCGTTCTCACGGCCTCCGGCACCGAGGCGAATCTGCTCGGCGCGATCCGCGGCGGCGCCGCCGGCTACCTCCTGAAGTCGGAGCCGCCGGAGCGGATCGCCCTGTTCCTCGAAGGCGTCGCCAACGGCGAGGCGGCGCTCTCCGGCTCGATCGCGCGCCGCCTGATGGAGCAGGTGCGGACCGGCAACGGCCGCGGCTCCGGCGTCCCCGACGACATCGCCACGGCGCTCTCGGCGCGGGAGGTTGAGGTCCTGCTCCTCCTCGACGAGCACCTCGGCACCGAGGAGATCGCGAAGCGCCTGTTCATCTCCGAGCACACCGTCCGTTCCCACGTGAAGAGCCTGCTGCGCAAGCTCGGCGTCTCCTCGCGCCGCGAAGCGCTCGAGCGGCTCGCCGTTGCCCGCGGGTAGCGCCCGTATCCCCCAGCGCGGGGGATGCAGTTCACCAGGCCCGGGGCAACAGTCGCCGCCCCGGACGGTCGATGAACCTGGCAGACAATGAGTGCCCCTTCCACGCGGGGCGATGGCGGATCGACAGTACTGCGGCAGCGAAACGGCCCCTCACCAGGGGCCGTTCGCTTTCCCCCCTCAGGAGGGATCGGCCCGGGTGAAGCCGTCGAGCGCGGCGTCGACGAGCCCCGGCAGCGTGTCCAGCTCGTAGCCGCCCTCGAGTACGGCGGCGACGCGCGGTCCGAGCGCGGCGCAACGGCGGGCCAGCTCCCGGAACCCGTCCTCGGTGACCCGCATGTCGGCGAGCGGATCGTCGACGTGCGCATCGAAGCCGGCGGAGACGAGCACC
>Ga0265338_10009289_pt1 | contig 11756 bp, 8 predicted proteins | sample 42126metaG_FD_193579 | JGI IMG/M metagenome (GOLD analysis project Ga0265338, IMG submission 193579) | Rhizosphere microbial communities from Carex aquatilis grown in University of Washington, Seatle, WA, United States - 4-21-26 metaG | ecosystem: Host-associated > Plants > Roots > Rhizosphere >... | reverse complement strand
CACGCCTAGGCCGTCCTGTCGGTCTGCACCGGTTCGTTCATCCTCCATCGCGCCGGCCTGCTGGCCGGTAAGCGCGCCACGACCCATTGGGCGTCGCTGGCGCGGCTGCGCGCGCTGGGCGATGTCTAGGTCGTCGAGGAACGCGTGGTGCGGGACGGCCGGATCTGGACGTCGGCCGGCGTGTCCGCGGGCATCGATCTCGCGCTCGCCTTCATTGCATCGGCGGCGGGTGAGACGGTCGCGGGCCAGGTCCAGTTCGGCGCCGAGTACTACCCTTCCGGCCGGCGGTATGGCGCCTTTGACCAGAGCGCGCCGGCGCCCGCGTACCTGAAAAAACCGCCGGGAACCTGACGAATGCCACGGATCCACCGGCCAGCAGCGGCCTCGAGGGTGATGCGGCTTGCCTTCGACGAATCGCGACTCGTCGCCGGCAACTCGCGCCACAACGGTTATTCCCGACCACGGGGTTTCCAGGAGGTCCACCGCGCAGCCGAGACCCCGTCGGCATCCGGCTCGCCCCGGCCATGCCTCTGCAACCCGTGGGTGCAACCGGCGTCATAGCCTGTGTCGTTGGCCGCCTGCGGACCGGCTCCCTTCGACGGCCCGACCCGCTCCCAGCCTGAGTGCCGAAGCCCCCGCGATCAACTTGGACCACCCAAGCCCAACCCTCTTCCATGAAACCCCTATTGCCGGTTGCTGGAATTTTCCTCGCCTGCGGCCTGGCGTTCCTCGCCGCGAGCTGTGCCTCGGCGCCGGTCCGCGGCGCGCAGGCGGCCCATATCCGCACCTATGGGATCGTGGCCGCGGATGACCGCGGAGTCCTGTCGCCACCGGAGTTCGACCAGATCCAGATCGGACTCGTGCAGGTCCTGGTCAGCGAGGGCTACGTGGACAACAGCCAGGTGTTCACGCCGGACATCCGCCGGGCCGATATCGTCTTCCGGGTGACCATCGCCTGGCACGGCACCGGCAATTCCTTTGCCGTGGTCGATGTGACACCGACCTACGACGGCGTGACCGCGATCGCCGACGCGCCGGCGGCGCCGCTCGCCGGGCCGCCTCCCGCCTACGCCGGATCTCCCTATCCCTACGACCCGTGGGCCGACGACTACTACGACTATCCCGACTTCGGCTATGGCTATGGGCCGTACCTGCCCATTTTCGGCCTCGCCCCGTTCTTCTCGATCTTCGACTACCCTTTCCATCGGCGGTCCTACCATGCGGACAATCGCTCGCACCATCACGGCGTGCCCTGGCGTGACCATGATCGTCGCACCTCGTGGTCGCCGCGCGTTCGCGATCACCGGCCTTCGACCGCCCTGGTGCCGCTGCGGCCGCATCGCCCGGATTCCGGTGATCGTCGGCTGGGTTGGGGCGCCTGGCATCCGCGCGCCGCGGGTCAGGATCACCGGCCCTCGTCGGCCAAGTCGCCCATGCGCCAACCGGACCGGACCGCCGCAGGCGCCCGCCCGCCGTCGCCACGCGGCCCCAACCATGGCGCCATTCCGGCCCCCGTCGATCATCGTCCGCCGGCCGCGACGGCCCGGGCGCATCCGGCACGACCCGACCACCGCCCGTCATCGGACGCGGTCGCTCCGCGCCTGCCGTTTCCCGACCACCGGACCCAAACGGCCGTAGGCACGCCCCGGCCGCTGTCGCCCGATCGCCACCCGCCGACGGCCGCGGTCACGCCGCGCCCGCCACCGGCCGATCGCCGTGCGCCAACGGTTGCGGTCACCCAACGGCCGTCGCCGACGTTCGACCGCGCCAACCCGCCGCCGCCCCGGGTCCCGCCGGCCCAGCGATCCGCGTATCGCGAGTCCAATTCCCGCCCACCGGCACGAGTCTCCGCCGAGCGGTCGGCGCCCCCGGCGCCGCGCACCGAATCGGTGAGCATGTCGCGTCGATCCGATTCCGGCGGACGCTCGTCCCCGTCGCCTGCCCAAGTATCGTCGCCGCCGGCCCGCACGTCGAGCCCGCCGCCGGACCGGAGCGACTCGTCGCGTTCCCGTTCGGTCGCCGAATCCGACCGGCACTCCAGGGACCGTTGACCGATCGGACCCGGGCGCAGCCACGCCCGTCGCAGCCGCCTATTTCTGGCCGCTCTCGAGCATGCGCACGCGGCGGTGGCGCTGCGGAAACGTCAGGGTGACGACGGTCCCGACGCCTTCCTTGCTCTCGATCCCGACGTGGCCGCCGTGCTGCCGCATGATCCGCTGCACGATCATCAGCCCGAGGCCGTGCCCGCCGGGCTTGGTGGTATGATAAGGCTGGAAGAGCCGCGACAGGTCCTCCTGGCGGATGCCCCGGCCGGAGTCGCCGAACATCAGGTAGACCGCCTCGTCGTCGGCGCGTGACTTGATCTTCAGCTTGCCACCCGGCTCCATCGCGTCGATGGCGTTGGCGATCAGGTTGAAAAATACCTGCTTCAGCTGGTTGCGGTCCGCCAGGATTGGCGGGAGGCTGGCCTGCGTCTCCGCCTCGACCACGATGCGCCGGTTCGCCAGCTCCACCGCCTCGAACCGCAGCACTTCATCGAGCACGTCGACGACAGGCGTCTCGGCCAGGTCGGGCGGCCGCGGGCGGATGGCCTCGAGGAAGTTGGTGATGATGCCGTCGAGGCGGGTCACCTCCTGCTGGCAGATGTCGATGGACTGGGCCAGCGCGGCGGTCTCGCGCCCGCCTTTGAGCTTCTTCAGTTTCCGGGCGATCAGCTGGAGATGGATCGTGAGCGAATTGAGCGGGTTGCCGAGTTCATGCGCGACGCCGGCGGCCAGCAGGAGGATCGAGGAGGTCCGCTCGTCCTCGATCAGCCGCTCGGTCGTCTGCTTGTCCCGGGTGATGTCGGTGAGGATGATGGCGAATTGCCGCGACTTTTCCCGCACGCCCTCGACCTGGAACGGCACCATGTAGAGACGGACGGTCCGCGCCTGCGGATAAGTCAGCTCGATCTCCCGGGCGAGCACCGGCACCGCGGCGTCGCCGGCCAGCGAGGGCTCCAGCGACGGCCGCAGGTCGGGCACGAGCCGCCAGAGGGTCTCCCCGGTCAGTTCGTTTTCGCGCAGACCGATGAGCCGGCCCGCCGACTCATTGGCGTATTCGATCACGCCGTCGGCGTTGATGACGAGAATGCCCTCGTTGATCGTGTTGAAGATGGCCTCGAACAGGCCGCGCTCCCGGGCCAGGCGCTGGACGAGATTCGCGAGGTTGACGGAATCAAGCGTATCGAGGCGCCCGAGCACGCGATCGAGGGAGCTGTGTTTCCTGCCGGCCATGGACCATCGTTATCAATTCCGGCCGGTGGCCAGCAATGGCGAAGTTGGGCGCGGGGAACCGCCGGGAGCGGCCGCGCCTCAGTCGAACAAACTCATCTGCGCCGGATCGACCCGCCCGCGCATCAATTTGCGCAGAAACGTCCGCCGGTGGATGGCGCAGCGGCCCCGGCGCAACACGGCGTCGCGGTGTTCGTCGGTGCCGTATCCCTTGTGTTGGGCGAAGCCGTAGCCGGGATACTGCGCCTCGAGCGCCTCCATCAGACGATCCCGCGTGACCTTGGCCACGATCGATGCCATCGCGATGCAGAGCGAGCGGGCATCGCCCCGCACCACGCCCGTGTGCGGATAGGCGAACGCCCGCAGCGCGAGCCCGTCGATGAGGATCCGGCAGGACACCTGCGGCTGGAAGGCGCGGATCTCCGCCTCGCTCGCAAACAGATCGGGCTCGCTCTGGTGGGCGAAGGCCGCCGGTGGATGGATGCCCTCCAGCGCGCGGCGCATCGCCAGTTTCGTCGCCCCGAGGATGTTCAGTTCCTCGATCTCCGCCACCGAGGCCTGGCCGGTCGTGGCGAACAGCTGGCCCGTTCGCATCAGCTCGTCCACCTCGGCGAAAACCTCCTCGCGCTGCTGGGGGGTGAGCAGCTTGGAGTCGTTGACGCGGCCGCCGTGCACCACGGCCCAGCGCCCTTCCAAAAACTCCTGGGTGACGAGCACCGCCCCGGCCACCACCGGCCCCGCCAGGGCGCCGCGTCCAGCCTCGTCCACGCCGATCAGCTCCGTCGAGCCCTCGATCTGCTTGAGGTCATAGGCGCGAAGCTGGCGGCGTTTGGGCATGGGTCAGTTCCAGGAGAGGCCCGGCCTCCACGTTGGCGCAAACATCCGGTTCTGTAGGAGCGTGCTTGCACGCGATTGAAGTCGAATCGCCTGCGAGCAGGCTCCTACAACTCGAACTCGTTCGAACCGGTTGCGCCTGGTTTTGGCGACGCAAGCCTCTATTCCGTAAGCCGTGCCGGCCTTCATCCCCGCTTCCATTCCACGCGCTCCTTCGGCTTGGGCAGCGGCAGCTCGGCCAGCCGCCCGGCGGCGGAGACGACCTCGTAGGCGGTGCGAAAGTGGAGTTTGGCGAAGTCCCGCAGCGCGGGCGCGCCGAACTTCCCGATGATCTCGGCCGCCTGGGCGCGGACCAGGCTGCCCGCGCCCTTCTGCAGCGGCCCGCCGAAATGCTGCGACAGCTTCCACATCACCCGCACGTACTCGGCGCGCGCCACGACCGACGCCGCCGCGACCACCGGGTCCTCCTCGGCGCGCACCCGCATCCGGAGATCGAAATTCTTCACCGCCTTCTTCGTCAGCTCGCGCTGGGTGAGCGGCTGCTTCGAGAACTGGTCGAGCAGGCCCCACGGCACCCATTTCTCGTTCAGCGCCTGCTCCAGCGCCGTGGCGTGCTGCCAGGCCAGCAGCCGGTTGAGGTTGGCGCCCGGCCGGAGCATCAGCTCGTTGTACTTCGGCATGCCGCAGTAACAGGTCTTCGCGACCGCGCCGGAGGTTTTCCGGATGAGGTCGTCCAGTTTGAGAATCTGCGTGTCGGCCAGCCGCTTGCTGTCCTTCACCCCCGCCTTGAGCCAGAGGTCGATGGCCGGCTTGTCCGCGATCACCGTCGCGGCGATGACCGGCCCGAAAAAGTCGCCCTTGCCGCTTTCGTCGAGCCCGGCGTGCGGTTCAAACCGCTCGGGATGCAGCACCTCGTCATAGCCGAGCCGCGGCGCGCCGGTCACCTCGGTTTCCAGCGTGTGGAGGACGAACTCCTCCGTGCCCTTGCCGGCGACGACCACGATCCGCCGTTTGTCGTAGGCCGTCACGTTGACGTCGGGACCGCGGAAGGCGAAGCGCGCGTAGGCCACCTCGACCGGCTCCCAGTGCTTCGCCAGGCAGGCCGCGCGAAGCTTCTCCAGCTGCGCGTCGTCGAGCTGGATCGTGTAGGTGGCCAGCTTCTTCGGCGCATCGGAATCGGCGGCAGACGGCTTTGCCATGCAACCAGATGGCCACAAAAAGGCCCAAAAACACACAAAAAAATCGAGCCGGGGCTTCCGTCGCCGGGCTTTTTGTGCCTTTTCATGCGCCGGGTGACCCCAGCAACCGTTCTTGAGCTTCCGGCCGGCCGGACCGCGTTTCAGCGCGCCCTGCACGCGTGGTATCGCGCCCACCGCCGGCGGCTGCCGTGGCGCGAGACGCCGTCGCTCTACCGGACCGTCGTGTCGGAGTTCATGCTGCAGCAGACGCAGATGAACACGGCCCTGCCCTATTTCGAACGGTGGATGCGCGCGCTGCCCGATTTTGCGGCGCTGGCCGCAGCCTCCGAGGCGCGCGTGGCCAAGCTCTGGGAGGGTCTCGGCTACTACTCCCGCGCCCGCAACCTGCACCGGCTGGCCCGCCTGCTCGCCGCCCGCGCGGCGCCGCCGCGCACCCCGGAGGCGTGGCGCGAACTGCCCGGCGTCGGACCTTACACCGCCGCGGCCATCACGAGCCTGGCCTTTGGCGCCCCCGCCGCCTGCGTCGACGGCAACGTCGTGCGCGTCCTCGCCCGGCTCACCGGCACCGGTACCGAGTTTCGCGACGGCGCCACCGCGGCCCGCCATTTCGCCCCGCTGGCCGGCGCCCTGCTCCCGCGCACCGATCCAGGTCGGCACAACCAGGCGATGATGGAATTGGGGGCGCTCGTCTGCCGGCGACACGATCCGCGCTGCGGCGAGTGCCCGGTGCGGCGCTTCTGCGCCGCCGCCCACCACGGCAATCCGGAACAATACCCGCGCCTGGCCGCCAAAGGCACCTCGGCCCGGGCCATCACCCGGGCTTGGTGCGAGCGCGACGGCCGCCTGCTGCTGCACCGCACCGCGCCCGGCGCCCGGCGCCTCGCCGGGCTGTACGAGCTGCCCGAACCCGCCGCCCTCGGCCTCGACGAGCGGACCGTGCAGGCCGGTCCGCTGCTGGCGCGGAACCGGCGCGGAATCACCAACCACCAGGTGACCGAGTCAATTCACGCCGTCACCCTGACCGCCGCGCAGCGCCGCCGGCTGGCGTCCGACCCGGCGCTGCGCTGGGCGTCGCGGGAGGCCCTGGCCCGGATCACCCTCTCGGGCCCGCATCGGCGGTGGGTTGGGGAACTGCGGCGGGCTCGGGCGTAGGCGACCTATCGCCTCGCTTCTAGCGCGGGACATGCCCACCCAGGCATTCTGCTGTCCGGCAGACCGCCGCCCCTGCCTCGAGAGGATTTCGCAAGCGTCTTCTCATCAATCCCCTCTTGAGAGGGGTGGCCGCAGGCCGGGGTGGGTCATCCGGGCATGACACCGCTCCGGCGGCCGTGTCAGCCCTTGCGCCCGGCCTGCACGATCTGGTCCAACCGGTGGCCGTCGATGTCCGTCTTCACCTGAATCCAGAGCGGCAGGTGATCGGATAGCTGAAAGCTGAACTGCTGCCGGGTGTAGGACTTGTCCGGGAAGAGCTCCTTGATGTGGGCGTCGTCGATGAAGAAATCGAGCGAGCCGCCGGCGGTGAGGGCGTTGTCGTCGATGGTCGCCAGGTGGAGGATCTGGTCGTAGCGGGCCGTGTGCTCCAGATTCGTGCCGGCGATCACCCGCTGGCCGGACTTGAGGTTGAGCAGGGCCTTCGGGATCTGGAGACCCCGGCTCGTCAATGCGGCGTAGAGCGGGTCGCCGATCTGGGGCACATTGAAATCCCCCATGACGATGAGATCGTGGTCCTCGACGAAACGCTCCTTAAACCGCGTGTCGATCCAGTCGGCGAGCAGCTGCAGTTCGGCCTGGCGGCCCGCAATGCTGTCCCCCCAGCGGGCGTGGGTCGTGACGGCGACGAAATCGAAATTGCCCGCGCGGAAGGAGCACATGTACGGGGCGCGCCAGAACGAGTGCGACGCGAGGTATTCCTCGCCCTGCTTCGCGCGCGGAGCGTCGACCTCGGCGGCCAGGCCGTTGAACACCGCGGCGCGCTGGTCGTAGACGTAGGCGATGCGCTCGCGGTTGCCGCCGCCGTCCGTGACCCAGTCCGAATAGATCACGTCCCAGTAGTCGCCGAGGATCGGCAGCACGCGGCCCAGGTCGGTCAGGTTGTCGCGCAGTTCCACCAAAGCGACCAGGTCGAACTGGCCCAGGATTTCCGCGATGTAGTGGATCGCGGCCTCCGTGCGCGCCTTCTTGCCGAACTCGCGAATGTTCCAGACGGCCACGTTGAGCGTCTCGTCGAGCCGCGAGGAGGGAATCCCGGCGTCCGCGATGCGGGCCTGCAGGGCGAGCAGTCCTTGGGCGATTTGGGGGGAGACGTCACCGTGATGCATGGAGAGCGAGGGGTTGAGTTCCGGGCGGACGGCCCGCCGTAGTCCCAATCCCACGACGGCCTCGGCCCTAGCATGGCAGCCATCACGGAAAATTTGTCAAAGCTGAACGCCCGCGCCGGAGAGTCGCGGGGCTCACCGGGCGCTTGTGTCGGTTCAATCCCGCGCCTAGTCTCGCCGGCACCCCCAGTTCCCTGCCGCAGGAGGCTCCCATGATCCCTTCCATCCGCCGCCGGCCCCGTTCGCTACTCGGCCCGCTTTGCCTGGCCGCCGTGCTCGCGGCGCCCGCCGCGCGCGCGGCCGACCGTCCCGCCGCCGCACCCAGGGTCCGCGAACCGGCCGTCGCCGGCCTGTTCTATCCGCAGGATCCGGCGACGCTCTCCCGAATGATCGAGCAGTTTCTGGCCGCTGCCCGGACCGAGCCGCTGCCCGGCGAACTGCGGGCGTTGATCTGCCCGCACGCCGGTTACCCGTTCTCCGGTCCGATCGCGGCCACGGGCTTCCGCCTGCTGGCGGGTCGCTCCTATGACACCGTCGTCGTGATGGGACCCAGCCACTACGCTGCTCTCCACGCCGGCTCGGTCTCGGACGCGGACATCTACCGCACGCCGCTGGGCGACGTGCCCGTGTCGCCCAAGGCCGCCGTCCTCGCTGGATTCCCGCCGTTCGCGCTCGAACCGTCCTGCCGCGTCGAGCGGCCCGAATGGGCGGAACAGCGCCCGCGGCCGGCCCGGGAGACGGCCGGCACGTGGGAGCACTCGGTTGAGGTGGAGGTCCCGTTCCTCCAGAAGACGCTCACGGGTTTCAAGATCCTTCCCGTGGTCTGCGGCGACTTCGACGAGGAAAAGGCGGCCCGGGCGCTGCGGCGGATTCTGGATGATCGGACGCTGATCGTCGTCAGCTCGGACCTCAGCCACTACACCCCCTACGCCACCGCCCAGCGGATCGACCGGCTGACCGTCGACGCGATCTGCCAACTCAAGCCCGACGCGGTCGGCGACAGCGACGCCTGCGGGCACACCCCGATCCGCACGCTGCTGTACCTGGCGAAGCTGCAGGGCTGGCAGGCGCGTCTCCTCGACCTCCGCAACAGCGGCGACACCTCGGAGAAACGGGACGCGGTCGTCGGCTACGCGGCGATCGCCTTCTATGCGCCGGCCGCGACTCCGACAGTTTCCGCAGTCCCGGCCGCTGCCACGGGCCCGGCCGCTCCCGCGGCACAGTACTCCGCCGCCGACCGCCGGTACCTCCTCGACCTCGCCCGGCGGACCGTGCGCGATGTCGTCACGACCGACCGCCTGCCCGCCGTGCCGGCCGAGGGCCTGGCGCCGGAGCTCACCGCCGAGCGCGGCTGTTTCGTCACCCTGACGAAACGCGGCATCCTCCGCGGCTGCATCGGAAATCTTCAGGCCAGCGGGCCGCTCGCGCAATTCGTGATCGAGAACGCCCGCAATGCCGCCATCCGCGATCCGCGCTTCGATCCGGTCGCGCCGCCGGAAATCGACCAGATCGCGATCGAGATCAGCGTGCTGACCGAGCCCCGGCCGCTGGCCTTCAGCTCGCCCGACGATCTCCTGCGCAAGCTGCGGCCGGGCATCGATGGCGTCGTGCTGCAAATCGGCCGGCATGGCGCCACCTACCTCCCGCAGGTCTGGGAACAGATTCCCGATCCGACGGAGTTTCTCAACCATCTCTCCGAAAAGGCGGGCCTCCCGCCCACCGCCTGGCGCGCCTCCGACCCCGTCGTGTTTACCTACCAGGTCGAGGCCTTCAAGGAGTCGGAGCGGGGAACCGCCAATTGACGCTAATTAGTGCTCATTAGCGCGGATTAGCGGTTTGCGAAAATGAATCGCATGGTGAACCCGTTAACGCCGCCGACCAACCAGAGCCGATGGCTGGTTCTCCTCGCTGTCGGCGGAATCGGGGCGTCCGCCGTCATGACCCAGCTCGCGCTCATGCGCGAACTGCTGGGGGCCTTCTCGGGCAATGAACTCGTGTTCGGCATCAGCCTGGGGAGCTGGTTGCTGCTCACCGCCGCCGGCGCCTGGCTGGGGCGGTGGCTGGCCGGGGCTGCCAACATCCGTGTTCCAGAGTGCTCACATGGTGGGAGCGGCACCGAGGCCGCGCCGCGGCCAACATCCTCACTTGCTCGCGCAACTGGCGGCAATTCGCCAGCAAGCAGGCTCCTACAACCGCAAACGAACTCGGATCATCCCCCGGCCTTTGGGGACGCGATGCCCCCGTCGCGTATTTCGGCGCGTCTCGGGGAAGAGCCTGCTTCGCCGGGCCTAGGTAGCCCAGCGGGCGTCGCCGCGCCATACCCGCTGTTTATCGCCGGCCTGATCGCGATCGCGATCATTCCGCTCCTGCAGGTGGTCGCCGTGCGCGTGCTGCGCGACGTGGTGTTCATGCGCGGCAGTGCGGTGGGTTTGACCGGCACCGCCCTCGGCACCCTCGCGGTGCTCCTGCCCTATTGCGTCGTTGCCGGCGCCCTGCTCACGCTGGCCTGCACGTTGCCGGACCTCGCGGCGTCCGGCCGCCCCGGCGCCGGGCAGATCGGCCGCGTCTATGTGGCCGACAGCCTGGGGAGCGTCGCGGGCGGCGCCGCCTTCAGCTTCGCGCTCGTTCCGTGGTTCGACCATTTCGCCCTGCTCTGTTTTCCCGCCGCCGTGAATCTCCTGCTGGCGGCCGCCCTCGCCTGGCGCTTCGGCCGGCCGGTGCTGCTGGGCTCCGCGCTCATCGTGGGCGCCGGACTCGCCGTTCATCTCTGTCTGATCGACGCCGACGCCGTCACCACCGCCGTGCAGCATTGGGGCACGCCCACGGTGTTTCAGGCCAACTCGCCCTACGGACGCCTCGTGGTCACCGACAGTTCCGGCCAGCTGACATTCTACGAGAACGGCCTCCCCGTCATCTCGACCCAGAATGTCGCGCAGGTGGAGGAGACCGTGCACTACGCGATGTGCCAGCGGCCGGACGCGCGGCAGGTCCTGCTGATCGGCGGCGGCGTCGCCGGCACGGCCCGTGAGATCCTGCGTTACGGGGCGGCGGCCGTCACTTACGTGGAAATCGACCCGCTCATCATCGCGGCCGGCCGCCGGTTTCTCCCAGCCGGCCTCGCGGATCCGCGGATCACCACGGTCGCCACCGACGGCCGGCACTTCGTGCGCGCGACCGCCGGGCGTTACGACGTCGTCATCGTCGACCTGCCCGACCCGACCACGCTCCAGCTCAACCGCTTCCTGACCGTCGAGTTCTTCGCTGAGGTGCGACGGATCCTTCAGCCGGGCGGCGTGCTCGCCTTCGGTCTCGGTCACTACGAGAACTTCGTCAGTCCGGAGCTCGCCCGCGTGCTGTCGTCGGCCCGCCGCACCCTCGGGCAGGTGTTTCCCCACGTGCGGATGATCCCGGGCGGCCGGGTGTTCTTCCTCGCCGCCGACGGCCCGCTCTCGCTCGACATCGCCGCGCGCCTGGAGCAGCGCGGCCTGGCGACCCGCTTCGTCAACCGACATTACCTGGACGCCACCCTGGCGCCCGACCGGCTGGCGGACCTTGATCGCGCCATCGCGCAGCCCGCCCGGCTCAACACCGACTTCAATCCGACCCTCTATGTCTATTTCCTGCGCCATTGGCTGAGCCAGTTCGCGCCGCAGTCGGAGGCGCCGGCCGGCTGGCTGCTCGCAGGCGGAGTCCTGGTGCTCGTGCTCATCGGCCTTGTCCGCGTCCGCCCCGTGCCCCGCATGATCTTCGCGGCGGGCTTCGCGGCCTCCGCGCTGGAGGTGGTGCTGCTCGTCGCCTTTCAGGTGCTGTATGGCTCGGTGTACCGGCAGGTCGGGTTGGTTGTGACGGTGTTCATGGCCGGCCTCGCCGTCGGAGCGTGGCGGGCGAACCGGCGGCTTGATCGGTCGAACGCGTTGACCTCAACGCGTTCAAGCGTCTTGGGGACAAGCCGCTCCACCCGAGCCGGGCCGCGTCGGCTCGCGCTGCTGGCCCTCGCCATCGCGGCACTGGCCGCGGCGTTGCCGTTGATCCTGGCCCGCCTGGATGCCATGGACGCGGTCGCGGGCGGCGAATGGGCCGGCCAGGCCGTCATCCTGGCCCTCGGCGGGGGTCTGGCGGCGCTCGTCGGCCACCAG
>Ga0265338_10009287_pt1 | contig 11758 bp, 11 predicted proteins | sample 42126metaG_FD_193579 | JGI IMG/M metagenome (GOLD analysis project Ga0265338, IMG submission 193579) | Rhizosphere microbial communities from Carex aquatilis grown in University of Washington, Seatle, WA, United States - 4-21-26 metaG | ecosystem: Host-associated > Plants > Roots > Rhizosphere... | reverse complement strand
TTATCATTTCCTTTATGCTTATTGCCTCGTTCGAAAACACATCGGCGCAAAATGCCTATGTGAAATTGGGCCAGCAGGCACTAATGGAAGGTGATTTTAAAGCTGCCGTAATTCAGCTCGAAAGGGCATGCCTTGTCGACTCAACCAATGCGAATGCTCTGTGGATGCTGGGGTACTCCTACTATCATAGCGAGAATTACCATAAATCAATTGCCGCTTATACCAAAGAACTCCAGATAAACCCCATTGACGCCAGCGCCTATTATTACCGGGCAAGGGCAAAAGGTTACCTCGGGAAGGACGTTCAACTTTCGGCTGCCGAAAAAGAGCAGTACTTATTAGGGGCAATATTTGATTTAACGAAAGCCATAGCAATTGACCCTAACGATGCCAACAACAAATTTTTTCAAACAAGAGGTATCGCTTACCGCGAATACGGTATATTCAAATTAACCGCACCAGGTCATTATTACGATAAAATAAGAGGTATAAATTCCTTAAAAGCATCCATTGCCGACCTCGAAAAAGTTTTGGCAGAAAACCAGGGCCGCACGGATATCGCCACATTGATCGATCTGTCAAAACAAAAACTTGACGAGGCACTTGCTGCCCGCAGGTAAAAAATTCTACTTTAATATTCCCTGGATAGTATAAGTGTTGGTTCCCAACAGCTTTACGTGTTGCACAGTCTCTATCCTGTAAACAGAGTCAGGAAAATAGGTGAGTTTTTGGGTGGTTTTGTAAAGCTGGTTTTCCACTTTATTATAGATGAGGATATATTTAATGTACTTGCCTGCTCTTTTGAGGATCAGTTCGCGTACCTTCAGGTCCTTTTCTTTTGCCTTGTAAACCAAAAGGCTGTCTTCATTTATAATATCATAACTATTTTTAAAGGCAGGTTTGTTGATGTCAGCGTCAATAAAAAGGCCAAGTTCACTGTTCCAATCAGCAATATGTACTGTTTTATTTTCAGTAACCCCGTTATGAGTTACTGTTTTATTAACCGGCCTGTTTAGCTTATTAAGCCTGGCGGCATCTTTTTTCAGATACCCGGTTAAATCAAAACCGCCATTATTTTTAATTTCAGGCTTACATGCCGGCAGGACAGCCGAAAACATAATTACCCCAATTAAAACAATGGCGGTTTTTAATTTCGTTTTATACCAATACATTACCCGTCATTTTTTCAGGAATAGCAACGCCGATTATTTTCAGCATCGTAGGCGCTATGTCACCCAACTTACCGTCTTTTACGTATTTAACATCCTTATCAATAACTATACAGGGCACAAGGTTGGTTGAGTGCGCGGTATTTGGCGTACCGTCATCATTGATCATATAATCGGCATTGCCGTGGTCGGCAATGATGATGAACGAATAACCATTGGCTATACCGGTTTCAACCACGTCCCTGGTGCAGCTATCCACAGTCTCGGCAGCTTTTATCACAGCGCTAAAAACCCCGGTATGGCCAACCATATCAGTATTGGCAAAATTCAGGATGATCACATCAGCCCAACCGCTTTTTAATTCAGGTAAAATAGCGTCGCGGATCCCTTCAGCGCTCATTTCGGGTTGCAGGTCATAGGTTGCTACTTTTGGCGACGGCGCCAATAGCCTTTTTTCGTTGGTAAACGCCTTTTCCCGGCCGCCCGAAAAGAAAAAGGTTACATGCGGGTACTTTTCTGTTTCCGCTATCCTGATCTGGTTTTTTCCGGCTTCCTGTAAAATCTCGCCAAGTGTTTGCGTCAGGTCATCCTTGTCAAAAAGCACCTTTACCCCTTTAAACGACTCATCATAAGGCGTCATAGTAAGGTAATTGAGCTTAAGCGCATGCATGTTATATTCAGGGATGTCCCTTTGGGTTAAAGCGATGGTTATTTCGCGCCCGCGGTCTGTCCTGAAATTAAAACAGAGCACCACATCGCCTTCTTCTATCACGGCCAGTGGCTTGCCGTTTTCATCAACCCCTACAATTGGCTTTATAAACTCATCGGTAACATCCTGCAGGTACGACGACTTAATGGATTGAACGATATTTGTTGAAGGTTCTCCTACGCCATTCACCATCAGGTCATAAGCCAGCTTAACGCGCTCCCAGCGGTTGTCCCTGTCCATAGCATAATACCTGCCTATGGCCGAAGCCAGTTTCACGGGTGTATTGGCAATATGATCTTCAAGTTCGGTAATAAAGTTTGTTCCTGATTTCGGATCGGTATCGCGCCCGTCTAAGAACGCGTGTACAAAAACCTTATCCAGGCCAAATCCTGTAGCGGCATCGCAAAGGCCCATGATGTGCCTGATGTGCGAATGCACACCGCCATCGCTTACCAAACCGATAAAGTGTACTTTTTTGTTATTTTGTTTAGCGTATTCAAATGCCTCTTTTAACACTGGATTTTCAGGTAATTCGTTATCGTCAACCGCTTTGTGTATACGGCCCAGTTCCTGGTAAACCACGCGGCCTGCACCTAAATTCATGTGTCCAACTTCCGAGTTTCCCATTTGCCCGGCAGGCAAACCAACCGCTGTGCCTGAGGCTTCGAGCTTTGAATTTGGATATTTTACAAGCAAAGAATCGATAAACGGAGTGTTGGCCGCAAATATGGCGTTCGAATAATCGTTACGGCCATATCCCCAGCCATCAAGAATTATTAATGCAATTTTTTTTTTATTTTCCACAATGCAAATATAAAGGCAACGTTTAAATATGGAGCATTTAATAATTTATTTAATTGGTAAGTCCTGATTTATCCGGAGTTAATGAGGTAAATTTAGCAACGATGATTTGAGTCAAACCCCAGGCTCAAAGCTCATGCAACTTCGCATAATTTTTGCAACAATCATTTATTTTCTTCGTCTGATAATTACTATGAAAAAGTTATACCTGCCTTTATTTATGGTTTTACTGATGGCGCCGATCCTTATTCCTGCGGACCCTATCGATAAAATTGCCAGCCTTGTCCGGCAGGGGAACATCCCTGAGCTTTCAAAATTATTTGCCGACAATGTTGAGCTATCGGTACTTGGCGATGAAAATATTTATTCGAGGTTGCAAACGGAGCAGATCCTCAATAAATTCTTTAGCCAAAACAAGCCAAAAGCGATTAAATTACTTCACAAAGTAAATTCAAACCCCAATTATGGCTTCGGCGTGCTGCTGGTAACCACCAGCACGGGCGTTTACAGGATAGCTGTTACCCTGAAAGAAACCGGCGGCACCCTGGTGCTGATAGCATTTAGTATCGAAACGGAAAAGGTGAAGTAGGCGTTTTTGGTTCATGGATCATAGTTCATGGCAGGAACGTAGTTATTTGAGAAAACACCCCCTTTTCTAACTCATGTTTTATTTTTTCCATGAACTATGATCCATGAACCATGAACTCTCTCAAAATCTTCTTACTTTTGGGCCTCAAATAATAAGCAGGTTTGGATAAAGAAGTTATTGATCAGTTTATATTAAATTCCCTTAGCGAGGATGTCGGCGACGGCGACCACACTTCCCTGGCAACTATTCCGGCAGGCACAAAAGGTAAAGCAAAGTTATTGGTTAAGGATGAAGGTATCCTGGCCGGCGTTGAGCTGGCGCTGGAGATATTTCATATTGTTGACGCGGCGCTAACGGCAACCGTTTTTTTAAACGATGGCGCGAAAATAAAAACAGGCGATATTGTGCTGGAAGTGGAGGGTGATGCGCAAAGTATTTTAAAAGCTGAACGCCTGGTGCTTAACTGCATGCAGCGCATGAGCGGGATAGCAACTAAAACCCGACAAATAGTTGATATTTTGCAGGATACAAACACCAAAGTTTTGGATACCCGGAAAACGACACCCGGTTTAAGGTATCTTGAAAAATGGGCCGTACGCATTGGCGGCGGCGTTAACCATCGTTTTGGTTTGTATGATATGATATTGATAAAGGATAATCATGTTGATTACTCCGGCGGTATCAAAAACGCCATTGAAAATACACAACAATACCTCAAAGCAAATAACAAAAACCTTGCAATTGAAATAGAGGTTAGAAATATTGACGAGTTGGAGCAGGTTTTGCAAACAGGCGGTATAAACCGTATATTGCTGGATAACTTTGATTTTGATAATTTAAAAAAGGCAATTAAGCTTATTGGGGGCAGGTATATCACCGAAGCCTCTGGCGGAATTACTATTGACAATATTCGCCAATATGCGGAATGCGGTGTCGACTATATTTCAGTAGGCGCCTTAACACATTCTGTTAAAAGTTTGGATTTGAGTTTGAAAGCGATTAATTAGAAACCGGTGTTTAGAGATTAAAGGAATAAATATATATTATTTTCGGACTCACGGCCAAAACAACTAATCTCTGGTCTCTAATCACTAATCACTAACATAAATTTTAGTAATATTGCGGTAACATGATAACCCCCTATTCGATATCAGCGCTTATTTTGGCGTATTTATGCGGATCGATACCCACAGCCGTTTGGATAGGGATGGCATTTTACGGTGTTGATGTAAGGGAATATGGCAGCGGTAATGCCGGCGCTACCAATACTTTCAGGGTTTTGGGTAAAAAAGCAGGCATCCCTGTAATGCTTATCGACATTTTAAAAGGCTGGACGGCAACCAACCTGGCTTACTTCATCGGCACTTCGGTTACGGGCGGGCCGCATTCAAATTATATGAGTTACCAGCTTGCACTGGGTATTGCCGCGGTTATGGGGCACCTTTTCCCGGTATTTGCTGGTTTCAGGGGCGGCAAAGGTATCGCCACGCTGTTTGGAATGGTGCTGGCGGTAAATTTATCGGCTGCATTGTTATGCATCATTGTATTCGTTATCGTTTTAATGATCACCCGTTATGTATCGCTCAGTTCAATAATGGGCGGTTTTACCTATTTAACCGGCGTTACTTTTTTCTATAATAAATACACCAACGACCTGATCGTAATTTTCGGCATGTGCATTTGCCTGCTTATTTTGGTAACCCACCAAAAAAATATCGAGCGCCTGCTTAAAGGAAAAGAATCAAAAGTAAACCTCTTCAGGCGAAAAAAAGTAACCAACCAGGCATAATTTGCCTTTCCTATATTCCTACCTGTTATGGCTAAACGCAAGTTTTTACAAGCGCAATGGAACAACCTTTTAATGCTGAATTATGAGGTTGACCCCGAAATTTTAAAACCATACCTCCCCTATGCAACCATACTCGACCTGTACGAGGGCAAAGCGCTTGTTAGCATGGTGGGGTTTTTATTCCGCGAAACCAAAGTATTAGGCGTAAAATGGCCCTTTCATGTAAATTTTGAAGAAGTTAACCTGCGTTTTTATGTAAAGCATTTCGATGGTAAGGACTGGAAGCGCGGCGCTGTTTTTATCAGCGAGATCGTGCCCAAAAGCCTCATCGTGTTGGTGGCTAATAATTTATATAAAGAGCATTATAGTGCCATGCCCATGCGGCATTCTATCGCGGCAGCTAAAGACTATACAAAACATTTGTACGAATGGAAATTAAAGGGAAACTGGAATAAACTTGGCGGAACTGTAAACAATCATTTTGAAGATATACAACCCAACAGCGCCGAAGAGTTTATTTTCGAGCACTACTGGGGTTACAATGGCCTGGGACCTGAAAAAACGATGCAATACCAGGTAGAGCATATTTCGTGGCAGGTGGCCCAGGTGAAAGAACCAATTTTCGAAGCTGATATTGCAAACTTGTATGGGGAAAGGTTTGTACCGTTTTTAACGGTGAAACCATTCTCTGCTTTTTTCGCAAAAGGATCTGAGATTAATGTGAGGATTGGGGAGAAGATTATTACTGACCTAACACCTCCACAATCGCCTGCGTTTTAAGCAAACATTCTTCATATTCCTTTTCCGCGTCCGCGTGGAAAGTGATAGCGCTGCCGGCGTGAAATGACAGGTATTTATCTTTTTGATTGTATAATATGGTGCGGATCACCACATTAAAATCAAAATCACCATCGGGGGCAAAATACCCTATAGCGCCCGAATAAACCCCGCGTTTACTTTGTTCGTATTGCTCCATTAATTGCATGGCGCTGATCTTTGGCGCCCCCGTCATACTGCCCATCGGGAAAGCATTTTTGATAGCCGTTACATCAGTAATGCCCGGCTGCAGCTCACAAACCACGGTCGAGATCATTTGGTGTACCTGGTTAAAACTGTAAATACCAAAAAGCTCTTCCGTTTTAACCGTTCCGGGTTTAGCAGATTTTGTAAGATCATTTCGCACCAGGTCCACGATCATTACGTTTTCCTGTTGCTCTTTGGTTTGATTGCGCAGTTCCTGCTTGATCACTTCATCTTCCGCTTCGTTCTTTCCCCGTTTTGCAGTGCCTTTTATTGGTTGAGAGATCAATTTGCCGGCGCGTTTGGCCAGGAAACGTTCAGGCGAGGCACATAGGATATAATTATCCTTCCATTTAAAAAAAGCCGAAAATGGATTGGGTGAGATCTCATTCAATTTAAAAAAAGCAGCCAACGGATCGATTTCTGCCTCTTCAGCATAAAATTCCTGGCAAAAATTAGTTACGTAAATATCCCCGCGAACGATGTGTTGCCGGATGTTTTCAACCGCGGTTAAGTATTTTTTTTTGCTTATACGCGATTTTACGATAGCCAATGGTGATGTACTTTCAGTACGGATCGTTTGTTTCTCAATAGCTTCGAATACTCGCAGCGGGTCATCGGCTATAATTTCTACTTCATTGCCTTTGATGATAACCAGGTGCAGCGGCACAAAAAAATAAAGATCAGGGAATTGAAGATGATCAGCGTTCAATGAAGTCAGATTTTCCGTTTCATTTTTCAGGTCATAGCCAAAAAAACCCGGCATCCATCCGGGATATTTTTCGCGGAATTTTTCTAACTGATCAAAGGCGGTTCCGGCGCCAGCGGTCAGTTCATCTTTAACACCTGCTGCAATTAAGGTATCAAAGTTTGAATAAGGGTCAGTAAAGCCGTTGGAATCAAGGCAGCAAAAAGCATCAAATGTGGAAGCCCATTGCAAAGCTTTCCGCTTAAAAATTTGAGGATCGGCTACTTTTTTAATCACCCTATAAAATTAAAAAGACGTTCCGGTAAAACCGGAACGTCCTCATATATTTAATCCAAAAAATTAATGAAGTACCAGTGTTTGTACCCTATCAGGCCCAACGGATAAATATTTTACCGGCACGCCCAATTCTGCTTCCAAATACTCAATATAGGCATTCAGTTTGGCAGGAATTTGCGATACTTCGGTAATGCCGGTTAAGTCTTCATGCCAGCCGTCTATCTCTTTTAACACGGGGACAGCGTCAGCAGAACAAATATCATAAGGCATATAGTCTATTTTTTCGCCCAGGTAATTGTAATGGGTACAAGCATATATTTTATCGAAACCGCTTAATACGTCGGCCTTGGTCATTACCAGTTGGGTAACGCCATTCAGCATAATGGCAAATTTTAACGCTGGCAGGTCTATCCAGCCGGTACGGCGGGGCCTGCCGGTTGTGGCGCCAAATTCATGGCCAATACGGCGCAATTCTTCGCCGGTTGCATCATTAAGTTCTGTTGGGAAAGGGCCGCCGCCTACGCGTGTGCAATAAGCCTTAAAGATCCCTATTACATCCCCTATTTTATTCGGCGCAATGCCCAAACCGGTGCAGGCACCGGCGGTAGTAGTATTTGATGAGGTTACAAAAGGGTATGATCCAAAATCAATATCCAGCATTGTCCCTTGTGCACCTTCGGCCAAAACTTTTTTTCCTTTTCGCAGGTACTTGTTTACCACATGCTCCGAGTCAACCAATTCGAATTGGTTGATCAGTTCAATCGCTTCAAAGAACGCTTTTTCGCGTTCAGAGAAATCATCCACTTCGCCGTATAATGCTTTTAACATTGACACGTGCTTATCAGTAAGCTTCTGGTAACGTTCTTTAAAATCAGGCAGGGTGATATCGCCAATACGTAAACCATTACGCCCGGTTTTATCCATATAGGTTGGGCCAATACCTTTTAAGGTTGAACCTATTTTGCCTTCGCCCATTTTTTTTTCAGACGCTGCATCAAGCAATTGGTGGGTTGGCAATATTAAATGCGCCCTTTTTGCTATCATCAGGTTCTTTTTGGCAAGCAGGTCGTGCCCGGCAGCTTTCAGTTTATCAATTTCTTTTTTCAGGGTGATCGGGTCGATCACCACACCATTGCCGATCAGATTCATGGTGTTTTCAAAAAATATGCCCGATGGGATCGTATTTAATACAAACTTTTTACCATCAAACTCAAGCGTATGCCCCGCGTTCGGACCACCCTGGAAACGTGCGATCAGGTCGTAACCCGCGCTCAATACGTCAACAATTTTTCCTTTACCTTCATCGCCCCACTGGAGGCCTAATAATACGTCAACAGCCATTAATTTTTATTTTCTATTTTGATAACAATCATTTAATCCTTTTTGGATGATTTTTTTTACTTTCTTCCAAGTCATATCATCTAAAGACTCAGGTTCAATATTATTCTCAGCATCTTCGAAATAAACAATTGACCGCTTCAACACAATTGGATCATCGTAACTATATCTTTCAAGATAAAACTGAAAAAGCTCATTCATTGAGTAAAATTCAAGCAGTTTCGCTACATCCCAAAAGTCCTTTTTTACACCACGGCCTTTTATTGCATTAAGTTTCAAAGCTATCAAATCTTTAGTATCAGCGAATGGAATTTCTTCGATTATTTGTACCGGATTCAAAAAAGGGTCTTTAACGGAAACAAAATCCACTTTAATGTTTTGAATGGTGCATTGATAAATACTTTTAAATCTATCGTTGGTCGGTATTATGGCACCGAAAGTATTTTCTAATGCGGGAATTAAAACTTCTTTTTCAAGAGGCTGGTCTGTAAATAAGTCTAAGTCGATTGATTTGCGGTGCCCGAAAAGCAAAGATAGTGCTGTACCACCAACCAGCCTGAATTGTTTCAATTCAGGTAAGCTAACTAATTTTTTTAGAAGTCCCAGTGTAGCCGGTTCGACTGTTTCTTCTCGTAACATTTAAAATCTGTTGGTTTAACTTTAAATAAAACACAGCAAAAGTTTATACTGATATCCGATAACCAATTTGCTTGCAGCGCCAATTCCCCTACTCTTTTAAAGCCGTAAAATTTTAAAAGATTGTCGAAATCCTGGTCTTTACCTCGCTCAATTACTTTCTCAACCACATGAACCGCATTCTTTTGATAGTCGATCTTATCCATATCAACATCCCAAAAAGCTTGTTTGCTTAAAATTGGTTTATCCATGTTTTTAAACTTTTCTATCGCAAAAGCCCGCGCGCAATTTTTCGCAATTGCCATACAGGTTTAATGAGTGGTGTTTTATTTCGAATTTAAGTAAGCCGCCCATCATGCTCTGGATCTGCTGGATCCGCGGGTCGCAAAACTCAACAACCTTGCCGCAATCAATACAAATAATATGGTCGTGCTGCTTGTAGCCGTAGGATTTTTCAAACTGCGCCATATTTTTGCCAAACTGATGCTTCGTAACCAGGTCGCATGATACCAGTAACTCCAGTGTATTGTAAACGGTGGCCCTGCTTACGCGGTATTTTTTATTTTTCATGTGGATATATAAAGATTCCACATCGAAATGATCAGATCTTGAATAGATCTCTTCGAGTATTGCAAAACGTTCAGGGGTTTTCCTGAGGTTTTTATTTTCGAGGTAGGCCTCGAAAATCTTTTTAACCATAGCTATGGTTTCCGGTTGGGACATGATCTTGTTATAAAGGGCAAAGTTATGAATAAAGTTTGAAGTTGATTAAGTTTATTAGGTTGATTAAGTTGAAACCTCAACCGCTCACTTAATCAACCACTCACCTAATCAACCAATTAAGATACCTTCTCAATCATCGAATCAAACCTGTTTACGCCGGTTACGCCTTTTACGGTTTTTAATTTTTTGATCAGGTTGTCCAGGTGCTCGGTATCGTTTACATACACCATGATCGACCCCTCGAAAATACCGTTATCACTATCCACCGTAATAGAGCGCATATTTACCTTAAAATCGTTTGAAATTACAGTAGTGATCTTATTGATCAAACCAACATCATCAATACCCGTAATACGCAAACCGGTTAAAAACGCCAGCTCCTGCTGGTTGGTCCACCTTGCTTTTACGATGCGGTAGCCATAGTTGGCCATCAGTTTAGCAGCATTGGGACAGTTGGTACGGTGTATTTTTATGCCATCGCTAACCGTAATAAACCCAAAAACATCGTCGCCGGGGATAGGGTTGCAGCAATTGGCCAGTTTATAGTCAATTTTTTGCATATCCTCGCCAATTAACAGCATGTCGCTGTCTTTTGCTTTTAAGTTCCGCATCAGGCTTTGCACCTGTTCCTGTTCAATTTTATCCTGTGGCTTATTTTCGATAACCTTTTCCGAGGCCTGGTACTCTTTCAGGTCCTTCATATCAATCACCCCGGTGGCTACATTATAAAACAACTCCTGGGTTGATTGCAGTTTAAAGAAATAGCTCAGCTTATGGATATTCTCTGAATTGTAAGTGATCTTCAGCGATTTCATCTTACGCTCAAGGATCTCTTTACCATCTTCAGCAACTTTGCGTTTTTCCTCCTTTAAAGCCGATTTGATCTTCGCCTTCGCTTTGGCGGTCACCACTATATTCAGCCAATCTTCTTTAGGGGTTTGCTTGCTTGAAGTAATGATCTCCACCTGGTCGCCATTTTGAAGCTTATGGTTAAGCGGAACAAGTTTGTGGTTAACCTTTGCGCCGATACAGCTTGCGCCCACATCGGTATGGATCTCAAAAGCGAAATCGAGCGCGGTAGCGCTTAACGGCAACTGAATAAGAGCGCCCTTGGGTGTAAAAATGAAGATCTCATCCGAAAATAGGTTCATCTTGAAATCATCCAGGAAATCAAGCGCGTTGGAATCAGGGTTTTTCAGCATTTCCCTTACTTTTTGCACCCATTGATCAAGGCCGCTGTCGGTTGATGATTCTTTATATTTCCAGTGCGCGGCAAAACCCTTTTCGGCAATTTCATTCATCCTTTTGGTACGGATCTGCACCTCAACCCATTGCCCTCGGGGGCCCATAACGGTGGTGTGCAGCGATTCGTAACCATTTGCTTTGGGCGACGAGATCCAGTCGCGCAGCCTGTCAGGGTTTGGCCTGTACAGGTCGGTGACGATGGAATATGCTTTCCAGCAGTCGGCTTTTTCATGTTCGGGCGTGCTGTCTAAAATGATCCTGATCGCGAAAAGGTCATACACCTCTTCGAACGGGATCGCTTTCTTTTTCATCTTATTCCAAATGGAATGGATAGATTTTGGCCGGCCAAAAATATCAGCTTCCAGGCCTTGCCCCGCAATCACTTTTTTTACCGGATCGATGAAATCCCGTATAAATTTCTCGCGCTCCGCCTTCTTTTCGTTGAGTTTATTTTTAATGAACTGGTAGGTTTCCCGCTCCATGTATTTCATGGAAAGGTCCTCCAGTTCTGATTTGATGGCATATAAGCCCAGGCGGTGTGCCAGGGGCGCATATAAGTACACCGTTTCCGACGATAGTTTAAGCTGCTTATCGCGCGGCATAAACTCCATCGTACGCATATTGTGTAAGCGGTCGGCCAGTTTTATCAGTATTACCCTTACGTCATCAGCAAGGGTGAGCAGCATTTTGCGGAAATTTTCGGCCTGTAACGAACTGTTGGTATCAAAAACGCCTGAGATCTTGGTGAGCCCGT
>Ga0265338_10009286_pt1 | contig 11763 bp, 7 predicted proteins | sample 42126metaG_FD_193579 | JGI IMG/M metagenome (GOLD analysis project Ga0265338, IMG submission 193579) | Rhizosphere microbial communities from Carex aquatilis grown in University of Washington, Seatle, WA, United States - 4-21-26 metaG | ecosystem: Host-associated > Plants > Roots > Rhizosphere >... | reverse complement strand
ACGGCGAATGCGGTTGCGCCGCGATAGGGCGGTTCTCCGGTCGCGAGCTCGCACAGGATGCAGCCGAGCGCGTAGAGATCGCTGCGGCCATCGATCGCGAGCGGATCGACCGACTCCGGCGCCATATAGTCCGGCGTACCAGCGACCGCGACCGCGTCTGGATCGCTCGCGGCGAACGACGTTGCGCGTGCGAGCCCGAAGTCGCCGACCTTCGGCGTCCCATCGGCGCCGAGCAAGATGTTCGCGGGCTTGAGATCGCGATGGACCAGCCCCGCACGATGCGCTTCGGCAAGCCCGGCTGCGATGCCAACGCCGAGCGCGATCACGCGATCGGGCGGCAGCGGCGCCTCGGCCGCGATCAAGTGTGCGAGGTCCGAGCCCGGCACGAGCTCCATCAGCAGCGCGGAGCTGCCCTGAGCTTCGACGAGCCCCTCGACCGCGATCAGGTTCGGGTGGTGGATGCCCGCGAGCAGCTTGGCTTCGAGCTCGAACCGCCGGCGCGCGCGGTCGTCGGCTTGTTGGCTCGCGTGCAAGATCTTGCCTGCCCATACCGCGCCGCTGTCATCGATCAGCTCGACGACGCGTCCGAGCGCGCCCGCGCCGAGCTCGCGGCCGATGCGGTAGTGCATGGTGATCGCGGACTGTAGCAGCCGTGTCCGAGCGTGGCCGAGATCCGGCCAAAATCCGGCCAGCGCCGGACGCCACGCCGCGCAACTCCGCGAGTCTGCGTGCGCGTAAGGTGGCGCACGACGTGAAGTAGCGGCAGGCATGCCCGTTCGCCGCGCCCGCCCTCCTCATCCTCTCGATCATCACCCATCGTTTCGCGCCGTGATCGCGGCCGGACCGCCGCTCGCGGAGCTCGTCCCCGCGATGCCCGGTGCCGATCTTGTCGGCGGGCTCGCGATCGCTTGTGGCGATCTCGCGCATGGCTTCGCCGCGCCGCCGGGCAGTCGGTTGCGATCGCGCGCTCATCATCGAGCGTGGATCGCGGTTCGCGAGCTCGAACGCGTGGTCAAGCTCGCGAAGGTGAGGCGGCTGGCCTCACCTGACGTCGTGGCGCGCGCAGAACGCGCGATCGACCGTGCGGATGTGCTCATCTCGTCGCTGCCGGGCGTTCTACCGGTCTGAAAACACTATGTTCCGCGATTTGCGTAGGTCCGCGTGCGACATGGTCCCGCCATCCTCCTCGAAGGGTCGTACCATCCATAGAAGGAGCCCACCATGCGCACGTATCTCATCGTCCTTTGTGTCTCGCTGGCTGCGGCCGGCTGCAAGAAATCCGGCGGCAGCGGCGGTGGAGGTGGCGGAGGTGGCGGCGGCGGCGGCGGCGGTTGGCTCGTCGGCGAGTCCGGGCTGATGGAGAACGTCACCGACGACGGCGCGATCGGCGCGGGCTACGACCTCGGCTCCGACGTCTCGCTCAGCGGCATCGCGTGCCGCTATCAAGGCGAAGCGTGGGTCGTCGGCGCTGCCGGCACGCTGCTCTACACCAAGGATGCGGGCACCACGTGGAGCGCGCAGACGATCCCGACGACCGCGGATCTGCGCGCGGTCGCGACTCAAGACTACGGCCCGGTGTTCCTCGCGGGCAACGGCGCGTTCTTGACCTCGCCCGACTCGGGCGCGACGTGGACGAACCTGGGCGACGGAACGACGAGCTTCCGCTCGGTGAGCGCGGCACAAGAAGCGCCCACGACGCTCGCGATCAGCGACGACGGCGGCGTGTGGTCGTTCGACGGCACGAAGCTCGTCAAGCTCACCACGATCGCGGGGCTGCGCACGGTCGCGGTGTCTCCCGATGGCGAGCTCGTGATCGCGGTCGGCGCCGGCATCTCGAAGAGCACGAACGCCGGTGTGACGTGGCAGTCGCTCGCGGTTGATCCGAGCATCGTGTTCGATGACGTCCGCATCGCCGCAGACGGCAGCGCGGTCGCGGTCGGAGCCGGTGGCGCGATCGCGACCATCGATGTCAACGGCGCGGTCAACGTCCAGCACGTTGGCACCGCGGACCTCCATGCGATCCACATCGCGGACCCCGACTCGGACGACGCGACCGGCTTCGCGGCCGGCGATAACGGCGAGGTGTTGATCTCGGACGACTCCGGCGCCAGCTGGACGATGGGTCCGAACGTCGGACGCACGGTCCGGGGCGTCGACCAAATCGGCTTCGGTCACCTGTAACCGACGCCGCCCGAGGCGGGACGGCCAGCCGCAGAATGCGGTATCTGTTAAGGCCGACCGATGTTGGAACAAGCGAGCGAACTGTGGTGGGCGCTTGGTTTGTTCGCTGGCTGGATCCTGACCGCGGCGCTGGTGAATCGGCTGAGGCCGACGCACCGCCCGCGGTTGCGTCGTATCGCGATCTTGGCGGTGCTCTACGCCGTGACGCTGCTCGCGAGCTACGCCTGTCGGGAAGCGGGTCAGCCGGCGGCGCAAGCGGGGCTGCGGATCGCCGCCGAGCTGGTGCGCGTGTTCACGATCGTCAACATCGGCGCGATGCTGGTGTTCACCGTGTTCTGGCCGGTCACCGGCGTAACGCTGCCGATGATCGCGACCGACCTGGTCGTCGGTCTTGGCTACATCGTCGCGACACTCTTGATCTTGAACTCGCACAGCATCGACCCGACCGGCGCTCTCGTCTCCGGCGCGGTGGTCAGTGCGGTGCTTGCGATTTCGCTGCAGAGCACGCTCGGCAACATCCTCGGCGGCATCGCGCTCCAGCTCGATGGCTCGATCCACGAGGGGGACTGGATCCAACTCGAGAACGGCAAGCAAGGCAGGGTCGCAGCGGTGCGCTGGCGCCACACGATCGTCGAGACCCGCGATTGGACGACGATCATCGTGCCGAACTCCCAGCTCCTCGGCAACAACATCACGATCCTCGGCAAGCGCGGCGGCGAGACTGCCCCGTTGCGGATGTGGGTGTGGTTCAACGTCGACTTTCGCTACTCGCCCGCGCACGTGATCGACATCGTGCTGCAAGCGGTCAGCTCGTCGCCGATCGAGAACGTCGCGCCCGATCCGAAGCCGAGCTGTGTGTGCATGGACTTCACCAAGGAGGGCCGCGAGAGCGTCGCGACCTATGCCGTGCGCTATTGGCTGATCGATCTCGCCGCCGACGACCCGACGAACTCGCGCGTCCGCACGCGGATCTATTCGGCGTTAAAGCGCGCTGGGATCCCGCTCGCGGTGCCGGCTCACACCGCGTTCGTCGAGATCCAAGACGATGTTCGCAAGGCAAAGCGACTCGCGCGGGAAGGCGACGCCTACCTCGATGCGGTCAAGACCGTGCACTTGTTCCAGTCGATGACCGAAGAAGAGCTGCGGTTGCTCGCGAGCAACATGAACCACGCGATCTACTCGGCGGGCGAGACGATCACGCGGCAAGGCGCGACCGCGCACTGGCTGTACATCCTGACCGCCGGCGAGGCCGAGATCCGCATGCTCGTCGATCCCGACGGTGCCGGTGGCATTCCCGAGCAGCGCGTGGCAGTTGCGAAGATCGCCGCACCTGACTTCTTCGGCGAGATGAGCTTGATGACCGGTGAACCGCGCACCGCCGATGTGGTCGCGACGACCGAGGTCGAATGCTTCCGGCTCGGCCGCAAGCCGTTCGAAGCGCTGCTCGCCGCGCGCCCCGCGATCGCGAATGAGATGTCCGAAAAGATGGCGACCCGCCGGATCCAATTGATGGCGGTGCGCGAGGGCGTCGATGCGACCGTGCTCGCGAGCCGTCATGATGGCGAGCGCGAGCGGATCTTGTCCGGGATCAAGACGTTCTTCGGTCTCTAGCGTTCGGGCGAGCGTCGGTCCGGGCTCTAGTCGCCGATGAACGCCCACCAGACGGCGACGATTTTGCCGCCGACCGTCGCGGTGATCTCGAGCTCGTTGCCGCGCGTGTTCGCGACCGTGCGCGTGACCATGACTTGCGCCTTCGTGCCGTTGTTGCCGAGCACCGTGCCCCATTGCAGATCGAGCGTGCGCTGACCGCCGGTGAACACCGCGGCATCCTGGCCACCGATCGTGAAGTCGATCGTCTCGGCATCGCTGAACAGATCGAGCACGAGCATCTTCGACGTACCGACCGGGACCGAGAGCCCCTTCGTGGTGGTCGACCCGCCGCGTGACATCACCGCGATGTCATCCGGCAACTCGGGCGCCGCAGCAACGTACGGGCTATCCATCACCGGCACGCACGGGTCGTGTCCGGCGGCGGCCGACGCGTTCGACCACGTGCGCTGCACCAGGTACGGACCGACCAGCTTTTGATAAGCCGCGGTGACGTACTCGCACATGTCGCCGATCTCGGCGCCCGGCGTGTGGCCCCAAATGTAGTGGTCCGGGTCGATGCGCGTGTATGCGGGGGCCGAGAACGGCGTCGGATCGGTCGATGCCTCGATCAACTCGTGGCTGAGCGCCGAGGTCAGGTTGTCGAGCGGAGTTCCGATCGTCGAAGCGCCGCACCGCGGCAGCAGCGCGTAGACCAGCGGTTGACCGGTCACCGGGTCGTCTTCCGAGTGATAGCCGCCGTAGTCGACGCAGCTCGTCGAGCCCGGACCGTCGGACAACACGACGCCCGCGGGCAGGAACACCGCGTAGATCGTGTTCGCATCGGGCACCGGCCACGGCGCGTGCGTGCCATCGGTGTTCGTGGTCAGCCAGGTCTCGAGATCGGCATCGGTCGTCGGTGGCGTATCGGTCGAGACGATCGACGGCGCGATCGTGATCGCACCGACGCCGTACTCGCTGACCGCGGTCGTCCAATAAGGCGAGGTCGACAACATGCCGAGGAAGTCTTCTACCTGGCCCTGAGTCTCGTCATCGCCGGTGAAGAAGATCGGCACGACCGTCGGGGTCGCGAGGACGGTGCCACCACCCGAGACGACCTGCGGCGGTGCCGCGTGCGTCGCCTCGACGAAACCGGTCGGCGCATCGCTTCCAACGACCGCCGCGTCCGGCGCTTCCTTCAGGTTGTCGCCACAGGCGGCCGTAACAAGGCCGAGTAACAGCCAGATCCTCATGGCGAGGAGACCACCATTGCCGACGCTGCGTGTCCAACGAGATCGACCGGAGCCGGGCCAACAGCCGCTGACCGGAGCGAGGCGCCCCGTCGCTGGTCCGGCCGTTTGCACATGCGGCCGCGTCCGAGCGTGGCAGACCGCCACGCCATCGGCATCGGGCCGCTGATATGCTGCGTCGGTGGACGAGTTGGACAGTGCATGGCGTGCCGGACGAGAGGCCTGGCCGAGCGTCGACCTCGATCGCGAGGCCTTCGCCGCCTACTGCGCCAAGCTCGACGCCGGCGCGGCCGAGCGCTACCCGACAGACCTCTACCTCGTCGCCGCCTGCCTCGCCGGTGACGACGCGGCGATGACTGCGTTCGATCGCGACGTGCTCAATGCGGCGCGCGGCGCGATTCGCGCGATCGACTCCGATCCGGCATTCGTCGATGAGGGCGTGCAACAACTACGGGCGACGCTGTTCGTCGGAGATGGCACCCCCCGGCTGGCGATGTACGCCGGCCGCGGCCCGCTGCGTGCGTGGGTCGGGATCGCTGCGGCGCGCACCGCGTTGATGATGCGGCGCACCCGGTTGCGGGCGCGCGAGGTCCCGGTCGGCGATGACGATTGGACCGCCGCGATCGCGACGATCACCACGAACAATCCCGAGCTCGAGCTGCTCAAGCGGCAATATGCCGAGGCGTTCTCCGCCGCGCTGCGCGAGTCGGTCGCCGCGCTCGAACCGCGACTCAACGCGGCGCTGCGGATGAGCTTCGTCGATGGCTTGTCGATCGACGAGATCGCCGCGGTCTATGCAGTGCATCGCGCGACAGCGGCGCGCTGGATCCAACGCGCATGCGACACGGTGTTCGAGGCGAGCCGAAAGCTGCTGACCGAGCGGTTGTCGCTGACGCCCACCGAGCTCGACCGGATGACGTCTCTGGTGCGCAGCCAGCTCGACGTCAGCCTGTCACAATTGTTGCCGCCGTCCGAGCTGACGAATCGCGTTGCAGGCACGACGCCACCTGAATAGATTCCCGGCGCGACGCGTCAGGACGAGAGATGGCCTGCCCCAACGACGACACGCTCGGTGCGATGGTCGACCGCGCGCTCGATGCGGCGGAGTCGGCACGCATCGCCGCGCATCTCGACGGTTGCGCCACGTGTCGCGAGGCGATGCTCGCGGCGGTCCGCGCGGTCGGTGCGGTTACCCCGGCGACGCTCGCGAACGGCACGCCGAGCCTCACGCCGCTGTTGCGCGCGACCGGATCGGCACCGACCCGCACCCCGATCGGAACATCGGTCGCACAGTACGAGCTGCGGGCGTTGCTCGGCGCGGGCGGAATGGGCGAGGTCTACGAGGCTTACGACCGCGAGCTCGACCGGTTCGTTGCGGTCAAGCTATTGCGACCCGAGCTCGCGGGCTCGGGCGTCGTCGTCGAGCGCCTCGTGCGCGAATCGCGGCTGATGGCGAAGGTCGTGCACCCATCGGTGATCACGGTGTACGCCGCCGGGCGCCACGAAGACGCGGGTTACATCGCGATGGAGCTCGTGCGCGGCGCGACTCTCGCGAGCTACCTGCCGCGAGCGAAGCTGTCGTGGCGGCAAACGCTCGCGCTGTTCGCTCGCGCCGGCGCGGGCCTCGCAGCAGCGCATGCGCTCGGCATCGTCCACCGCGACTTCAAGCCAGACAACGTGTTGCTCGAGCTCGACGGAACCGCATCGCCAGCCGGCGACGCCGGCGAGCGTGTCACGCGCGTGCTCGTCACCGACTTCGGGATCGCGCGCTCGATCGGCGACGCCGATGACGAGCACATCGAGCCGTCGCGTTCGCCGGCCGATCGAACCGCACCGCGATTCGGCGGTGCGGCCGGCCGGGGGCAAGCCCCGACCGTCGAGGTCCGGCTGACCGCGACCGGCGCCGCGATCGGCACGCCGGCGTACATGGCCCCCGAGCAACTCGACGGCGGAGCGGTCGACAGTCGCGCCGACGTCTTCGCGTTTTGCGCGTCGCTGTGGGAGGGGCTGTACGGCGAGCGGCCGTTCCGCGGCACGACCGCCGACGAGATCCGCGCCGCGATGGCAACGCCGCCTCGCCCGCCGCTCGCGCCCGTTCCGCGCCGGCTCGTGCGCGCGCTCGAGCGCGGCCTGGCGCCACTGCCTGCCGATCGCTGGCCATCGATCGACGCGCTGCTCGAGGAGCTCGCGCGGATCACCTCGCGCGCGAAGAAGCTCGCGATCGGAGGCGGCGCGATCGCACTGGTCGGGGTCGGCGTTGCGTTCGCGCTGTTGTCGCGGCCAAGCCGGGAAGACCCATGCGCGGCCCGGCTCGCGACGCTCGATGCGGCATATGCGGCACGCAAGCCGGAGCTGATCAAAGCGATCGCGACCGATCAGACCTTACGAGACGCCGCGATCGATCGGCTCGACCAGTACGTCGCCGCGTGGGCGACGCTAAACACCGCGACGTGCAAAGCCGATCGCGAACCGGCGCAACCGTCGGCGATCAGCGCGTGCCTCGACGCGCGCACGGTCGAGCTCGCCGGCACGGTCGATGACTTGATCCTCGACGGCCCGCGCCACCTGCGCAACCAATTCGCGGTGCTCGCCGACCCGGCGCGCTGCGCTGACCCGGCTCCTGGCTTGTCGTTCACGATGCTGCCCGCCGACCGCACGCTGCGCCGCAAGGTCACCGCGCTGCGCTATCGCGCGTTCGATGCCGAGGCCGCGCGCGATCGCGGCGACTTCGCGACCGCGCTGTCCGCTGCGACCGCACTGGTCGAGGACACGAAGTCGGTGTGGGGCCCCGTGCACGCCGAGGCGTTGTACTTGCTCGGCGGCACGCAGAGCATGAGCGACGATTCGAAGCACGCCGCCGCGACGCTGCGCGAAACCGCGCATGCCGCCGAGATCGCCCACTACGACTACATCGTCGGCGCGGCCTGGCTGATGCTCGCACAGATCGCGCTGTCCGATGACGGCAACCCGGAGCGCGCGCTCGAGTATGTCGGCGACGCGAAGGCGGCGCTCGAGCGCAACGGCAACCCGCCGGTCTCGCTGGCCCTGCTCGGCTACGTTCAAGGCGAGGCGCTGATCCAAGCGAACCGGCTGACCGAAGGCGAGCAGGTGTTGCGCAAGACGATCGAGCGAACGGTGCGCGACGCGCCGGACACGCTCTCGCAAGTGATCATCGGACTCGCCGATCTCTACGAGTCGCAGGGCCGCTACGAAGATGCGGTCGCGGCATTTCGCGATGCCATCGCGAAGACGCCAGCCGGCACGAACGTGTCCGCGATGCTGACGTACCGCGAGCGGCTCGCCGTGGCGCTGTCGATGATCGGGCAAACCGACGAAGCGCTCGCGCTCGGGCGCGCGGTCACCGCCGATGTCGATGCCAAGCTCGGCAACGACAGCGTCGATCGTTGGACCGCGCATGGCGAGATCGCGGGTGTGTTTTTTCGCGCCGGCCAGTACGAAGTCGCGTTGCAAGAGGCGAATCTCGCGCTCGCGAACTTCGGTCGCGTGCTCGGCGAGCGCAGTGAACGCTATGCGGAGCAGTTGCTAGTACGCGCCGACATCCTCGGTATGCTCGAGCGCGACGCCGAGGCTCGGGCCGACTTGACCCGCGGGTGCGAGATCTACGGGTACACCAACGGCGACGGATCGGCACCGCAGGCGCAGTGCCAGGCTCAGCTCGCGGATTCGCTGCAACGCGTAGGTCGCAACCGCGAAGCGCTCGCGCTGCTCGACAAGGCGGTGCCAGTGCTGAGCAAGACCGAAGGCACGACCGACCTACCGAACGCGTTGACGACGCGGGCCAGGATCAGCGTCGCGACCGGCCATCGCGACGCGGCGATCACCGATCTCGAGCATGCGATCACCGCAGGTCGCGAGCCTGCCGGCAAGGCGAACGCCGAGTTCGATCTCGCGAAGCTGGTGTGGCGAAGCGATCGGCCGCGTGCGGTCGAGCTCGCGCACGCCGCCGATGCCGACTTCGACCGCGCTGGCATCGTGTGGAAAGACGAGCGCGCCGCGGTCGCCGATTGGCTTGCCACCGACGGTCATCCGCACCATCAGAAATGAAGTGAATGCGACTTCCGGGTTCGGCGCGCATCGACCAGACGATGTCGACCCGCATCCTTCTCGCGCTGCTCGCGACCTTGGTGTTGGCCTTCGGGTCTCGCGCCGCGTTCGCCGACGAACCCGCCACCGACGACGACAGCGCACGAGCTGCGCCGGACGACGCGCCCGCAGACACCAGCCCGCCGCTCGAACAAGACAAGGAGTTCGCGGGCGTCCCGCACGAAGTCGGCGCCGCCGCACCCGATGCACCGCCGCTATCGGCCGAGCGAATGCGCGCGATGGTCTCGGTGGCGCGCACCAAGGTGCTCGACCGGCTCGAACGCAACATGGACGCGAAGTCGTCGGCGCGCATGAGCAAGATCGCGATGCTGATTCGCTGGTTCTCGTTGCTCGGGCTGCTGTTGCTCGCGATGCCGCTCGTCTTGCGCAAGCGCTATCCGGGACAAGGCGCGCAGCTGTTCAAGTACAGCGCGCTCGCGGCCGGCACGTTCGTGCTGATAGTCAACTTGTTCGGGCTCGTGGTCGTCGGATACCGCACGACCGCCGCGGCGCTCGGCACCGCGACGAACCCGCAGCTTCACATCGCATCGGGGTTCTTCGAAACCCTCGACTCGCAGGCCGACACGTACCGGGCCCTCGGCAATAGCCTGTTTGGCCCGACGCTCGAGCAACTGCAGAGCGACACCGACGAGCAACCGGCGGCGCTATTGATCGAGAATGGCCAGCAGCTGATCAAAGACGCCGGCGTGTTCGTCACGATCGCGCGTGCGTTCAAGAAGCTCGACTTTCTGTTCGCGATGATCCCGACCGTGATGCTCGCGATCACGATGTTGCTGTTCATCGTGGCGATCAAACCGACGCTGCTCGAGATCATCGCGTTGCCAGCGGCTGCTGCGGCAGGGACCGGATCCGGCCGCGAGGTCGTGCACCGCGCGTTGCGCCGAGTCGGCGGCGAATTGGTCGCGACGATCTGCACGATCGGCGTGCTCGTGGTGCTCACGCTGGTCGCCGGCGCGGTGTTATCGCGCGTCGTCGGCCCCGCACTCGACGCGCTGATCGGCTACTTCACCGCGAGCGTGCTGTACCTCGAGTCGGTCCCCGGCGCGGCGAGCGGCCCGGTGTTCATCGCGATGATCAGCGTCGTCCTGTTCCTCGCGTTCAACCTCGTCGCGGTGATCGCGGCGATGGTGCTGTTCCTCGGCAAGTCGCAGCAGATCTTCCAGCGCAAGTTCAACGACGGTGTTGCGCTGCGCGACCATCTGCGATTCTGGAAGTGGGGTCCGGTCGCCGTGCTGGTCGCGTTGCTCGTGCCGTGGCTGTTCGTCGTCGTCGCGGACAAGAGCCTCGATGCGATCAACGATAAGCTTGGCGATGGCGCTGCCACGGTCGCGGATGTGCCGTGGACCACGATCATGTACGTCGGCGCCGCGTTCCTGGTGATCGGCTTCCTAGCGACGTTCTGGGCGCTGCGCGGCGTGCGAGCACTCGCGTTCCTCGCGAAGTACAAAGTCCCAAAGGTCGCGTCGTAATCGGGCGCGGGCGCGGGCGCGGGCCAAGGGGAATCTTGCCGCTTGATCTCCCCTCGGCTGGGGTGGAGACTCGCGCGCAGTGAATTTGGTTTTCAGTATCAGTTCAGCCGCAAGGCTGATTGATCGATCGGCTGCCCGCGCGAAGCGAAGGCCGCCCGACTGCTCGAGCCGAGCGGCCGCTGTTTACGGCGCGGCGGTCGCCGTCATTGCGCTTGCCGGGTGTGGCAACACCGTCGTGCCCGACGCGAGACCTGATAGCGACGAGACGTTCGTCGCGTTCGTCAACACGTTCGCCGATTTTCGCCAATGGCCCTCGGTCCACGATCTAGGGCCGGCCGACGACGGCACGTATGCTCCGGTCGTGCTCGGTCCGCGCACGCAGTACCTCAATCAAGCGCCGCGATCGGGGTCGAAGACGTTCCCGGTCGGCACGGTGATCGTCGAAGCGCGCGAGAACTCGCAGATGCTGATCCTCGCGGCGGCCAAACGCGGCGGCAACTTCAACTCCGGCGGCGCGGCCGACTGGGAGTGGTTCGAGCTCGCCGAGGATCCGGACTCGAAGGCGGTCTCGATCACGTGGCGTGGAACCGCGGCGCCCTCCGGCACGTCGTACGGCGGCATTCCGACCGGCGACTGCAACACGTGCCACGTCGGCTGCGGTTACTACAACGACTACGTATGCTCGCCCGAGCTCCAGTTGGGGAGCTTCTAATGCGGCGGATCGCGCTCGTCGCGCTCGCCGCTTGCCATTCGACCACCGCGCCACCCGCCCCCGACGCGGGCTCGGCCGCGCCACCGATCATCGTGACCTCGACCGTCGGCAGCACGCGGTTCGTCGTGCGCGAGCACATGATCGCTGCGGGCGAGATGCAAATCTCCGGCGAGCCGCTCGCCGAAGCGATGGGCCGCAACCTCGGCAACTACAGCCGCGACCACTTGCCGCCGGATCTCTACTTCGACACGTCGGTGTGGTCGGCCGGTGCGTGGATCGATCTGCCCGGGTTCTCGACCGCGGTCGAATCGTACGAGTACTCGAAGCAGCCGATGAACAACCTGGCGTTCGAGGCCGGCGCCGGCACGTCGCTCGCGTACGGCCCGCTCGTCAACCCGGACGCCGCGCACGGCACCGCCGCCACGACGCATCTGATCGA